>ERZ779697.877-NODE-877-length-13010-cov-2.88769_pt1 | contig 13010 bp, 15 predicted proteins | sample MGYA00511881_ERZ779697 | MGnify/ENA primary metagenome ERZ779697 (study PRJEB29588, sample SAMEA2148105) | human gut metagenome | biome: human gut; feature: human-associated habitat; material: faeces | place: Denmark | collected 2008/2010 ... | reverse complement strand
CCCCGGCCGAGCACCTGGCGCTGCCGACGATCGAGGATGTCCACACGGGCGTCATCACGAGCCGCATCGCCGCCCATGCCGCTGACCTCGTGCGCGGCGTGCCGGGTGCGCGCGAATGGGACCTCGAGATGGCCAAGGCGCGCAAAGTCCTCGACTGGAACCGCCAGATGGAACTCGCCATCGATCCAGAGCTCGCCAAGAAGAAGCGCGGCGCCCGCAATCCGGCTGACGAAGGTGCTTGCTCGATGTGCGGCGACTACTGCGCTGTCGAGATCATCAACAAGTACTTCCACAAAGAGAACTGCCCGTGTCAGGACTGATTTGAATCTTCGGTACCCGCTGTGTTCGTTTATCACGATTTACCGCATATGAAAAAGCTGCTGCCTGATTGCTGGGCAGCAGCTTTTTCGTAGGTGCATCTGCAAATTATTTGATTTTGTTGAGGCGGTCGGCGAGTTTCTGGGCCGATTCGTCGTCGTAGGTGCAGGTCATGATGGGCTGTACGCCGAGCATGACCGTCTTGCCGTCGACATAGGCGGCGTCCTTGTTGTGACCGTTGTGACGAAGTAGGAGCGCTCAGCACTAGACATATCACCGAGGGCAGCTGGCGTGACGAAGTCCTTGCCGTTGACCTTGACCGTGCCGTCCTTGACTGTCACGTGCTTGTTGCTGTACTCGTAGAGCTTCTTAGCATAGGCGTCGCGGCGGTCGCCGTCTGATGGATGGTCGGAGAGGAATTGCTGCATCGCGTTTTCCTGTCCTTTGGACTTATCCATGACGCGCTGCCAGACTGCGGCACAGGCACCCGGGTTGTAGTTGGAATGCGTGATGTACTCGAATGCCAGCGCATCTGCCTCGCGCTCCATCGGCTTCGTGATGTTGCGGTTGTTGATGACGTTCGCCACGATGACGCCGAGGTCCGTACCTGTCGCCGCGCCGAGGATCGACATGTTGAGGCTGCGACGCGCACCTTTTGCAGGATGGTCTTTTTGCCCATGCCCCATCTCGTGCCCGAGCACGACGGCAATCTCGTCGTCACTCGTCAGGACGCTGAAGAGCCCTGTGTTGATGCTCATGTTGTGCCCGAGCGTGCAGAAGGCATTGAAGCTCTTGTCCTGATTGATGAAGTAGTTGTAGGGCTTGTCGTAGATCGTCGGATCGACCGCGCCGATTGCTGCCGTCAGGTTCGCCATGATGGTGTCGATCTTGTTGTTGTAGTAGGTGTTGTAGTTGACGCCGTACTGCTTCTTCATCTCCTCGAAGAACTCCTGGCGGCCTTTTTCGGAGTCATTGTACTTCTTGAGGAACGCTGTGAGCTGTGCATGCGCTGCCGCGCCCTGAATGCCAGCGCCGATGATGCTTCCCCACCCAAACTCCGCATGGGCGACTGGTGCCGGGGCGAGCCCGTACGCGCCGGGAATCATGATCATACCCGCTGCGAGGACGGAGACGATTCGTTTCTGCAAGGATTTCTTGATTTTCATAATGCTCATCCTTCCACTGCTGAGGTGCTATGCCATCAGACTGTCTTGAAAATGTATCCTCTGGATCTTGCTGGTTCACTTTTATTATAGGGAGAATAGTGAGAAAAAACAAGATAAAGGCGGAAGATGCATACCGTGATTTGCAGAAAATTTTATGACAGGAAGGTAAATCGTCGAAAGATAGCGAATCCTTAAGCAAAGAGGGTGATTCCTCGTGTATTGTGCCATCAATCAGGAATGAGGTGTTTCATATGCTGGTGAAAGATATCATGACGAAGGGTGTCGTTACGGTCAAGAAGGAGGCGTCGATCCGCGAGATCGCGCAGACGATCGTGGATCACGATGTCTCGGGGCTGCCGGTCATGGACGATGACGGCACGGTCTGCGGCATTGTCAGCGAGGGCGACCTCGTGCGCAAGGAGTTTGCGCCGGAGCTGCCGGATGAGCTCTGCATCCTCGGCGCGGTCATCTACTACTCGGGCCTGCGCGAGTACCAGGACGCCTTCCGCAAGATCGCGGCCATCTCGGCAGAGCAGCTCATGACGAAGAAGATTATCTCCGTTAAGGCAGACGATGATGTCAGCGAGGTGGCGAAGATCCTCTACAACAAGCATGTCAAGCGCGTGCCTGTGCTCGACGAGAAGAAGCATCTGCTCGGCATCGTCAGCCGCCGCGACATCGTCAAGATGATGCTCGCGTGATTCCCTCTGCCGCTTCATCAAGGACGGTCTCCGTGATTCCGACGGAGGCCGGCTTTTCCTTGTCCTCTCATTTTCTTTGTTGCATGCTCTTCTTGACAGAAATATTTTCACAGCATCTCTCCAGCGCGATGAGTTTTCTTGACACTAAAGGAAAAAATCTGTAAGATAGAAAGGTATAAAGATAAGTCCGCACAAATGCTTTGTTTATAAGCACTTATGCGGACTTTTTCATTCTGATTAGTAACGGAATGGTAACACTTTTACCAGAGCTTTGACAAAATGCCTGTGATTTCTTCCCCCTTTGTTGGGTACAGGTGGCTGTATATGTCCAGCGTGGTTTGTATACTTTTGTGGCCTAGACGGTCACGGATGACGATGGGCGGAACGTTCTGCTGGATGAGCAGTGACGCATGGGAATGCCTGAGGTCATGGATCTTGATGCGTGGCAGGCCCGCCCGCTCGGTGCCCTTGTAGAAGTGCATGCGCGGCGTATCGTCGGCCTTCATGTGCTCGAACAGGCGTGTCTTGCTGTCTGGATGCGGTATTTTCTTGATGAACGCTTGCAGAGTGGCAGAGAGTTGCGACGGGATGGAGACATTGCGAATGCTATGGGCCGTCTTTGGCGTGGTGATAACGTCACGGCCGCCATAGCGGTGATATGTCTTGGTTACGGATATGACGTTATTCTCTAGGTCAATGTCTCCTATTGTCAAGGCCCGCGCTTCTCCAATACGCAAGCCAGACCAAAATAGCAGCCGGAACAAGGTTTGATAGGGTTCGTCGCCCTGCATGGCCTTATCAAATCGCTTGAATTGGTCAAGAGTCCAGAAATGCAGCGTATGAGTGGTAGGCTCGTCGGGAATGGGGATGCCTGCTAGGGTCGCTGGGTTCGTCGGTAGATGATAATACTTGCGGGCAAAGTTCAGCACCATAGACAAGTATGTATGCATCTTTCGCAAGGACACAACGGACAGTTCGCCAGTATCTTGCAGATCATGTTCCCACTTCCTGACCATGTTCGGCGTTATCTGATTGATGGGCGTATCTTGGAAGTAGGGCAGCACTCTCTTGCGAATGTTCGCGGTAACGACGATGTAGGATGATTCTTTGACGCGCCGCTTGTAGTCCCTCTTGAATATTTCCAACAGGTTGCCGAACGTCATGCTGGGGGAGCCTGCTTCTCGCTCGATGAAGTCCCGTTCGTAGGCAAGTGCTTCTCGCTTGGTGGAAAAGCCGGACGCCTTCTTCTGCCGTCTTTTGCCCTGCCAGTCGGTGTAACGGAACATGATGAGCCAGCTTGTCTTGCCGTCCTGCAAGGTGCGTTTCTCAATGTGTGACATGTGCATCACCTTCCCCGTAACTGGCGATGAAGTCGAGCAGGGCCGCTTTCTCGTGGTCGTAGACCTGTGTCAGGAAAGGTACAAGGTTCCGTTCCGTGGCGTACTGGTCGAGGGCTGTGTAGTAGGGGAGCTGATTCTCTGCCTTGATGGAGATGGGCAGGAAGCCGCCCGCCATGAGCTGGTAGTTCATGATCATGCGGGATGTTCTGCCGTTGCCGTCGGCGAATGGATGGATGCGCACAAACTCGGCGTGCGTCCATGCGGCAAGCTCTACGGGGTGCATCGTCTCCCTGTTGGTAGGCATGTCCGCAAAGAAGAACTTGATTTGCTGGAGCATGTCATATGGCTCGGGCGGGCGGTGCGACGCGCCAATGATGCGCACGGCGTGAGAACGGTAGATACCGCCTTGTATGATGTTCTGCATCAGGATTTCATGGATGTCCTTCACGAGTTCTTCATCCAGCGGGCGGCCTTCTCGGATGAGCTGGCGTACATAGGTGAAGGCACGGTCGTGGTTCGTGACCTCGTACACCTCGCGGAGCTTCTTGCCGCCAATGGAAATGCCGTCCTCAAGCAGCACTTTCGTTTCCACAAGAGAAAGCGTGTTGCCTTCGATTTGCGTGGAGTCGTGGGCATACGTCACGTCGAAGTCGCGGTTGTAGTTGTCGAGCACGTCAGGCGGCAGTGTGCTGGCGATGCGGGACATGTCGGCCTTGAGTCGGTTAATGGCCTTGTAGTCGGAGTCGGTCATGGTCGCGTTTCGTCCTTTCATTGTGATATAATGAATAGCATTTAGTCTTTCTTTTGGTTGCCGCTGGCCTTCGGGTCGGCGGTTTTTTCTTTTGCCTGATCAGCGTGTGGACTGTCGGCTTTGTCTGGTTCCTTGCTAGTAGGGAAGGGGTTATGTCCTAGGAACGGCGTGAGCGGCTGGCCCTTTTGGTAGGCCAACAGCATGTCCTTGTAGTGCTGGTATTGTTGTACGCCTACGAGAAGTACAGAGAGGAACGTCTTATCAGCGTTCGTATTCGCTTCTTCGTTGGCTTTATTTACGAAAGCACGAAAAGTGTCAGTTGGTATCACAACGTCGAGGGTTTGTTTCTGACCTGCTGTTGCGTGTAGTATGAGATTTTCGATGAACAGTCCTTTGTCTAAGCGTGCATATGCATCAGCAGGAATATGCAGATTGATGCTGTCTGTATTGTGCGATGTAGTTATGCCGACACTTTGCAACATGTACTCTGCGCGTTCATAGAGGTCAACATGGTAACCGAGCAGATCGTCTACGGAGACATGCAGCGCGGTGGCGATGGAAACGAGCGTGCTTGCTTGCGGTTCTCTTTTCCCTGTTTCGTAGTAGCCGATTGCCGCACTGGAGATGTTGGACATATCGGCAAGTTCTTGGCGGCTGAGACCATGCGCTTCTCGTAATTGCTTGAGCTTTTTCGTGAATTGAATCAATGGGTGTAGCTCCTTCCAACAACTGTTTTGTTATCCTGTTGATATTCTAACACATGTTGGATATAATGGGAATAAGAAACAACAAAGTTTTCGTATTGAAACTATTGTTGTTTCACATGAAACATTGAAGGGAGTGAACCGTATGGACAAGGCAAAACTGCTTGATCTGATGGCTGAGAAGGGCCTGACACAGGCCGCATTGGCGGATAAAGCCGGTGTATCACGGACGGCAGTCTGGGGCATGTTGAAGAAAGGCCGCACGCCGACACCCGTAACGTTGGGCAAGCTGGCTCGTGTTCTGGGTGTGCGTCCGTCAGAGCTTATGGACATGTGACGGCACAAGAAAAGCCGCCCGTGGGCGGCAGAGACAGAAAGTGGGTGACAGTATGCATCATGAAGAAATCGAAGTGAGCGGCGGCTTTGTCGCTTGTATGGCAGTCATGCTGCTGGGAGTGGGCTACATTCTCGGCACGCTTTGAAGGTTCGCACGATGACAGAAAGAGAGGAAAACGCTATGGGTATTCCGACGAGCGAGCAAGAGACGGTCGTCCAGTATGACCGCAACGGCGAGACGATGACCGTCTATACAACGGATTCAACGCAGATCACACGCCTTGATAAGATTTACCAACGGCACAAGGAACACAAGCAGGCTGGCGAGGTCGTTGCTGTGGAGTACGTCGTGGACAAGAAGCTGCTATCCTATCGGTCGAAGCGCGTCAAGCCTGTCTTGTCAGATGAGCAGCGGGCGGCGGCGCGTGCTAGATTGCAAACGATGAGAGAAAAGCGGCTACAGGCAAACGGCTAAAATCGATTCTAGGGGCGATTCTCTAGACAAGCTAGTCTAAGAAGCAAAATCCAACGACGCATGGGTACACTTACCTAGGGTGAGTGATTTGAAGCCGCTACAGGCGGCTACAAGAGGGAATGAAAGCATATGGAAAATATCGATGAGCATGTTGATTACACTTCAAGGCGGTTCGTGACAACAGCAGAAGCGATGGACATCTTGCAGTGTTCGCGGCCTGTTGCGAGCCGTGCCATACATGTGACGAACGAACGCTTGAAGAAGGCGGGATGTTTCACAGTAACAGGCCGTTGCAATCGTCAGGCGTTCTTTGAAACGCTAGGGTATGTTGAAAGGGGATGAGGGTATGGAAAAAACAGGTTGTTGACACTACTGTGTTCTGGGAATCGTCGGCAAAACACCATGCCGACGAACACGAGGACGAGCGGCGACACATCGAAGGCGAACTGAACGCGGCACTTGCTGGCACGCAGACGGTCAGCTTGGTTCACGTTCTTGCCGATTCGGCGGTACTATGGGAAGGTGTGACGCTACGCGGCGTGCATCATATCCGCGTGGGCGATGCGCTGGAGCTGGCCTTTCTGGACGAGAACGGCGATGTGCTTGTTGAATCTGGCGAGCTGCCGACGTGTGACCGCCTGTATCTCAGGACGTGGCCTGACGGCTTGCTTGAAATCTCGACGGACGAGGAGGATGATGCCTGATGCGTGCAACAAAAAAGGCCGCTGTTGGTACTGGAATACCTTCAACGGCGACGGGGACGAGTTTGACCGACTCATTGTCCACTTCTTCGATTTTACCACAAGATGCGGCTGAGAGCCAGCGAATCGCGACGCTGATCGTGAAAAATTTGTGCCGTCTGTTTTGCGAATCAACGGGCCTTGAAGCGAAGGTCGTTTCCGTGAAGCGGCGGCAGGACGCGACAACAGAATGAAACACTGTGGAGAGCCGGAGATGTGTGCGGCTCTCTTTGTATGAATACGAAAAGGCGGTGAGATTATGGCAAAAGAAGAAGGCAAGAAAGGCTTTACAGTGATACCTGATACTATAGGCGGCAGCAAGCTGGGCGGGTTGACTTACGTGGGGAAGGGATTGCTTTGCCGTATCATATCACTTTCAAAGGACGGCCCGTGTACGATGAGCAATATAGGTTTTGCTAGTCGCTTTGGGATAAGCACTCGGCAAATCACAGACCATATCAAAACCTTGTGTGATAAGGGGATGATAGAAATTGAGCGGCCTAGTGTTCGAGATCGTAATATCTGGCCGACACAAGAAGCCCTAGTGCTGTATAACGAATGGGTAAAGGCCATGGGAAAGGACGATATAAAGGACTCTATAAAAGAAACCATCCAGAGGGAACCTTCTAGAAGAAACCCTCTATCAGGAGGGAACCTTCCAGAAGAAAGCCGCTCTGAACCTAGAAGGAACCTTCGACCTAAGAATACTAAGAATACTAAGAATACATCTATATGCGCAAATGCGGATTTGCGCAAGCGTGCATCCTCTCAGCAGGATAAGACGGAGACGATGTTCAACGAGTTCTATCAGGCATATCCGAAGAAGCGAGACAAGGCGAAGGCACGGAAGTCATTCTTCAAGATCAAGAACCTGCCTGACGTGTTCCCTCAGCTGATGAAAGGGCTAGAGCAGCAGAAGTTGTCGGCAGACTGGAAGAAGGATGGCGGCAAGTACGTCCCATATCCTTCAACGTGGCTGAATGACGAGAGATGGGAGGACGAGCTGGCAACACAGGTACAGCCGCCCGCGCAGGGGCCTGTCCATCTTACTCAGGCTGACATGGAGCGCAGGGACGCGGAGCAGCAGAAACAGATCGACGATGCTACGGCTAGATACCGGCAGAAGAAGTTGGTTGAAATGCAGAAAGGAGCGGCAAAATGATGGACACGGAGCTATTCAGCATAGAAGCAGAGCAGGCAATACTCGGGGATATTCTCCTCAAACCGAATATCGTTTCTCGTGTGAGCGGCCTAGTCAGGCCGGAGGACTTCTACAGGCCAGCACACAAGGATACCTTTGCGGTCATGCAGCAGATGGCCTTGGAAGGAGCCAGCATTGACATTGTGAACCTTGCCGAGAGGTTGCGCAAAGTAGGTAAGCTGGATACCGTGGGTGGTATCCCCTTCATCACATTTCTTGGCAGACTTGAAGCGACGGCGGCGGGCGTGGATGAATATTGCGCGACGGTCAGGGCATACAGCAAGCGGCGGCGAATCGCCGAGATAGCGCGTCAGGTGCTGGCTGGTGCAAGCGACATGAAGAAAGACCTTGCAACGTTGGAGAACGAATTGCAGGATGCTCTGATGGAAGAAGCGGAGCAGTTCAGCGAGAACAAGAGTGTGTACGATGCAGCGGCGTTGGTATTTGCCTTGCAGGCGGACATTGACAAACGAGCAGAGGGCGAGATGATTGGCGTAAAGACGGGCCTTCATAGTATCGATTCCCGTATCGGCGCGATGGAGCCGGGCAATCTTGTCATCATTGCAGGCAGGCCGTCACATGGCAAAAGTGCGTTGGCGTGTACCATTGCGGTCAATGCAGCGAAAGCGGGAAAGCGCATCCTCTGGTTCACGTTGGAGATGGATGCTGTTGAGACGGCACGACGAATCGTCTCAAACTTGTCTGGCGTTGACAACCAAAAGTTCAAGTCGCCTAATTTGCAGGCTATGACCGAGGGAGAGCGCAGCCTGTACATACAAGGTTATGAGGCGATGGCAAAATTGGGCCTTTACGTCTGCGATGTGACAAACCAGACGCCACTTGATATTTGGCGCACGGCACAGCGGATTAAGGCATCGGGCGGCCTAGATCTTGTCATCATCGATTACATTGGCCTGATGAGTGCGGGGAGTCTGAAGAAGGAGAACCGCACACAGGAGGTGTCCTACATCACGCGCACGCTGAAGAACATGGCGGGGTCGTTAAAGGTTCCTGTCCTTGCTCTTTCTCAGTTGAATCGAGCGAACGACAAAGAAGGACGTATGCCGCGCCTTTCTGATCTTCGTGATTCTGGTTCTATCGAGCAGGATGCGAACATTGTCATGCTGATTCATCGTGATTCTCATCTAGCCGAGGACGGCACGCTTGCATATGAGAACACGGCAACGCTGGATATTGCGAAAGTACGAGATGGCAGAACGGGTTCCGTGAAGCTGGACTTCACGCCTGCTTGCTCTGCCTTTGATGACCATGAGGAGTGACGAATATGAAGATGAATTTGATTGTTGGCAAGCGGGACGAGCGGCAGAAGGCCGAGGAGCTGCTGAGAAAGCGGAAGGCTACTCGATTCTTGGCACAGGTCATCGCGCACACGAACCGAGTTGTAGCAGCGGGCAGGGACTTTGACGAAGCGGACGAGGATGATCTTGTGTTCATCCTGACAGGAGCCGTCAAGTTCTTTGCTTTTCTGGAAGGCGAGGAGCTGGATGACGAGACGGACAAGGAGCTGAGAGCCTTGTGGCAGATGTACGACTCTATGATTGCGCTGGCGGCTTGCCTTTCTCCAGCGAAGGTTGCACAGCTGTTTCCGCCTGAGAAGGAGTACAATGGCGCGAAGCACGACATGAAGGACTACTTCACATCGGTTGCGGCAGTCGAGCAGGCGGGCGGCTGGAAGAAGTTCAAGGACGAGGATGCCGTGTTATCCTTCCTCATGGACTTGAGAAACGACGATATAACGCGCTGCTGCATTGCAAGTATGCATATCATAGATGCGCTGGGAGCAAGACGCGGGCAAAAGTCGTTGATCGAAACGTTCCTTGAACAGGAGACAGGGATGCCGGTAAACTTGCCCAAACATCTAGGAGAAGCGCGCGATAAGGCGGGCCGTGTCTACATCACAGCAGATGGCGAGGTGCTGGGCTTGAAAGCAAAGCCGCGCCGCCCGAAGTGGATGCGCACGGTCAATGGCTACAAGGGGTGATGACAATGAGAAAACCATTCACATGCTATGCAGTGAGCCGTGGCAGGGCCGTTGGCATTTTCGACTCGTGGGCGACGTGCGCGGCAAGCGTGCAAGATTACGGGATAGCCGCCCGTTACCGTGGCTTCTATTCGCGGCTGGATGCGGAACAATGGCTGTTGGACGAGATGGCGAAGCGGGATGAAGCACGGCAAGCGCGGCGGAAGAAGCGGCGCGGCAAGGACACGGACGCAAGCGGCTGGCAGTTCGTTCCAGCAACGGAGCCATTGCAAGGGCCTGTCGTCCCTGAGTGGAAGCAGCGGGAGACGAGCGCGGGCGGTACTGATCAGGCTGTTAGGAAATGTTAGTCCTAAGAATTCCTAAGACAGACGAGCGGGTTGCAGAGACGGCCCGCTTTTTATTATGCGCTCAGACGGCCTAGGACACGCTACAAGGGCTGTCCATGCGCTGGCCTATGAGTGGTATAGGGCAAAGGATTCGACGGGCAGGAAGCAGGGAACGCGCCTAGGTCAGACGGTCAAAACCCCAAATTGGATTCTGAGAGGACAGCAGGCAGGAGAACCAATGTTGGATTGTTGCCGGACGGCAGGCACGCTGCTAGATCAGTGGCGAATGGTTACTTTCTTCATCCCAAAAGGAACAGGAAGGGCGTTCTGAAACGGAACAACCTTCTCTTATCGGTGTGCCTTGATTCAGGGCATACCTTTCTCAACGCCTAGGACGGCGCACAAGGGCCGCCGAGGTGCTGACATATGCAGATGTATGGGCGATGAGTGGAGACGGCAGGAGCAGGCATGGCAGGAGAGCAAGCCAGACGAGAACGGGCGGCAGGCGTGGGCCAGACTTTGCCCTGTTCCTCTCACAAAAGACACTTGTCGAGAATCTGTATTAGTTCCGATAATTGATGCCTATCGAACGTAATTCGAACCAAGAAATCCGTATGCATGAGCGCATACGACTCAATAACCGTATTCATCATAGTACACTATTGTGTAATGATGTTGCACTTAGTTTACACTATGATGCAATAACGGACAGGGTTGAGAGAGCGGCAGACAGAGACAGCGGAAAAGGACTTTACAGTCGTGTCTATGGGCGTCCATGCCTGCTTTTCAAAATGGCTTTAGTCGAAAGGTCAAGATTTCTGCTGATCATGATGATTTCCTGACTTTTCATACACGAGAAAAGAGTCGGCTGACATATGCTAACGTTCGCCTGCTGGCTTGGCGGGTCATATCCTGCGTGTGCGATGGAGCAGGGCTGACATATGCTAACATGGTACGACGCAATGGATGAAGCATGTTGCCCTCTCAGACTTCCTAGGACGGGCTACAAGGCACGGCAGGGCAGTGGCCTATGTACTTCTATGGGCAGGGAGCAGACGGCGGGAACTACACGGGCCAGACGAGAACAAACGCAAATGGCGGGCGGCGGTGTCGGCGGGACGGGGTCGGCATATTGGCGAGTCCCTGCAAGTCGATGCGGGCGGCAGGGAATATGGCGAGTTTTCCGAGTCCCTAAAAGGTGAGTTTCTTCATGCCCATAAAAGCAGACGAGAACGGCAGGCTGGTTGCAGGTTCCCGTTGACAAGTGGCTGTCAGGGGCGGACAATGAAAGCAGGTGTTCTTTGTCGAAAGGGGTGCTGACGATGCAGGAGATTATGACGGTGGATTCCATGCGGGACTACATGCGGGCGGCTGGGCAGTACGCTGCTAGGATTGCCAGCTTGACGCAGGAGATTCAGGATCTTGTCGGCGATGTGCTGCCACATTACTCAGGGTGGCACGTGTCGGGAGCGCGTGGCGGTACGGGGGCTTCAAAGGTGGAGCAGGCTGTCACGTTGGCAGAGAAGAACAGGAGCAAGGCCGCCCGCTTGATGAAGGAAGTTCTGAGGATGAAACGGGAGCTGGACTTTCTGGATAGCCTGTATTATTGGGGCTGGTGCAACGTTGTCCGGCTGCACTACTTCTATGGCCTGCGCTGGCCTGAGATTGCGCGGCGCGTTCATCGCTGTGAGTCTACTTGCAGGCGGTACGAGCAGGAGCAGCTAGAAATGTTGTGTGGCGAATGGAACGAGGTCATGCGAAAACAGTCTGGCCTTGCGCGGGCGGCTGTGGTACAATGATGATGAGAGGACCGCTTGATTTATCGGATGTAGGGCTACCCCCACGGTTTACGGCTCCAACAATATGGCTGTCGTGGGACACCGCACCAGCGTTGGACTGTGTGGCAGCACCTAAGCCCGGGCTGCTATAAATCAGGCGGGAAGCTTCTTCGCTGAGTCGTTTCGGACGTTCCGTTCGGGGCTATGGGCATCGAACATCGGCGAGGTTCTCTTTAGAGGTCGTTGAACCTTCTACCCTCCATGGGCAATTGCAGCCCGGCGGACTGGTAGAAGTCAGCGGCCTGTTTTCATATCTGTGGTTGTTGGTGCTGGGCGTGGTGCTGCAACGGGCTTCTGCATGGTAACAGCGGTAACACGATGAACAGGGCCAGCGGTAACAGAATGGTAACAAAAAGGAGAAAAAAGGCTCTGAAATGGCATTTTTGAAGCATATAGAGCACGAAAAATCAAGGATTGACAGGGTTTTTTGTTTGGCTTAGAATAGAAAGGTATAGTTATGTCACAACTACCGATATAAATATGCATGAAAGCAAAAAAACGAAAAGGGGGGTGAATATTATCGTTACAATAATATTAGCGGTAATAGTAGCAGCATTCGTCGGCGCGAGTGTCGGCTACGTCATGCGCAAGCGCACGGCGGAGTCGCAGATCGGCTCGGCGGAAGCTGAAGCAAAACGGATTGTAGATGATGCAGCCCAGCGTGGCGAGACGAAGAAGAAAGAAGCTCTGCTCGAGGCGAAGGAAGACATCCATCGCCTGCGCCAGGAACTCGACCGTGAGACGAAAGAACGTCGCTCGGAACTCCAGCGCCAGGAGCGCCGCGTCGTCCAGAAAGAGGAGAACCTCGACCGCAAGCTCGATTCCATCGAGAAGCGCGAAGAATCCTTGTCGCGCAAGGAAGCGCGCCTCGACAAGAGCCAGGCTGCCGTCAATGAGATGCACGAGCAGCAGAAGGCAGAGCTCGAGCGCATCTCGGGCCTGACGGCAGAGGAAGCCCGCACGACTCTCATGGCAGAGGCAGAGGAAGAGCTCAAGCACGAGAAGGCCATGAAGATCAAGGAGTACGAGCAGCAGGTGAAGGATGAGTCGGACAAGAAGGCTCGCGAAATCCTCTCGACGGCCATCCAGCGCTGCGCTGCCGACCACGTCGC
>ERZ779697.875-NODE-875-length-13045-cov-2.37444_pt1 | contig 13045 bp, 14 predicted proteins | sample MGYA00511881_ERZ779697 | MGnify/ENA primary metagenome ERZ779697 (study PRJEB29588, sample SAMEA2148105) | human gut metagenome | biome: human gut; feature: human-associated habitat; material: faeces | place: Denmark | collected 2008/2010 ... | reverse complement strand
CGCCGGGGCCGTGGGCATGGCGGGACGTCAAGGCCGGCATTCCGACGTCCGCGCAGCCGATGGGCGGATTGTCGCAGTTGTTCAGAAAAATCATTCATACGCTTTCAGTTTTTTTCGCAGTTTCGACATCAAATGGTGCAGGCGCGACTTCACCGTGCCCACAGGGATAGCCATCACTGCCGCAATGTCGGCCAGCGCCAGGTCCTCTTCAAAACGAAGGGCAAAGAGCGTCCGCTCGTCGGGGGTGAGCGTGACAAGCGTTTCGGCAAGCGCACGATCGAAAGTGTCACGGTCCAGGTGGAGCGAGGCCGTCTCTTCTTCACTTTCGTCGGCACGTGCAGCCTCTTCTGCGTAAGCCGTCGCCACATCTTCGTGACGCCAGGCATTGCGCACAAGGTTGTAAGCCAGCGTGAAGAGCCACGGCGCCACAGCCCGCCCCTTCTCGTAGTTCCTGCGAGCCGCCCAAAGACGCATGAAAAGCTCCTGCACCAAATCAGCAGCCTCATCCGGATTGGCTGTTCGGATGGCGAAAAAGCCTTCCATCCGGCGGGCATAGCGCCGGTAGAGTTCGGTAAAAGCACGCTCACTGCCCGACACCACGCCCGCCATCAGTTCTTCGTCAGTCTGCCGGCTACGGGGTCTCAAAGCCAGCCGCATCACTTCTCGTTGAGCAATTCGCGATACTGTACCTTGCGCGCCTCGTCACATGGTGCACTGTCAATGGCATCCGAAAGCAGCCGCGTCAACCACGCCTGCCGCATACTGTCGCCGCTCTCGCGATAGAAACGGAGCAGAGGCTGCAACGCGACCACATAGTTAAGCTGCAAGTATCCCGCAGAGTTCCACTCCTTTTGCGGCACGAAGTTCATGCGCAGATAATCGAGCAGGTAGCGCTGTTCCACGTTGCGCTTCATCACCGCAAGATTGTCATAGGGCGTTGCACTGTAACGCAAGACGATCCCTTCGCTGTAAAGGTTCTCACTAAAAGCCTCCAAGCGCTTCGAGCCGATGGTCGGAGCAAAATAGACAGGGCGACCGGATTTTTCAATGAGGTAGCGGACAACAGAGTCGGCAGCCGCATTCCAGTCCGCAGGCTGCTCAGGCACATCGGGGGCCTCAATGCCAAGCTGCCCACAGAGCGAGTCGACATAGGCCGGACTATTCAGAAAAGACAACGGTACGATCACCTTGTCGCGATGCACATCCTTACCTCCTTGAAGCACGATCTTCGGGATTAGCTCACTGTCGCCGTTCCCTATGAATATGGCCCCGTCGGGCAGCCCGGCCAGTTGATTGTAAGCGTACTGCAACAGATTGGGCGAGAACCACCCACTATCGAAGTAACGGCGTCCGACCTCGTACATGCGGCCGAATTGGCCGGTGCGCCACAGGTAGCCGATATACGTGTCGTAGGCCTCCACATTGTCAGGCTCCAATTCGAGGCACTTCTCCATATCTTCCCGTTCTTTCTCTGGCGCTGTCCAGCTCCTCGCCCGGCAGTAATGAAACGTGAACGAGCCGGGTATGTGGCGGCGCATCCGCTCCAAAAGTCCGACAAGCGGCGAATAATCTTCACCATTCGACATGCAGGAGTAACGTGTGGCTGCAAAGAGGTTCAGCCATGCCGTCTCGCTTTCCGGCTCACGCCGCACTTCGCGTTCCCACGCCTTGACCTGCGTGGCATACCAAGCACTATCGCGGTCTTCACGGACGAAATGCTGAATCGGTTCGGCTTTTTGCGCAAACACCACACCAGTCTGCAAGACCAGCAGTACGGCGAGGATGAGTTTCGTTGTCTTCATTTTTCTTCAATTTACGTGTATGACTTTTTTTACTTTGATGATTGCAATCACTTAGGCATACACGCCAAACGGGAAAAGGTTCACACCATCGGACAGAAATTTTCAGGACACGGAGCAGGCCCATCGGCAAACAGAGCGTCAGGATAGCGAACATCGACGAGGAAAAGGGCGTTGGCAGGAACGGAATCGCCGGCAGCGCATCGGTCTCGGCTTTCGACAACACGACGGAAGCCGTCAAGCGTGAGGCGCCCGCGTCCCACATCAAGCAACGTACCCACCACGGCACGCACCATGTTACGCAGGAAACGGTCGGCCGTGATTTCAAAGCGCCAATAGTCAGGAGCGACCGGCACCCATTCGGCCCGACTCAACCGACAGATATTCGTGCGAGCATCAGTATGCAACTTACTGAAACTGGTGAAATCACTAGCGGCTAGCAGCTCTTGCGCAGCACGGTTCATCAATTCATAATCGGGACGGAAGAAGAGCCGGGCCGCGTAATGACGAAGAAAGGGCGACTTGCCGGTGTACACATAATAATGATACGTACGAGCCACGGCGCCGAAGCGAGCATGGGCACCGTCGTGCATTTCCCTGACGGCATGAACTGCGATGTCAGGCGGCAAAATGCGATTAAGCCGGTCTGCAAGCCACGCCACGTCTAAGGCGTCAGCGTCGAAGTGCGCCGCCATCATCCGGGCGTGAACACCGGTATCAGTTCGCCCCGCGCCGACCGCAACAGCGTGGCGAGCGCTTCGTTCAACCGTTGCTGCACACTGAGCGCATTGGGCTGCACCTGCCAGCCATGATAAGCCGTACCGTCATAAGAGAAAAAGAGGAAGTAACGTTTCATTTTATCACTGCAAAAGCGTCTCTTTCATCCGTCCGCGCCGAAAGCCGGCGTCCAATGCGCCAACTGGGCGGGACAAAAAGAAGACCGAACGGCCTCCCGCAAACGCGCCGCAAAGTTACGCTTTTCTTTCCGAACAGCCTACGGCCACCTGTTAGCCGCTGCAACATCAGCGCAGTCACGTTCACTTCAACCGGAAAAAACTCACCCTCTACGAATAAAAGACCGGACAAAACGCTCACGGCTCATCATCAGGCAAATTGCCGACGGGACATGACACCAGGTCATGAAACGGTAAGCCCTTGTCTCACCATACCGACGAGAGCCGAACGCAAAAATGTGTCCAGTTCTTCTTCGATGCCAAAAACCGAAAAGCGGGTCACGTCCTCCCCGATAGTCCAAACCTACAACACAACAAAAACACAAAAAGCGGTGCTGTCCGTTTGGACAGCACCGCACGAGTTATTCAAAAGATGTTTACTTCAAAATCAAGCTTCTTCTGCCACCACTTCAAAAGGAATCTCAACCGATACCTCTTTGTGCAGTTTCACAGTCGCCGTGTAAGCACCGATTTCCTTGACGTCCTTCATCACGATAATTTTGCGGTCAATTTCGAAACCTTGCTTTTTCAACTCGTCAGCAATCTGTACATTGTTCACCGAACCGTAGATTGTTCCGGTCGCACTGACCTTCATGGCAATCTTAATCGGTTCTACTTTCGAAAGCTTTTCGGCGAGTTCCTTGGCGTCGTTCAGAATTTTCTCCAGCTTGTGAGCACGCTGTTTGAGGTTCTCAGCGAGCACCTTGCGAGCCGACGGAGAAGCGATAATGGCTTTTTGGGTCGGTATCAGGTAGTTACGGCCATAGCCGGGCTTTACGTCAACAATTTCGTCCTTATAACCCAGACCGATGATGTCTTCTTTCAATATAACTTCCATACTGTTTGCCTCCTTTTTTATTTCATCAAATCCGTTACAAAGGGCAGCAGGGCCAAGTGGCGCGCACGTTTCACAGCCTGTGCGCCACGACGCTGGTACTTCAACGACGTTCCGGTGATACGACGGGGCAGGATCTTTCCTTGCTCGTTCAAGAATTTTTTCAGGAACTCGGGATCTTTGTAGTCGATGTACTTGATGCCGCTCTTTTTGAAGCGACAGTATTTCTTTTTCTTTACGTCAACAGTGGGCGGGGTAAGATATCTGATTTCTGATTGCTGTGCCATGATTAATCCTCCTTATTTGCATTTTTGTTACGACGCTTCTCAGCATACTGGGCAGCGTATTTCTCCATCTTGACCGTCAAGAAGCGGATCACGCGTTCGTCACGACGGTAAGCGGTTTCGAGCTTGGCGAGCACAGAGGGCTCAGCCTTAAACTCGATCAACTGATAGAAACCCGTGGATTTCTTTTCGATAGGATAGGCCAGCTTCTTCAATCCCCAGCTCTCCTCATTGATTATCTCAGCGCCCTCTGCGGTGAGAAAACCTTTGAACTTTTCAACCGTTTCCTTCATCTGTTGGTCAGACAAAACGGGAGTCAAGATGAAAACGGTTTCGTACTGATTCATCATAAAGTGAACTTGTAATTGTTTTGTTTGTTGCAAAATTGCGGGGCAAAATTACAGATTTTATTTGGACTACGAAAGAAAATACGCTTAATTATGATAAGAAAACAACCGCTATCTCCCATGTGACGACCGATATAACAGTTTTTTCAGCTGCTGCGCCAGTTCCCATTGCCAGGAAATGGCCATAAGAAACCAGCCGTCCCGCCACGTTCTGTCGTGGCAAGGGACGGCTGGCCGGTTATCACAACCCGGGCCAAGGCCGGATTTATATCTGTAAGAGCGGTCTTGCTATTGGTTAAAAAGCCTGTCAGGCATCCCAACCCAGCGCACTGGCACCGAGAACGGCGGCTTCGCTGCCATTAAGGCTGGAAACCAGAAGCTTGGTCTTTCCTTTGAAAATGTATAGTACATTGTCATCGTAAGCCTTGCGGAGCGGCTCCATCAGGTAGTCGCCTGCTTTTGTCAGCCCGCCGAAGAAGACGAAGGCTTCCGGTGTGTTGAATGTGGCGAAGTTGGCACAAGACTCTCCCAATATGCGGCCCGTATAATCAAAAATGCGTTTAGCCATCTCGTCGCCGGCCTCAGCGGCCTGGAACACGTTGAGCGACGTGATTTCATCGGGATTCAGATCGCGCAACAGGCTGGGCATCGGGCTGTTGGCAAGCATCTCACGCGCCGTGCGGGCCACGCCCGTGGCCGAACAGTATGTTTCGAGACACCCCTTGCGGCCGCAGCCACAGGAGCGGGCGTGTTCGCTGTGGTCGATGATGAAATGACCCAGTTCGCCAGCAAATCCGTCGCTGCCATAAACGACATTGCCATCGACGACGATACCGCTGCCGACACCAGTCCCCAAAGTAATCATGATGAAGTTCTTCATGCCGCGGGCTACTCCGTAAGTCATCTCACCCATGGCGGCAGCGTTGGCGTCGTTCGTCACTTTCACAGGGATGCCCAAGGCTTCTTCGAAAAGTTTGGCAATCGGCACGATACCGTCCCATACGAGATTGGCAGCATACTCGATGTTTCCGGAGTAATAGTTGCCGTTCGGGGCACCGATACCCATACCCCGCACCTTATCGATGCCGCCCACCACGTCGAGGGCAGGCTTCAAAGCTTCGACAGAAGCCTTCACATAGTCGCGGACGTCGGGATAGGCTTTCGTTTCGATGACGGTCTGCATCTTAATCGTACCACGCTGGTCGACGATGCCGAATACGGAATTCGTACCGCCCATATCCAAACCTATGACATAAGGTTTCTCTACTGTTTCCATAACGATCTATATTTCTAATAGTTTATTAATGTCTTTCATGGGGTGGACAAAAGTAGTCTTTTTCTGACGACGGAAAAAGCAAATGACGTAAAAAATTGCCCCGAAGCCATTTTTTACTCATGAGCGCCCCAAGATGAAGACGCAGGGCGGCTTCCAGAGGCCGACATGCAGCCGTAAGAAACGTCCCGTCCATCTGCGGGCAGACGGGATGACCGACAGAAAATCCTGTCGCTGCGACAGGATTTTCCAAACGGCTGACAGGAAAAACGGGACGGCAGAGCGAAAAGACAGCCATTCCCCACGTCCGCCCGCCAAGAACGTCCGCGACATCCGAAGTGGCTGCGGCGGATACGGTTTTTACGACCGCTGACCGAAAAACAGCCTGTGAAGTTTCGGTTTTTCGTGAAAAAAACACAACTTTGCAGACGCAATGAATTTTTGGACACTCTTTGAAGTAAGCACTTTTGAACTTGCGTTCAAGGGCTTGCTGGTAGGCATCCTCGCGTCGGCGCCTATGGGTCCCGTCGGCATCCTGTGCATCCAGCGTACCCTACAAAAGGGCCGTTCCTACGGTCTTGTCACGGGTGCGGGGGCTGCGTTGAGCGACATCATCTACGCCCTGATCACCGGTCTGGGCATGTCGTTCGTCATGGACTTCATCAACAACGAACAAACACTCTTCTGGTTCAAGCTTGTTGGCAGCATCATGCTGTTCGTCTTCGGCCTCTACATGTTCCGAACCGACCCTAGGAAATGTTTCCGCCACAAGGCGAAAAAGAAAGGCACACTGGCACACAACTTCGTCACCGCTTTTCTGGTCACATTCTCCAACCCGCTCATCATCTTCCTTTTCACTGCGCTCTTCGCGCTGTTGACGTTTGTCGTACCCGAGCACTTGTTCGAACAGTGTGTCGGCTACACGTCGATAGTCGTCGGAGCCATGCTATGGTGGCTGGGCCTGACCTACGTCATCGACAAGATGCGCAACAACTTCGGGTTGCGGGGCATTTTTGTGCTGAACCGCACAGTCGGCACGATTGTGCTCGTCGTTTCGGTGGCCTACGCGCTGATGACACTCTTCAACCTGAGCCTCTATTGAGCGGGAGTTGCCACCATCCGACAAGCACCGGACACCGCATCACCGCTTTCACTCCAACTACCGACTAACTTCCGCTTATGTTCATCGCCAACCGTCTGAAAGAAACGAACCGCGCAGAATACCTGCTGTACATGTGGCAGGTAGAAGACCTGCTCCGCGCCAACGGGTGTGACATCGACCGCCTGCGGACAAACTACCTGTCGAAGTTCGACCTGCCCGACGACCAGCGCCGGCAAATGGAACAATGGTATGCCGACCTATGCGAAATGATGCGCTCGGAGGGTGTCAAAAAAAATGGACACCTGCAAATCAACATCAACACGCTGCAAACCTTAGCCGAACTGCACGAGCGGCTCGTAGCGTCGCCCAAATTCCCGTTCTATCGCGCGGCATACTACAAGGTACTGCCCTACATCGTCGAAATCCGGAACCGGGGTGGACACAAAGACGAGGGCGAACTTCAAACGTGCTTCGACGTGCTCTACGGCGTGATGTTGCTGCGCCTGCAAAAAAAGCCCGTCACTTCGGAAACCGAAGCTGCCGTCAAAGACATATCGGCCCTGTTGGGCCAGCTCTCTGACTATTATTTCAAAGACAGGGAGGACCCTATCGAATGGTAAGACACAATAATATATAACATGCACAAGCTACTGATTACCGGCTGCCGCGGACAATTGGGCAGTGAACTGCAAGCCATCGCCGACGACTATGAGTCGATCGACTTCCTTTTCACAGATTACGACGAACTGGACATCACCGACCGCAAAGCGGTACGTAACTATATCGAAGAACACGAAGTAGACTGCGTAGTGAACTGTGCCGCCTACACGGCTGTTGACAAAGCCGAAAGCGAACCTGAAAAATGCGAGCTGCTGAACGACATCGCTCCGGGCTATCTAGCCGAGGCTATCGCCTCGCGCGGCGGCTCAATGATACAAATCTCAACAGACTACGTCTTTGACGGCAAAGGACACATTCCCTATCGCGAAGACATGCCAACCGCCCCACAGTCCGTCTACGGCCGCACGAAGCTCGCGGGTGAAGAAAAGGTGGTCCGCAACTGCCCCGGAGCAATGGTGATCCGCACGGCGTGGCTCTACTCATCATACGGGAAGAACTTTGTCAAGACGATGCTCCGACTGGCCAAGGAACGCGACGAGATCGGCGTCGTGGCCGACCAAATCGGCACGCCGACCTATGCCCACGACTTGGCCCGTGCCATTTGCACCATCGTCGAACAAGGCATCGTCCCGGGCATCTACCACTTCACGAACGAAGGCGTATGCTCGTGGTACGACTTCACAAAAACCATCTTCCGCCTCGAAGACATCAGTGCCGACGACTGCCGTGTCCGCCCGCTCCGCACCGACGAGTACCCCAGCACTGCGGCACGGCCGCATTACTCCGTGCTCGACAAAAGCAAAATCAAAAAAACCTACGGGCTCGACATCCGCTGGTGGGAGGACGCCCTGAAATCCTGCATCAAGAAACTGTAATTTGCCTCGCAACCCATAAGATTCATGAACGAAATAGAACGCAGGCGAACCTTTGCCATCATCTCACACCCCGACGCCGGAAAAACAACGCTCACAGAAAAGCTACTGCTCTTCGGCGGGCAAATCCAAGTGGCCGGTGCTGTAAAAAACAACAAAATAAAGAAGACAGCCACCAGCGACTGGATGGAAATCGAGAAACAGCGCGGCATATCGGTCACGACATCCGTCATGGAATTCGACTACGACGGATATAAAGTCAACATCCTCGACACGCCTGGCCACCAAGACTTTGCAGAAGACACCTTCCGCACGCTAACCGCCGTGGACAGCGCCATCATCGTCGTGGACAGCGCCAAAGGCGTCGAAGCGCAGACTCGCAAACTCATGACAGTCTGCCGGATGCGCAAGACTCCCGTCATCATTTTTATCAACAAAATGGACCGCGAGGGCAAAGACCCGTTCGATCTTCTCGATGAGCTCGAACAAGAACTCCAAATCAGCGTCCGTCCGCTCTCATGGCCCATCAACCAAGGCCAGCGCTTCAAAGGCGTCTACAACATTTACGAGCAGAAGCTCGACCTCTTCGCCCCCGATAAACAGAAAGTGACAGAAAAAGTCGAAGTCGACATCCACAGTGACGCACTCGAAGCCCACGTGGGACCGAACGACGCCGCCAAGTTGCGCGAAGACTTGGAGCTCGTTTCCGGAGTCTACCCGGAATTCGACGTCAACGATTATCTCGCAGCCGATGTGGCTCCCGTATTCTTCGGCTCAGCCCTCAACAATTTCGGTGTTAAAGAGCTACTCGACTGCTTCGTCAAGATTGCACCCTCACCGCGTCCCACGCAAGCCGAAGAACGTGTCGTGAAACCCGAAGAGAGCAAATTTACGGGCTTCATCTTTAAGATTACAGCCAACATCGACCCCAATCACCGCTCCTGCATCGCCTTCTGCAAGGTATGCAGCGGTCGCTTTGTCCGCAACGCTCCCTATCTTCACGTGCGTCAGGACAAGACAGTCAGGTTCTCCTCGCCGACACAATTCATGGCTCAACGCAAGAGCACTATCGACGAAGCATGGCCGGGAGACATCGTCGGCCTGCCCGACAACGGAATCTTCAAAATCGGCGACACCCTCACCGAAGGCGAACAGTTACATTTCCGCGGCTTGCCCAGCTTCTCACCCGAGATGTTCAAATATATTGAAAACGCCGACCCCATGAAGACAAAGCAACTCAACAAGGGGATAGAGCAACTCATGGACGAAGGCGTCGCTCAGTTATTCATCAACCAGTTCAACAACCGCAAAATCATCGGGACCGTCGGCCAATTGCAGTTCGAGGTCATCCAATATCGCTTGGAGAACGAGTATAACGCCAAATGCCGCTGGGAACCCGTCAGCCTCTACAAGGCGTGCTGGATCGAGAGCGACGATCCCGCCCAGCTCGACGCCTTTAAGAAGCGGAAGTACCAGTACATGGCCAAAGACCGTGAGGGACGCGACGTATTCCTTGCCGACAGCAACTACGTGCTCCAAATGGCGCAGGCCGACTTCGAGCACATCAAATTCCACTTTACCAGTGAATTCTGAAACGGTCACAGCCATGGACACAGCAATGAAAGAAGACATCAGACGCGCCCTCGACGTACTGAATAAAGGAGGCGTAATCCTCTACCCTACGGACACCATTTGGGGAATAGGATGCGACGCCACGAACGAGGAAGCCGTCAGCCGCGTTTATGCCATCAAACGCCGCACCGACGCCAAGGCACTCATCACGCTTGTCGACTCAGAAGCCAAGATACAGGGTTACGTCCGCGAAATCCCCGACGTAGCATGGCAACTCATCGATTGCAGCACACGCCCGCTGACCATCATCTACGACGGAGCGCGCCACCTGGCTCCCAACCTGCTGGCCGAAGACGGCAGCGTAGCCATCCGTCTGACACGTGAAGCATTCAGCCGAGAGCTCTGCCTGCGATTTCATCGCCCCATTGTGTCCACATCGGCCAACCTGAGCGGTGAACCTTCACCGGCCACTTTTGACGACATTTCGGAGGACATCAAGCAAGCCGTTGACTACGTCTGCACGTCGCGGCGCGACGATCGTACCCCGGCCCGTCCGTCCTCCATCATCAAGCTGGCAGCGAACGGAGAAGTCAAGATTATCAGAGAATAACATGGTACAGACACAAACAGCCGCAGCACACAGCCCCCTCATCCTCTGGGTTGAACGCCATCTCAGCCAGCGCCAGGTAATCCTCATGCTCAGTTTTTTCGTGGGCATCGCGACGGCGCTGGCCGCTTTCATCCTTAAATTCCTCATTCACGAGATAGAGTTCATCCTGACGGACAGGTTTGACGTGACGGGAGCCAACTGGCTGTTTCTTGTCTATCCTGTCGTAGGCATTTACCTCACGGCATTATTCATTAAGTATGTCGTGCGCGACGACATCGGGCATGGCGTCACAAAAATCCTCTATGCCATCTCACGCCGCCAAGGCCACATCCGGCGTCACAACTGCTGGTCGAGCGTCATCGCATCAGCCCTCACCATCGGTTTCGGCGGCTCAGTCGGCGCCGAATCACCCATCGTGCTGACCGGATCGGCCATCGGATCAGACCTGGGACGTATCTTCAAGCTCGACCACAAGACCCTGATGCTCCTCATCGGCTGTGGAGCGTCTGGAGCGGTAGCCGGCATATTCAAAGCTCCTATTGCCGGACTGGTCTTTACGCTCGAAGTGCTGATGATCGACCTGACCATGGCCTCACTCCTGCCCTTGCTCATTTCGAGCGTGACGGCCACTTGCGTCACCTACGCCCTCAGCGGGACGGGGGCTATCTTCTCGTTCGAACTGCACGATCCCTTTTCAGTCGAGCGCATTCCTTCGTCCATCCTGCTGGGTATTTTCTGCGGGCTTATCGCCCTCTACTTCACACGGGCTATGAATGCCTTTGAGCAGGTGTTCAGCCGAATGAAAGGACTATACCGGCGGCTGGCCTTGGGCGGCACGGTGCTCGCCGTGCTCATCTATTTCTTTCCGCCGCTCTACGGCGAAGGATATTCCACCATCACCATGCTGATTGGCGGCGACAACGTCAGCGACTGGGACAAGGTGCTTAACAACTCCATGTTCTATGGCCACCCGGAGTATCTGCTACTTTACCTCGCCCTGATCGTCGTGTTCAAAGTGTTCGCCACAACGGCCACCAACGGCGGCGGCGGATGCGGCGGTACGTTTGCCCCAAGCCTCTTCCTGGGATGTGTGGGTGGATTTATCTTCGCACGGATGTGGAACCGCATCGACCTGTTGGGCATACACGTGCCTGAGACCAACTATGCGCTCCTAGGAATGGCCGGTCTGATGAGCGGAGTGTTCCACGCCCCCTTGACCGGCGTATTTCTCATCGCAGAACTGACCGGGGGATACGACCTTTTCATTCCGCTCATCATTGTCTCCGTTTCGGCCTACCTGACGATTAACATTTTCGAGCCGCACAGCATCTATGCCATGCGCCTTGCCCGCACCGGCCAGCTGCTCACCCACCACAAAGACCGCTCCATCCTGACGCTCATGACACTCGATTCAATCATCGACAAAACGACGCCGCGCATCGTCCCGGACATGGACTTGGGCCGCATCGTACGTCTCATCGCCACAAGCCAGTCGAGCGTGTTTGCCGTCACCGACGGGAAAGGTTCGCTGCTCGGTGTCATTGAGTTCAAGGATATCCGGAAGATAGCCTTCCGACAGGAACTGTACCGCTATTATACGGCACAGCAACTCATGAAACCGGCGACAACCATCCTGACAACCGACGACCCGATGTCGGCCGTCATGCAACAATTCGAAGACACAGGCGCCGACGTCCTCCCCGTCGTCGACGCACGCCGTGTATTCGTCGGCTTCATCACCAAGGAGCACCTTTACAGCGCCTATCGCAAGGTGCTCGTCGATTTCTCAGAAGAATAAACCCAACCACCACTGCCACCATGAAGAAAGAAGACCTGCGCATCGTCTATATGGGTACTCCCGATTTTGCCGTCGAGAGCCTGCGTGCCCTCGTTGAGGGCGGATACAACGTCGTCGGGGTCGTCACCATGCCCGACAAGGCCATCGGACGCCACCAAAGCGACTTACGTCCAAGCCCAGTGAAGATATACGCCGTCGAAAAAGGGCTGAAAGTGCTCCAGCCCGTCAGACTGAAAGACCCTGAGTTTGTTGAAGAACTGCGCGCACTGCGGGCCGACCTGCAAATCGTCGTGGCATTCCGCATGTTGCCTGAGGTGGTATGGGCCATGCCCCGTTTAGGAACCTTCAACCTCCACGCCTCGCTCCTGCCGCAATACCGCGGCGCCGCGCCTATCAATTGGGCAGTCATCAACGGTGAGACCGAAACGGGCATCACTACATTCTTCCTGAAACATGAAATCGACACGGGCGACGTCATACAGCAAGTGCGCGTCCCCATAGCCGACAGCGACACCGCCGGCGACGTGCACGACCGTCTCATGCTCATCGGCGCGCGCCTTGTCACTGAAACGGTCGACCACATTCTCGACGGAACGGTCACGTCCGTCCCTCAACGCGAACTCGCGCCCGGCACGGAACTCCACGGCGCGCCCAAGATTTTCAAAGAGACCTGCCGCATCAACTGGGAACACGGCGCGAAAACCATCTATGACTTCGTGCGTGGCCTCTCGCCCTATCCGGCGGCATGGACAGAACTGCACCATGGTGGGAAAGTATCGGTGCTAAAAATCTACGCTTGTGAAAAACAGTTCTGTACGCCTACGACCGTCCCGGGCCAAGTGGAAACCGACGGCCACAGCATGATGAGAATTGCGGTCGCTGACGGCTACGTCGCACTCACCGACGTCCAAATAGCCGGAAAGCGCCGGATGCCCATCGCCGACTTCCTGCGCGGCTTCCATCCGAACGGCGACTGCCA
>ERZ779697.874-NODE-874-length-13053-cov-4.50454_pt1 | contig 13053 bp, 11 predicted proteins | sample MGYA00511881_ERZ779697 | MGnify/ENA primary metagenome ERZ779697 (study PRJEB29588, sample SAMEA2148105) | human gut metagenome | biome: human gut; feature: human-associated habitat; material: faeces | place: Denmark | collected 2008/2010 ... | reverse complement strand
AAGATCTATGCATCTTAATTTTCAAAAAGTGTGCAACTTCTTATTGCAATTTAGATATTATATAAAGGTTAATGACACTCATTATCATGTTCCTATAGGTGGTTAATTATATGCTTAATAAAACTAATTTTCATTATCCTGCTATGCTGCGTGTAGCAGGCAAAAACTGCGTAATCATCGGCGGCGGTGCTGTTGCTGCCCGTAAGCTGGCAACTTTGCTGGATGCAGGTGCCAAAGTAACGGTTGTTGCCCCGCTTTTCTGTGACGAAGTGCAAAAGCTCGCCTCAGCACAGAGCTGTACGCTCATCAATGATTACTACAAACCGGAATATCTGCAGAATGCATTTGTGGTTATTGCCGCCACAGATAATAAGGCTGTAAACAGGCAGATTTCAGAGGCTGCTCCCTGCCTTGTCAATAATATTACCGAACCCGAGCTGAGTAATTTCACTGTCCCCTCAGCCATCAGTGAAGGTGATATTACTATTGCGTTGGCAACAGGCGGCATGCCTGCTTTTACGCGTCTGCTGAAAAAACAGTTGGAACACATTCTGACACCCGAGCTGGCTGACTTCAACAGCTTTCTGCTACTGCAGAGGGAAGCTGTCAAAAACATCGAAAGTACGCCGCAGGAGCGGACGCAATTCTGGCGCAGTGTTTTGAAACAGGATTTACTAAATTTAGTTATAGCAGGTGAGGCTGCTCAAGCAAAGGAGAAGGTATTAGATGCAGTTAACAGTTTTAGGACTCAATCACAGAACCGCCCCCGTTGAGATCCGTGAACGTTTTAATTTTTCCAATGACAGGGTGGCAAGTATTCTGCGCCGCCTGCGCAATTACGATAATATTCCCGAAGCCATGCTGCTTTCCACCTGCAACCGCACTGAGCTGTACATGGTTATCGAAAATCCGCATGAAGCAATTCCTTTTATCAAATCATTGCTCAAGCATTTGGCAGGCGAACATTACCAAAGCGATTATTTTTACAATCTGAACGGAACAAATTGCGTCAAGCATCTGTTCCGCGTAGCATCCAGTCTTGATTCACTGATTGTCGGTGAAGGCCAGATTCTCAGCCAGATTAAAAATGCTTATCATATTGCCCGTATTAATGGTATGACAGATACGATTCTCAATACCATCATGAATAAGGCAATTGCCGTCGGCAAACGTGTGCGTACCGAAACAAAAATTGCTTACAGCAGCGTATCTGTTTCCAGCGCTGCTGTTGAACTGGCCATCAAAATTTTAGGTGACTTGAGCAAAGCACAGATTTTGGTGGTTGGTGCCGGTCATATGAGCGAGCTCACTGCACAGCATCTGTTGGACAAGGGTGCGCAAACCATCTGTGTCAGCAACCGTCACTACGAGAGAGCACAGGATTTGGCAGACAAATTTCACGGCACAGCTATTCCCTACCGTGCCATGTTCGAGCATGCCGCTGATGCAGATATTATTATAACCTCTACAGGTGCGCCGCATTACGTGCTCACCGCAGAAAATTTGGGACCGCTGCTGCCCAAGCGCAACGGCAGACCGCTGATTCTGATTGATATTGCCGTTCCGCGTGACGTCGACCCCAGACTGGCCGATGTTGACGGCGTAACCATTTATAACATTGACGATTTGGAAGGCGTTGTTGATACCAATAAAAACTTCCGCGAAAAGGAAGCTCACGTTGCCGAACAGATTATCAGCGAAGAGATTGGTGCCCTCAAGGAGCGTCTGCGTTATTACACAATGCGCCCTGTTATGGTACAGCTGCATGATAAAATGAATTTCCTGCGCCAGAAGGTTTTAAAGAAGGCCTTTATTAAAATGCCGGAGCTTACCGACCATGAAAAGCGCATTATTGACCTGATGACCCAACGTCTGGAGCATAAATTCCTGCGCGAGCCTATGAAGGCTATGAATGCTGTAGCAGGCACCGCAGAGGAAGAACGCTATAAAAAGATGATGTGTGATTTATTTTTATTAAACGAAACCGGAGAGGAGTTTGGTGATGAAAGCAAAATTGACGATTGGGACTAGACAAAGTCTTTTAGCGCTTTGGCAAAGTAATCATATTGCAGCCTTACTGCGTAAGGAGTATCCTGAATGTGAGGTTGTACTGAAAAAAATTGTCACCAAAGGCGACCGTATTTTAGACGTACCCTTGGCGCAAATCGGCGGCAAGGGTTTATTTACCAAGGAAATTGAAGAGGATCTTTTAGACGGTACTGTTGACTTGGCCGTGCATAGCCTTAAGGATATGCCTACCGTTCTACCGGAAGGCCTGTGTCTGACAGCAATTACCGAGCGTGCCAACGTCGGTGATGCTTTTGTCAGCAACAAATATGCTACCTTCGAAGAGCTGCCGCTCGGCTCCGTAGTCGGCACCAGCAGCCTGCGCCGCAAGGCACAGCTGTTAGCTAAGCGTCCGGATTTGGAAATCCGCGACCTGCGCGGCAACGTTGATACCCGCCTGCGTAAGCTGGATGAAGGACTGTACGATGCTATTATTCTGGCCGCTGCAGGCTTAGAGCGTCTGGGGCACGGCGACCGTATCTCCAGCCTGATTCCTGCTGATGTCTGCCTGCCGGCTGTAGGCCAGGGCGCATTGGCAATCGAAGCGCGTACCGCGGATAAAGAAGTACGCGATATGCTGAGCTTCTTAAATGACCTGAACACCAAACAGGCTACCGATGCCGAGCGTGCCTTCTTGGGCTTACTGGAAGGCGGCTGTCAGGTTCCTATCGGCGTACATGCCGACGTTGAAGGTGAAAACATTCGCATTGAAGCAATCATTGCTGCCTTGGACGGCAGCACTATTCTGCGTGATACAATAAACGGCAAGGCTGATGACGCTGTCAGCCTCGGTCAACAGCTTGGCAAAAAAATGCTGGCTGCCGGCGGTCAGGAAATTCTGGCCTCTATTCTTTAAGGAGAGTGACATCATGACAAAACAAGGTAAAGTATATTTAATCGGTGCAGGCCCCGGCGACCCGGGCCTTCTGGGACTCAAGGCTAAGGAATGCCTGCAGACTGCAGACGCTGTTGTTTATGACCGTCTGGCAGATCCGCGTATTCTGGCCTTCGCCCGCAAGGACGCAGAAATGGTTTACGTTGGCAAAGCCAGCGCCAACCACACCATGCGCCAGCCCGATATCAACAAGCTGCTGGTAAAACTGGCTGCCGAAGGTAAGGTTGTAGCACGTTTGAAGGGCGGCGACCCCTTTGTCTTCGGCCGCGGTGGCGAAGAAGCCATCGAACTGCGTGAAGCAGGCCTGCCGTTTGAGTTCGTTCCCGGCGTAACCAGTGCTATTGCTGTTGCCGAATATGCCGGTATCCCTGTTACCCATCGTCATGTAGCAACCTCCTTTGCCGTTATTACCGGTCACGAGGATCCTACTAAAGGAGAATCCACCATCCATTGGAAGGGTCTGGCAACCTCTGTTGACACTCTCGTTTTCCTCATGGGTGTAGAAAACATCGAAAAAATCAGCCGTGAGCTCATCGCTAACGGCCGCAGCGCCGACTGCCCGGCAGCTGTTATCCGTTGGGGCACTCATCCCGAGCAGCGCACTCTGATTACCACCCTCGGCAAAGCTGCCGCTGACGTTAAGGCAACCGGCATGAAGCCGCCTGCTATCTTCCTCGTCGGTGAGGTTGTACGCCTGCGTGAGCAGCTGCAATGGTTTGATAACAAACCCCTCTTCGGCAAAACCGTTATCGTTACCCGCGCACGTGCACAGGCCAGCGCTCTCACCAAAAAGCTGGAAGCACAGGGTGCCAAGGTTATCGAAGCTCCGGCAATCAAAATCGTTCCGGCAGCAGATTACGCTCCGCTGGACAACGCTATTGCCAATATCAATGACTACAAATGGCTTGTCTTCACCAGCGCTAACGGCGTAGATTACTTCTTCGAGCGTCTGGGCGCTGCTAAGAAGGACGCACGCGCCCTGGCTAATGTTACGCTTGCCGCTATCGGCAGCGCCACTGCCAAGGCTCTGGCAGAACACGGCCTCACCGCCGACCTCATTCCTTCCACTTATAAAGCAGAAGAGCTGGCTGAAGCTCTTGCCGGCGAAATCACCGCCGGTGACAAAATCCTGCTGGCACGTGCTAAGGTTGCACGCGAAGTATTGCCCGAATCTCTGCGCAAAATCGGCGCCATCGTTGACGTCGTAACTGCTTACGAAACCGTTGCCGACTGCGAAAACAAGGATGAGCTTATCGAAGCTCTCGAAAGCGGCGAAGCAAGCATCGTAACCTTCACCAGCAGCAGCACCGTAACCAACCTGCTGGAGGTTCTCGGCGATAAGAAGGAACTGCTGAACAAGGCTGCTCTGGCTGCTATCGGCCCCGTAACCGCAGATACCCTGAAAAAGCATGGCTATACTCCGGCTATCAATGCCGCTGAATATACAATCGACGGCCTCATGACCGCTATCACAAATTTTTATAATAAATAAGGAAGTGTATCAAGATGAGTATTACCGGTTTTCCTGTATACCGTCCGCGCCGCACACGCGCTACTGAAAATCTGCGTGCAATGATCCGTGAAACCGAGGTTTCCGTAAAAGACTTAATCTATCCGCTTTTCGTCGTTCCCGGCAAAAACGTTAAACATGAAATAGAATCTCTGCCCGGCAACTACCACTGGTCCATCGACCGCGTTATGGAATGTGTTGACGAGGTTGTTGAGCTGGGTATTCCCGCTGTCCTGCTCTTCGGCGTACCGTCCTACAAGGATGCTGTCGGCAGCAGCGGCTGGGATATGAACGAACCTGTACAGCAGGCCTGCAAGCTGATTAAAGAAAAATACCCCGAGCTGGTTATCATTACCGACGTCTGCCTGTGCGAATACACCGAGCATGGTCATTGCGGCGTACTGCAAAACGGCTGCACCGTAAACAACGATGAAACTCTGCCGCTGCTGGCTAAGGTTGCTGTTTCCCATGCTCAGGCCGGTGCTGACATGATTGCTCCTTCCAACATGATGGACGGTTATGTTAAGGCTATCCGCGAAGCACTAGATGCAGCAGGCTTCAACCATATTCCTATCATGGCTTATTCCGCAAAATTTGCTTCCGCATATTACGGTCCCTTCCGCGCCGCAGCAGACTCTGCTCCGTCCGCAGGCGACCGCAAAGGCTACCAGATGGACCCCGCCAACAGCGACGAGGCTCTGCGCGAGGTTTCTCTGGATATTGAAGAAGGCGCAGACATCGTCATGGTTAAACCGGCTCTGGCCTTCCTCGACATTGTGCAACGTGTACACGAAACCTTCAACCGTCCGCTGTGTGTTTATAATGTCAGCGGCGAATACGCTATGGTTAAAGCTGCAGCTGAAAAAGGCTGGATTGACGAAAAACGTATCGTTATGGAAACCATGCTTGGCTTCAAGCGTGCCGGTGCCAAAATGATTATTACCTACCATGCGCTTGATGTAGCAAAATGGCTGCAAGGCAAATAAGGAGATATTACAATGGAACATACAAAATCTCAGTCTGCTTTTGAGGAAGCACGCCAATATATCCCCGGCGGCGTTAACAGCCCCGTACGCTCCTTCCGCAGTGTCGGCGGTGCCGTTCATCTCCGGCGGCAAGGGCAGCAAAATCTATGACATCGACGGCAACGAATACATCGACTACGTTATGTCCTATGGTCCGCTGCTCATGGGCCATGTACCCGACTGCGTAACTGACGCTATCAAGGCTGCGGCTGAAAAGGGCACCTCCTACGGCGCTCCGACTGTTGCCGAAACCGAGCTGGCAAAATTAATCTGCTACCTTGTTCCGTCCATGGATATGGTCCGCATGGTCAACAGCGGTACCGAAGCAACCATGAGCGCTCTGCGCTTAGCACGCGCCTACACCGGCCGTGACTGCATCATCAAATTCATCGGCTGCTACCATGGTCACCATGACAGCCTGCTTGTTAAAGCAGGCAGCGGCGGAGCTACCTTCGGCGTACCCGACAGCCCGGGCGTACCCAAGGCAGTAGCAGCAACCACTATTACCGTACCGTTCAACGACCTGCCTGCTCTGGAAAAGGTTTTTGCCGAACGCGGCGAAGAAATCGCCTGCGTTATCATGGAGCCTACTCCGGGCAACATGGGCCTGGTTCTTCCGCACGAAGGCTTCCTGGAAGGTGTACGTGCCATCACTAAAAAATATGGCGCTCTCCTCATCTGCGATGAGGTTATGAGCGGCTTCCGCAGCGCTCAGGGCGGCAGCCAGTCCCTCTATGACATCGATCCCGATATCACCTGCCTCGGCAAGGTAATCGGCGGCGGTCTGCCTGTTGCTGCTTACGGCGGCAAGCGCGAAATCATGCAAATGGTTTCTCCTGCTGGCCCGATGTATCAGGCAGGTACCTTAAGCGGTAACCCGCTGGCTATGGCTGCAGGTATTGCAGCACTCACCTATATGGAGCAGAACGATGTCTGCAACCGCGCAGAAAGCCTTTGCGCTATTCTGACCGGCGGCTTGGAAAAGGCAGCAGCTAAGGCCGGTGTACCTGTACAGATTCATCGCCTCGGCAGCATGTTCACCGTCTTCTTCAACAATAAACCGGTAACTGATTTTGACAGTGCTGCAGCCAGCGATCTGGAAGCCTTCAAAATCTACTTCCATTCCATGCTGGAGCAGGGTATCTATCTGCCTCCTTCCCAGTTCGAAACAAACTTCGTTTCCGTTGCTCACAATCCCGAGGATTTGCAAAAGACTATTGATGCTGCGGAAATTGCCTTTGCTGAAGTTGCCAAAGCAAGAAAATAACAGCTAAAGCATTATAAAAAATAAGCGTGCAGGCTTGCACAAGCTGACATCAGTCAGCAGTAAGCATGCACGCTTTTAGTTTTAAATTTTAAAATCTCATCTTAGCCACGAATCAGTTTAATAGAAGGTACTGCTGCTCTGACAAATTTCCACAGCAGCACGGAAATACTGCAATCCATAACCGAATGCAACACAGTACCCGCACCCACCAGCACGATAACACTCATAACAAAACCATTGGACAGCTGCTCTTGCGTAAACATATAACCGCTGAAGAAGAAGGGGGCTACCACAAGCACTTCTCCCAAAGCATGCAATACGGCAAGTCCCAGATTCAGACCGATACCGGCCACGAAGCTCTCCATAATATTCGGATAGCGCCTAATAATTAATGCACCGACCAGAGCGAAAATGATATGGGTTGCTGCACGCGCAGCGATAATCAGGGGTGTGGTTACAAAAAAGCCCATCGTTGTACCAAGGCAGACAGCAGCTGCCACCTTAGGCGAAATAAACATTGCCAAAAAAATTGCCGCATGCGCACCCAAAGTAAAGGACATCGGTCCGATAATCACCTTCGGCATAACCATAGGTACAACCAAACCTATAGCGCACAATACGCCTGCGAGAACAAGTTGATAAATATTTTTATGTTCCAAGAGTATTGCCTCCTATTCAAGTATTAGCTAGTAATTATAGCACTATTCGAGATAACTTGCAAATACTATGTAAAAATGATTTTTTTAAAATTAGGTTATTCACTTCTCCCGGTGGATTTATCCCGATAATTTCCCACTTATCCCCAGTTTTTCACAAAAGTTATCCACAATGTGCATAACTTTTGTGGATTGGTGGATAAAAGCTGTGCATTACCTTTATAAAAATCTCGCTATCCATAAATACTTCCGTCTGTTGCTTATTATTTCACCGGCTCTTCCTCTTAGATTTGACTTATTATCCATAATAGCATATAATTTAAGTAGGTTTATAGATAATTACCGAGTTTAACTCAAAGGTGGAGAATCAATGAAAATATCAACAAAAGGACGCTATGCCTTGCGCATGATGCTGGATTTGGCAGATCATCAGCAGGACGGCTTTGTTGCCCTCAAGGACATTGCGGCAAGACAAAACATTTCCAAAAAATACTTGGAGCAGATTGTGCCTATTCTGAATAAATCCAACTTTCTGCAGGCTAACCGCGGCTTTCAGGGCGGTTATCGTTTGGTTAATGCACCGCGTGAGTATACTGTCGGCAGCATTCTGCGCCTTACAGAAGGCAACCTTACACCGGTAGCGTGTCTGGACTTTAACCCTGTAGGCTGCGAGCGCCGCAACGAATGCATTACCTTGCCGCTGTGGCAGGGACTGAACAAGGTTATTGCAGACTATCTGGACAATATCACTCTGCAGGATATTCTCGACAATTATAAAGCTCGCAGCATTGATAATTATTCAATTTAATGCTTAACCGCCGGTTACATAAAGCCGGCGGTTTTTTGCGCTCTAAATTAAAGAAAGCAGTCCGCGCGGACTGCTTTCTTTTGGTTAGGAAATGGGATGTGATATGTATTTTATCTGCTTATTCAGCAAACAACGGAGTGGAGAGATAACGCTCGCCGGTATCAGGCAGCAGCGCTACGATAACCTTGCCCTTGTTTTCCGGACGTTTTGCCAGCACAGTTGCCGCATATACAGCAGCACCGGAGGAAATGCCTATGAGCACTCCCTCCTTATGGGCAATAGCACGACCGGTTTTGAAGGCATCCTCGTTTTCAACAGCGATGATTTCATCATATACCTTGGTATCTAAAGTGTCAGGTACAAAGCCTGCGCCGATACCCTGAATTTTATGCGGACCAGCAACACCTTTGGAAAGTACCGGAGAACCTGCAGGCTCTACAGCAACAACCTTCACATTGGGATTTTGGGATTTCAGATATCCGCCTACACCGGAAAGAGTACCGCCGGTACCTACGCCGGCAACAAAGATATCAACCTTGCCTTCGGTATCCTGCCAGATTTCCGGACCGGTAGATGCTCTGTGAGTTGCAGGGTTAGTAGGATTGGTGAACTGGCTGGGGATAAAGCTGTTCGGAGTGCTTTCTGCCAGCTCCTGAGCTTTGGCAATCGCACCTTTCATACCCTTAGCACCGTCAGTCAGCACAAGCTGTGCGCCATAAGCCTTCAGCAGATTGCGGCGTTCAACGCTCATGGTTTCAGGCATAGTCAAAATTATTTTGTAACCGCGGGCAGCAGCTACGGATGCCAGACCGATACCGGTGTTGCCGCTGGTGGGCTCAATAATAGTAGCCCCCGGCTTAAGAACACCCTTAGCCTCTGCATCATCAATCATTGCTTTGGCAATTCTATCTTTGACGCTGCCGGCGGGATTGAAGTATTCCAACTTGCCCAGAATCTTTGCTTCCAGCTTGTTTTCAGCTTCGTAGTTTTTCAGCTCCAGCAGCGGAGTGCCGCCAATCAAATCAGTAATGCTAGTATAAATTGCCATAATAAATCGCTCCTTTATCTTCATCTAATCAGTATATTATCGTTGTATAGTTTTTCTTCCTTATATTAACAGGTAACCAGAGGCAACATCGTGTATCAAAATGCAAGCTTTTCATTAGTATAATCCCTCATTTTCTCTGTTTTGTAATCTCTAGTAATCATAGTTTATTTATAGGTATTATTATACTGTTTTTTTTCTTACTGTCAACAAAAAGAATTACAATTTTCTTTGCTTGACAAAAAAACGTCTGTAATGTACCATATGAAACATATTAAGACAGTAGGAATTGAATTTTACTCAAAATACGCCGCAAAAAGACGCTGACTCTGTAAATCTCACGCCGGTAAGCGTATAATATAAAAGTAAAAGCAGGATTTCCGCTATTGAAGGAGAATATTTTACTATTATGGAAAAGCAATTTATCTATGCAGATAATGCAGCTACAACAAAAATGAGCGACGTTGCCGTTAGAGCAATGCTGCCCTATCTTCAGGAAATATATGCCAATGCTTCCAGCGTGCACCTTTTAGGTCAGCGCAGTGCAGCAGCTTTGTTTAGCGCACGGCAGCAGGTGGCACAGGTACTGAACTGTGCGCCGAAGGAAGTTTTCTTTACCTCCGGCGGCAGCGAAGCAGATAACCAGGCGCTTATCAGCGCTGCGGCCCTCGGCAAAAAGCAGGGCAAATGCCATATCGTTTCCACTGCCATGGAGCATCATGCTATTTTGCACACGCTTGAAGCGTTGGAAGCACAAGGCTTTACCGTAACACTGCTGCGTCCGCAGGCTGACGGCATCGTCACCGCTACGCAGGTAGCAGAAGCTATTACAGATACCACCTGTCTTATTTCCGTCATGTACGCCAACAACGAAACAGGTGCCATCCAGCCTATACGCGAAATCGGTGCTCTCTGCCGCAAGCGCGGCGTGCTTTTCCATACCGACGCCGTGCAGGCCGCAGGACATCTTACTATTAATGTACAGCGCGATAACATCGATATGCTTTCGCTTTCCGCACACAAATTCCATGGGCCGAAGGGCATCGGCCTTTTATTTGCCAAGAGCAATATCCAGCTTACAAGCCTTATCCGCGGCGGCGGTCAGGAGCGCGGCAAGCGTGCCGGTACCGAAAATCTTCCCAGCATCATCGGACTTGCCACAGCGCTTAAAGATGCACAGGAGCATATGCAGCAAAATACTGCTTATATCACAGGTCTGCGCGATGCTCTGCGCAACGGTTTAGATAAAATTGACGGCGCCGGTTTTAACGGCAGCCGTGAGCATTGCCTGCCCGGTACTGTCAACTACAGCTTTCAGGGAGTAAACGGCGAAACACTGCTTTCGCTGCTTTCTAACGAAGGTATCTGCTGCTCGTCCGGCTCTGCCTGCTCCGCAGGCTCGCTAGAGCCCAGTCATGTACTGCTCGCCCTCGGCCTGAGCCACGAAACAGCGAAAAGCGCTCTGCGCTTTTCGCTGTGCGAATACAATACTATGGACGAAGTTCAAACAATTATAACTAAGGTTACAGAAGCGGTAAACCGCTTACAGAGGTAAAAATATGCTGTCAACAGCTGCCAATTTAATAAATAAGCTCGCCTGTGAGCATGACCTAAGCGACGCAGAGTTGTTGACGCTGATAACAAGCACTGAACCTGACATCAACAAGCTGCTCGCCTGCGAAGCTGATAAACTCCGCCGTCAATATTACGGCGACAAGGTCTATATCCGTGGTCTGATTGAATTCACCAACTACTGCAAAAACAACTGCTACTACTGCGGTATCCGCGCCGGCAACAGCCTCGCGGAACGCTACCGTCTGACGCAGGAGGAAATCCTGGCCTGCTGCGCCGAAGGCTATAGGCTCGGCTTCCGCACCTTCGTGCTGCAGGGTGGCGAGGATGCGTATTATACGGATGACAAAATCTGCGCCATCGTCAGCGCCATCCGCAAGCAGCATCCCGACTGCGCCATTACACTGTCCATTGGCGAAAAAAGCCGTGCCGGCTATAAGGCATACTTCGATGCAGGCGCCAACCGTTATCTGCTGCGCCACGAAACAGCGGATGCGGAGCATTACGCCAAGCTGCATCCAGACTGCATGAGCCTGGAAAACCGCAAGCGCTGCCTGTTTGACCTCAAGGAAATCGGTTATCAGGTTGGTTCCGGCTTCATGGTAGGCTCCCCCTACCAGACGCCACAAAACCTTGTCAGCGACCTGCGCTTTCTGCAAAAGCTGCAGCCTGATATGATTGGCATAGGTCCTTACATTACGCATGAACACACACCATTTAAGGATATGACCAGCGGCACATTGAAACAGACGTTGCGCCTGCTGTCTATCCTGCGACTGCTCTTCCCTTACGCGCTGCTGCCTTCGACAACAGCGCTCGGCACCATCCATCCCCAAGGACGCGAGCTGGGGCTGCAGGCCGGTGGCAACGTCGTGATGCCTAACCTTTCTCCGATAGGAGTACGCAAAAAATACGAGCTATACGCCAACAAAATCTGCACCGGCGAGGAGGCAGCCCAATGCCGTGGCTGTCTGGAAGCACGCGTAAAAATAGCAGGCTATAACATAGTAACCGACAGAGGCGATGTACGCCGCACTTTAGATAAACCAGAAGGAGAAAAATTATGAACAAGAAAGCACTAATCGCTATGAGCGGCGGCGTTGATTCCAGCGTTTCCGCATTGATGATGCTGGAGCAGGACTACGAATGCACCGGTGTAACCATGAAGCTTTTTGCCAACGAGGATATCGGTGTTTCCAAAGCCAACAGCTGCTGCTCCATTGATGATGTAGCAGATGCCCGCAGCGTAGCAACCAGCCTTGGCATGCTTTACTACGTTTTCAACTTTGCCGACCGCTTTGAACGCGACGTTATCGACCGTTTTGTTGACGCTTACGTTAACGGCAGAACACCTAACCCCTGCATTGACTGCAACCGTTATCTGAAATTCGACCAACTTTTCGTGCGCGCACAGGAGCTTGGCTGTGACTATGTTGTCACCGGCCACTATGCGCAAATCAGCTATGATGAAGCCAAAGGCCGCTATCTGCTGCGCAAGGCAGTTGATACTTTGAAGGATCAGAGCTATGTGCTTTATTCGCTCACACAGGAGCAGTTGGCACACGCTATGTTCCCTCTCGGAGGCCTGTATAAGACACAGGTACGCGAAATTGCCGAAAAGCATGGCTTCGTCAACGCTCAAAAGCATGACAGTCAGGATATCTGCTTTATCCAGACCGGCACCTACGCTGATTTCATCGAAGCACGCCTGGGCAGGAAATTCAATCCCGGTAACTTTGTAGACGAAGCAGGCAACGTGCTCGGCAGACACAAGGGTATTATCCATTACACCGTAGGCCAGCGCAAAGGCCTGGGCTTGGCACTGCCGCAGCCTATGTACGTTAAAGAGATTGACACCAAGAACAACGCTGTTATCCTCACAACAAACGAGGGACTGTTTACAAAAAACGTTACAGCCAAGAACATCAACCTTATCGACTGCGACGCTATCACCGAACCGCGCCGTGTGAAAGCACGCATCCGTTACCATCAGCAGGAGCAATGGGCAACTGTTACCCAGCCTGACGCAGATACTCTGCAGCTCGTTTTCGACGATCCTCAGCGCGCTATCACCAAAGGCCAGTCCGTTGTTATGTATGACGGTGACGTAGTTGTCGGCGGCGGCACAATCGTATAATACCCTGCAAATTAAAGAGGCTGGGACAAAACCCAACCTTAAACAGAAAAACCAGTGGAGTTTTACCGTCA
>ERZ779697.872-NODE-872-length-13069-cov-1.69994_pt1 | contig 13069 bp, 13 predicted proteins | sample MGYA00511881_ERZ779697 | MGnify/ENA primary metagenome ERZ779697 (study PRJEB29588, sample SAMEA2148105) | human gut metagenome | biome: human gut; feature: human-associated habitat; material: faeces | place: Denmark | collected 2008/2010 ... | reverse complement strand
GTTGCACTGTGTGCACCGGATGGGCAGCCATATGCAGTTGTTGTTTTTTTGAAAGCGTAGGAAAAAGATGAAATTAGCAGAATATCAGGATTTGTATTATGTAAAAAAAGTAGACTTCGGAGTATATCTGGCAGAGGATATGGGCGGTGAGACACATGTGCTGCTTCCGTCAAAACAGGTGCCGGAAGATGCAAAACCGGGGGAAAAGATAAGGGTCTTTTTATATAAAGATTCCAAAGACCGGCTGATTGCAACAACCAACACACCGAAGCTGACACTGGGAGAATATGCACCGCTTGTGGTGAAAGAAGTTGGAAAGATCGGTGCTTTTCTGGATTGGGGACTGGAAAAAGATCTGTTTCTGCCATATAAAGAGATGACTTCACGGGTAGAAGCAGGAGACGAGATTCTTGTAACCCTTTATATTGATAAAAGCAAGCGGCTTTGTGCCAGCATGAAGGGACTGTACGATCTGCTTTCCAAGGATTCACCGTATCAGAAAGATCAGATGGTAACCGGAAGGGTGTATGAGTTTTCCGATAACTTTGGTGCTTTTGTGGCAGTGGATGATCGCTTTTCCGCAAGAATACCAAATTCAGAGGATCACAGTTTCCTGAAAATCGGAGATGTGATTGAGGCGAAAGTTACTGCAGTAAAACCGGATGGAAAGTTAGATCTTACACTGCGGGAAAAAGCTTATATTCAGATGGACACGGATGCAGAGAAAATACTTGAATTGCTGGATTCCTATGCAGGAGTGCTTCCGTTTTCGGAAAAAGCGAGTCCAGAGGTGATTAAGAGGGAAACCGGATTGAGTAAAGCCGCGTTTAAACGTGCCATCGGACACTTATATAAAGAAAGAAAAATTACACTGGATGGTGGAAAAATCCGCAAGAGTTTCGTATAATGCAGGTAAAGGCAAAAGGAGGAATATAAAATGAAAAACGTAATCAGTACAGATAAAGCACCAGCCGCAATCGGACCGTACTCACAAGCGATTGAAGTGAACGGAACGGTATACACATCCGGCATTATCCCGGTTGTTCCTGCTACCGGAGAAATTCCGGAAGGATCTGTGGCACAGGCGCAGCAGGCATTTGAAAATCTGTCAAATCTGCTTGAGGCAGCCGGAACCGGAATGGACAAGGTAGTAAAAACCACTGTTTTTATCAAGGAAATGAATGATTTTGCAGCAATTAATGAAGTTTATGCAAAATTTTTCCCGTCACCATTTCCATCCAGAAGCTGTGTGGAAGTGGCACGTCTTCCGAAAGATGTTATGCTTGAAATTGAAGCCATTGCTGTAAAATAAAGAAAAGATCAAAAACGAAAAGAGATCTGTGCATTGCACAGATCTCTTTTGTTGTCTTTGCGGTTCTTTTTCCGGTTAGACGGAAACGTCAATGTTACTTCCTAAATTAGGATAAACAGAGTTCTCCATCATTTTTGCCAGCCCAACACCAAGCGATTCATTCGATAAGATGGCATTGTCAAGCATTTTAATGCTGACGGCATTTGCCAGAGAGCCGGGATCGGAACTGTTTACGGAAAGAAGCGCAGAACTGATACTTGAAATATCCATATGACAGATCTCCTTTTAAAATACTCGGTATACGTGTTTTTCTTTATTACATCTTTATTATGGCATAAATATACGAAAAATTCAATTGAATTCTGTGGATGGAAAAGGGGTTGACACATATCCGTGCCTTTGCTATAATGACAATGTAATAATTGTAACAAATTCGTAATAAAGAAGTACAAAAGTCATTGGAGGCGAAAATGAAACGTAAAACATTATTAAAATTGACCGCATGTGGGTTAGTTGGGGCACTGACCATTGGCAATTTTACTGTAGCAGCTTACGCAGCACCAACTGCTGGAGTCGCAAGCCTTGCTTCCGATATTGCAACAACATCATCTGCCGACTGCAGGATTTTCACTGGCACTCAGTGAAGTCGCAGAAAAAGTGGAAGATGAGGCAACCGTTGCAAGTGCACAGCCGGAAGTAAAAGAAGTTGAAGCACCAGTTGTAAAGTCTGAGTATGAAGACAAAGCGGTAGCTGTTGTGGAGGATTACGTGAACGTTCGTAAGAAACCAACTACAGACAGCAAGGCTGTAGGAAAATTATATAAGAATAACGTAGGAACCGTCATCGGGGAGAAGGATGGCTGGTACAAAATCAAGTCTGGATCGGTAACAGGTTATGTAAAATCTGAATTCGTATCCGTTGGTGATGAGAAAAAATTAAAGAAAGCAGGAAGAAGAGTTGCTCTTGTAGAGACAGAGACATTAAAAGTCCGCAAGGGAGCTTCCCAGAAGGCAGAAGTAATTACTCTGGTGCCGGAAGGAGACGATCTGACAGTACTGGATGAGTCAAAGGATGGATGGGCAAGGGTTTCTGTAGATGAAGGCAAAGGCTATGTATCTACAGATTATGTCACATTATCTACAGAATACACATATGCAGAGTCTGCTGCAGAAGAAAAGGCAAGATTACAGAAGGAAAAAGAGGAGCGTGAGGCTGCGGACAGAGCAGCACAGAAAGCAGAGAGCGCATCTCAGACAACCTCTTCAGGCTCTTCACAGTCACAAAGCTCAGATTCTTCCGTACAGGATTCATCAAGCGCATCTTCAACAGGATCAGCGGTTGCAAGTTATGCAGGACAGTTTGTAGGAAATCCATATGTATATGGTGGAACCAGTCTTACAAATGGGGCGGATTGTTCCGGATTTGTAATGTCTGTATACGCACATTTTGGTGTCAGCCTTCCACACAGCTCAAGTGCTTTAAGAAGTGTAGGATATGGCGTCAGCACATCAAACATGCAGCCGGGTGATATCGTATGTTACAGCGGACATGTTGCAATCTATGTTGGAAACAATACGATTGTACATGCAAGCAATGCAAGAGACGGTATTAAATATACTTCTCCTGCAAATTACAGAACCATTCTTGCAGTTCGAAGAATTTTCTAACAATTAAGATAACATAAGTATAACAGGAGCACTTGCGAAAGCAAGTGCTCTTTTTCTTAATATTATTTAAGGATTTCTTAAATTTGCAAAAAACAGATTTTGCAAGGGAAATAACATTGACAAGCACAATCATATAAAGTTACTATGTAAAATGAGTAGTTTATTGAACGGTAACAGAGGGAGGAACAGAAATTGGCATTTACCAAGGCGAAGATAGTTATGGCAGGACTGGCGGTGACGGCGGTTTGTATTGTGGCGCCACAGCAGTTAAAGGCTCAGGTGCCCGAAGCGCAGATGGATGGCGTCATGGGACAGAGCATAGAGGATGAGACCGTGTATGAGTCAAAGCCGGATCTGGATACACTGATAGAAAAGAATGCACCTGTTTTCGGGAATCGGACATCCTTGAAAAAAGCATCGTCGTATTCGAGTGCTTTTTTGAATGCGTCTTTTACGACGGCCGGTGATTATACCAGCGCAACCTATTATCACAAAGCGGACTATGCGGATGATGAACTGGTCAACGGAATTGATGTATCGTACTGGCAGGCGGATGCAGCACTGAAGAAAAAGTATTCCAAAGACAGAACAAAGTGGACACAGACCGGATTGGACTGGGAAAGTATTCACGGGGCCGGAATTGATTTTGCTTTCGTGCGTGTGGCATCCAGAGATACGAAAGATGGAAGTATTTACAGAGATAATTGTGCAGACAGTCATATTCAGGGAGCGGTTTCCAATGATATCAATGTCGGACTGTATTTCTTTTCCCAGGCTCTGAATGAGACAGAGGCACGGGAGGAAGCACAGTATGTGCTCGATATGATTGACCAGTACGGCTGGAATGTGTCGATGCCGATCATCATGGACCGGGAGGCAGGGGCAAACAAGCGTCTGACTGCGGGAAAACTTTCCAAAACAAAAGAGACAGCGGTATGTCAGGCATTTGCGGATACCATTACGGCAGCCGGATACCGGGCAGGCGTTCAATTTCATCTTTGGTTCGAATATCTTATGTATGGATTAAAAACTACATCAATACGGACACCCTGTATGACTGCTCCCTGTGGATGGCCCGGTACAACAATACCACAACAAGCAATGCAAAGTCAGGGACACCATATGCGGATACGGCATATGATTACGAATTCTGGCAGTATTCGTCAAAAGGAGAAGTGGATGGTTATACAGGAGTCCTTGATGTGAATTTCTGGTATAAGGATACCAGTGAACAGACGACTGGGCTAAAGGCTGCGGATGGTGCTTCGGGTACTGTAAATCTGAGCTGGGACAGTGTTTCTGCGGATGATGTGGAAGGTTATCAGGTGTGGCGCAGTGACTCGGACCAGGGAAAATACACGTTACTGAAGACAACAACAGATTGCAGTTATACAGACACAACGGCAGAAGGAGGAAAAGTTTATCAGTATAAAGTGAGATGTTACTGGACGATAGGAGGAAATGCTTATTACGGAACATTTTCTTCTCCGGCTTCGGTAACTACTTTGCCGAAAAAGGTCAGCGGAATTGCAACGCAGACGCGGACCGAAACCTCTCTTGGATTGTCATGGAAACAGACGCAGGGAGCTGCCGGATATCAGATTTATCAGTACAGCGCAGCAAGCGATCAGTATGAAATGGTTGCTGACGTAGAAGGAGGAAGTACTTCTTATACTGTAAGCGGCCTGACAGGCGCAACCGAATATAAATTTAAAATCCGCGCATATGAAAAAAATAATGACAATGTACTGGCGGGCAGTTTTTCGGATGTTTACAGCGATGTGACACTGCCGGGACAGGTGAACTTGACGAATGTTTCCGCAACTGGGGCTTCTTCCGTGAAACTGACGTGGAAAGCAGTGGACGGAGTAACCGGATATATGATTTACCGGCTGGATACAGCAACCGGGGAATACAGACAGATTGCGACGGCAAAAAGTGCCCGGACGCTTTTCTACAGCGATCAGAAACTTGCTGCGGGAAAGACTTATACATATAAAGTCAGTGCATACAAAACTTACAGAAATTACAGGGGCGCGTATTCCGCAGAAAAGCAGGTAACGACCAAAAAAGCGGAAAAACCTGCAAATCCAGCAAAGGTAAAAACGATAAAACTCAGTACAAAAGATGCAGCAGTTACCGTGCAGTGGAGTAAGGTTTCCGGGGCAACTGGTTATCAGGTATACCGGCTGAATACAAAGACCGGAAAGTATACAAAGATTGCAGCGGTCAAAGGAACTTCGTATCGGAATACAAAACTGAAAAAAGGGGCAACCTATCGCTATAAGGTCCGCGCATACAAAACGGTAAACAAAAAGAACTATTACGGAGCATTTTCAAACACCACAGCAATTAAAGTAAAGTAGGAAACAAATGAAAAAGAAAGTACAAATGAAAAAAATGGCAGGCGTGTTTTTGACATTGGCAATACTGGGAATTGGTCTTTTCCCGCCGGGAAACGTGTATGCGGCTGCAAATCAGGCGCCGGACGCAGATCCGGTGGGTGTAGTTCTTGATCCGGGACATGGAGGGCATGATCAGGGTGCCAGATATAAGTGGGGCGGAAAAACATACAAGGAGAAACAGTTAAATCTTGCCATTGCAAAGGCCTGTAAAACCGAACTGGAAAAGTATGCAGGAGTGAAGGTATATATGACGCGTTCTTCCGACCGTTTTGTGACACTTGGAAACCGTGTGAATTTTGCAAAAAGCAGGAAAGCAGATCTGTTTGTTGCGATACACAACAATGCTTCCCTGAAAAAAACCGACCATGGAGCCTGTGTTTATTATCCGAACAGCGGGTATAAAGAAGAGGTGGGAAGTGAAGGAAAAATGGCGGCAGCAAGTATTCAGAAACAGCTGGTGGCACTTGGACTGAAAAATAATGGAATTCTTTACCGGAATTCGGCTGTGGGGTCCCGCTATCCGGATAAATCAAAGGCAGATTACTACGCCGTGATCAAGCGGAGCAAGTATGCCGGTTTTCCGGGACTGATTGTGGAGCATGCTTATGTCAGCAACCACGATGACAGTACAACATTTCTAAATGGTAACGACCGGCTGAAACGTCTTGGCGTGGCGGATGCCACGGGCATTGCAGAATATTTTGACCTGATTTTAGATCAGGTACCGGTTCTGCAGACACCGGTTGTAAATGCGGATGAGTCGGTGACACTGGCATGGAATACGGTGCAGGGAGTTGATTATTATCGTATTTACCGCAGAATCGTGGGGACGAAAACATATGTCTGTCTCGAAGAAACAGAGGAAACCGGATACACGGATACCGGGGTAAGGCCGGGAACTTCTTATGAGTATACGGTATGCGGATGCCATGTGGGGTATCAGAAAGATTCCTGCACAAAAATTGCGCAGGCAGTGCAGATAACCGTTACAGGGGAAAACGTGAATATACAAAGTGCACAAAAAAATCAAAACTAAGATGGGGGATGGAAACCACAGATGTGGATAAAATGAAAAAATTATCCACTATCCGGAATCAAAAAATGCCGAAAAATTGAGTTATACACGAAGTTATGCACATTATCCACATAATTTGGGATAAGTTGTTTGTGGATGACAGGGATAAAAACAAACGATTGTTTTGTTAACAACGCATAAAAAGCATGTATTTGAATGATTGCAAACGGGAGGTATTTTTGATATACTAGGGAAGTTATGATTAAAACGATTGATTTTGCTGGAATTGAATTGGACAATTATACCGTTCGGGAAATGATCATGAATGTAGAAAAGGATATGTCTGATCATGGATTCCATACAATAGAAGAAGTAAACATGGATACGCTTATGCTGGCAGAAACGGATGAACTTGTCCGCAAAGCCATAGGGTTTGCGGAACATACCGTGATTGCGGAAAACGGAATTTTAGAAGCTGTTGGTGCAGGATCTTACCAGCACCGTCATGAGATCGAACATCATGATTTCTTTTTTGAACTGATGAAGCGGGTGGAACGCAATCATCAGACGGTGTTTGTGATCGGAGATACCACGGAACATGTGGAAAAGACCTGTGCTTTTTTATCAGAGCATTTTGGAAAATGCGAGATCCTGGGAGCAGAAGCGTTTGAAAACTGTCAGGGGGGGACGGATGCCATGGTCAATGAGATCAATGCACTGACTCCTGATATGATCTTAAGTGTTCTGCCAAGTCCGGATCAGGAACATTTCCTGATGGAGAATTGTGAGAAACTGTCTGCCGGACTGTGGTATGGAATCGGTTCCTGGGATTTTACAAAGCGCAGACAGGGACTGCTCGGAAATATACGGAATCTGATCCGCACGCATAAACTGGAGCGGCAGCTGATTCATTATCATGGAAAGCAGGAAAGCATATCATGAGGGCAAATGTCTGGAAAGAATTGGAAAATTATTTCCTGATCTTGCTGGGCACTGCACTTATGGCCATTGCCATTCAGTGGATTTTTGACAGGGTGGGGCTGATCACCGGAGGGTTTACTGGTCTTACCATTATCATACGAAATCTTACGGAAGCGCTTCTGCCGGGAGGAATTCCTCTGTGGCTGACGAATATTGTGCTGAATATTCCGATATTTCTGTATTCCTATATCCGGTTTGGAAAAAATTATATCGGGAAAACGGGCTTTGCAACCATTTTGCTTTCGGTGTGGCTTTATCTGATACCGGTGATAGATATGTCAGGGGATGATTATATGCTTGCAGCCCTGTTTGGCGGGGCATTTACCGGCATTGGCATGGCACTGGTTCTTAAGGCGGGAGCAACGACCGGCGGAACCGATATGGTTGCGGCGATCATCCAGTCACACATGCGGCACTATACGGTGGTTCAGGTGATGCAGGTACTGGATGCAGCCATTGTGATTCTCGGATTATATGTATTTGGTTTAAGACCTACACTTTATGCAGTTGTTTCTATTTTTGTGTCGACAAAAATATCCGATGCCTTTTTGGAGGGCTTTAAGACTTCCAAAGCAGCTTTTATTATCACAAACCGGTATGAGGAAGTGGCAGAACGGCTGATGGATGAGCTTGACCGCGGGGTTACGGGACTGCACGCACAGGGGATGTACACAGAGGAGAAAAAGTGCGTTCTGTATTGCGTTGTATCAAGGAAAGAGATCGTGCGTGTGAAAGAGATTGTAAATGATGTGGATTCCTCTGCGTTTGTAATCGTATCGGATGTCCGGGAGGTTTTGGGCGAGGGATTTCTGGAATATTCGGATGATTTTTAGAACGATATTGTTAAAATTTTATAGTGAAATATTACTAACCGGAAAAAGTAGTAAGAGAGGAAATGCATAAAAAATATACATTTCCTCTTTCTTTTTTTGGAAGAATGTATTAAAATAAAAGTAATTGTTCAGAAAACAGGTGGGGGAACGATAGATTTCTGGATGAAATATGGGGATAAGGAGAGCTGACTATGATATCCAATCAAATACTTCAAAATACAATTGACGGACTGAAAGCAATTACACGTACAGATTTATGTGTGATTGATGTAGAGGGAAAAATTCTGGTCGCGACATTTCCGGATGCAGAACAGTTTGTAGCTCCGGCACAGACCTTCGTGGAATCGCCGGCGGACAGTCAGGTGGTAAATGGCTGCCAGTTCTTTAAAGTGTTCGATGATCATCAACTGGAGTATATTCTGCTGGCATATGGAGACAGCGAGGATGTGTATATGATTGGAAAGATTGCTGCTTTCCAGATTCAGAATCTTTTGGTTGCCTATAAGGAACGTTTTGATAAAGATAATTTTATCAAGAACCTGATTTTGGACAATCTGCTTTTGGTAGATATATACAATCGTGCCAAGAAACTTCATATTGAAACAGAAGTACGCCGTGTGGTATTCTTGGTGGAGACAAACCGTGAGAAAGATGGAAATGAGCTGGAGAAGATCCGGGGACTTTTTGGTGGAAAATCAAAGGATTTCGTCACAGCGGTAGATGAAAAAAACATTATTGTAGTCAAAGAACTTGCAGAAAATGAAACCTATGAGGATTTGAATAAGACAGCAGATGTAATCATCAGGCTGTTTAAATCTGATACCAATTGCAATATTCATATCGCATATGGTACCATTGTGAACGAATTGAAAGAGGTTTCGAGATCTTATAAAGAGGCGCGCATGGCACTGGATGTCGGAAAGATCTTCTTTGAGGGACAGGATGTGATTGCGTATTCTCAGCTGGGAATTGGCCGACTGATTTATCAGCTTCCAATTCCATTGTGCAAAATGTTTATCAAGGAAATCTTTGGTGGAAAATCACCAGATGATTTTGATGAGGAAATTCTGACGACGATCAACAAATTCTTTGAAAACAGTCTGAATGTGTCAGAGACGTCAAGACAACTGTACATTCATCGAAATACGCTGGTATATCGTCTGGACAAGCTGCAAAAAAGCACAGGTCTGGATCTGCGGGTTTTTGAAGATGCAATCACGTTTAAGATCGCACTCATGGTAGTCAAGTATATGAAGTATATGGAAACACTGGACTATTAGAAATTGAAGGAGAGATTATGATTACACTGGAACATGTCAGCAAGACATATGCGGCAGGAGTTCCTGCCTTAAATGACGTGAGTCTGGAAATAGAAGATGGTGAATTTGTATTTGTTGTAGGAGACAGCGGTTCGGGAAAGTCAACCCTGATTAAACTGTTGTTAAAAGAACTCGAACCAACGGAAGGAAGTATTACCATTGCAGGGAAAAAGCTTGGGAAGATCCGCAGAAAGCAGATCCCGAAATTCAGGAGAAACATCGGAGTGGTATTTCAGGATTTCCGTCTGTTGAAAGACCGCAATGTCTATGACAATGTAGCGTTTGCACAGAAGGTGGTTGGTGAGCCGAACAGCCATATTAAGAAAAAAGTACCGCTTATGCTTTCTATGGTGGGACTTGCCGCAAAATACCGTTCTTTTCCGAAACAACTATCCGGAGGTGAGCAGCAGAGAGTGGCGATTGCCCGTGCTCTGATCAATGAGCCGAGCATTTTGCTTGCAGATGAGCCGACCGGAAATCTGGATAACAATAATGCGTGGGAGATTATGAAACTGCTAGAGGAAATCAACAGTAAAGGAACTACAGTGATTGTTGTAACCCATAATCTGGAAATTGTGAAAGTTATGAAAAAACGTGTGATCACAGTGAAAAAGGGTACGATTGTCAGTGACAGTAAGGAAGGTGGCTACGACGATGAGAATTAATACCTTTTTTTATTCGATCAGACAGGGCTTAAAAAATATATTTCGAAATAAAATGTTTTCGCTTGCTTCCGTGGCAACCATGGCGGCCTGCATTTTTATGTTCGGTCTGTTTTATATTATTGTAACGAATTTCAGTGCGACGGTACATTCTATTGAAGAGGGTGTGTCAGTTACCGTATTTTTTGAACATGATGCGACAGATGCACAGATCCGTGACATCGGAGAAAAGATTAATAAGCGTGCTGAGGTCAGCAAAAACGAGTATGTGTCTGCCGACGAGGCGTGGAAAGAATATAAAAAAGTATATTTTCAGGGAAAAGAAGAACTTGCGGATGGATTTACAGATAATCCGCTTGCGAATTCTGCACATTATCAGGTGTATCTGAACGATGTTTCGATGCAGGATTCCCTTGTAACCTATATCAAGGGACTTACCGGGGTGCGTGAGGTAAAAGAGTCTGCCCAGGTGGCAAATACACTGACGGATTTTAATAAACTGCTGGGATATGTTTCCGGAGGAATTATTCTGATTCTGCTGTGTGTGGCTGTCTTTTTGATCAGCAATACCGTAATGGTCGGTATCTCGGTCCGTAAGGAAGAAATTGCCATTATGAAGCTGATCGGAGCAACGGATTTTCTTGTGCGTGCGCCGTTTATTGTGGAAGGAATTGTGATCGGACTGATCGGAGCAGCGATTCCGCTTGGTGTGCTGTATTTTATGTATCAGAAGATCATTGTCTATATTGCAGCGAAATTCAATTTTATTGGTTCGATGATCGTGTTTGAACCGGTGAAGGTTGTTTTCCGGACACTGATTCCGGTGGGAGTTATCCTTGGAGCCGGTATCGGATTTATCGGCAGTCAGATGACGATCCGCAAACATTTGAAAGTATAATATTGTTATTGTTGTCATAAAATGACAAGAAGCCATGCTGCAAGGTGTGGCTTCTTGATTTATAGGGAAAATTATGGAGGCAGGAATGCAGGAAGAACAGGAAGAAATGATCAAAACCGGGAAACCGGAAAAAAGAAGACCATCGGGCTTTAAAAACGGAGTGATTATCGGGCTGGTGCTGGGACTGCTGATTACGGGAATCGGTGCCGGAGTCGGAATTCGTGCGTATGCGAATCTTACAAACAATTATGTTATATTTGGACCACAGGGAGTAAAACAGACAGCCAAAGACAATGTTCTCGACCAGGCAGCAATAAAGAAAGTGGATGAGCTGTTGTCATATATCGATTTGTATTACAACGATTCTTACAAAGAAAAAGATATCCGCAATGCCATTTATAAAGGAACGCTGAGCGGGCTTGGAGATCCTTATTCCGTATACTACACGGTAGATGAATATAAAGATCTGCAGACATCAACCAATGGAAATTATTATGGAATCGGTGCGGCGCTTTCACAGAATGCAAAGACCATGGAAGTAACAGTGGTTAAAGTGTACGAGGGAACACCGGCAGAGGAAGCGGGGCTGAAAAACGGAGATGAAATTCTATCCGTGGATAAGTATGAAGCGACCAGTATGGAACTTTCCAACCTTGTAAAAAAGATACGGGGAAAAGAGGGGACAAAAGTCCATTTGAAAGTTTATCGTTCGCAGACCGGGGAAAATCTTGAATTTGATGTGGAACGTAAAAACGTGGATATTCCGAGTGTGGATTCCAAAATGCTTTCCGATGGGATCGGCTACATACAGATCAGCGAATTCCAGAGTAATACCGCAAAACAGTTTAAAAAGGCACTTGTAGCACTTGAAAAGGAAGATATGAAAGGGCTGATTGTCGATGTGCGGAGCAATCCGGGCGGACTGGTGACTTCTGTCGTGGATATTCTGGATCAGATTCTTCCGGAGGGAACGGTTGTTTACACGGAGGATAAATATGGGAAAAAAGAGACATATACATCCGATGCGTCCTGCATTCATTATCCGATGGCAGTTTTAGTTAATGGAGACAGTGCCAGTGCATCAGAAATCTTTGCCGGAGCAATCAAGGATTATGATTATGGAACATTGATTGGAACAAAAACGTTTGGCAAGGGAATTGTCCAGACGGTATTTCCTCTGGAAAACGGGGATGCCATTAAAATTACAACCGCGAAATATTATACGCCAAAGGGACATTACATTCACGGGAAAGGCATTCAGCCGGATATCAAACTGGAATACAAATACAGCGGTCCGGAAGATGAAAGTTATGACATGAAGTACGATAATCAGTTACAGAAAGCAATTTCTGTTGTGAAAGAAAAAATAAATTAAAGGGTAACAATGAAAAGAAAACGTGTATGGAGAATTGTCATTGTTGCGTTGATTGTTGTATGGGCTGTGGTTATTTTTTCGTTTTCCGCACAGCCGGATACGGAGTCTTCGGAAATCAGCGGGCATGTGAGTTACCGGATTGTTAAGATGTGGAATCAGGTGTTTGGATTGAAACATTCCGGGCCGGAACTGGAACAGATGGCACAGAAAATTGAATATCCTGTGCGCAAAGCTGCACATATGAGCGAATATGCAGTTCTTGCACTTCTGATATTTCAGGCATTGACGGCATTTGACCGGAAAAAGAACCGTGGATGTATGGCACTTGGCATAACGGCAGCCTATGCAGCAACCGATGAATTTCATCAGCTGTTTGTGCCGGGAAGAGCCGGAAGAGTGACGGATGTGCTGATTGATTCGGCAGGAGCATTTCTTGCATTGCTTGCTATTCATATTATTTTATATTATCATAAGTCTGAAATAAGAAATAGAAAGAGGTGATTCTGTGGTAGAATTGGATAATTTTAAGAGCCAGCTGCAAAGCTACAAGGCTCCACTGCAGGAAGTGAGGGATTCACTTTGACTTAGCTGGCAAAGAACA
>ERZ779697.871-NODE-871-length-13071-cov-1.78603_pt1 | contig 13071 bp, 7 predicted proteins | sample MGYA00511881_ERZ779697 | MGnify/ENA primary metagenome ERZ779697 (study PRJEB29588, sample SAMEA2148105) | human gut metagenome | biome: human gut; feature: human-associated habitat; material: faeces | place: Denmark | collected 2008/2010 ... | reverse complement strand
AAGGGGAACACTATCCCCTCTGAACACCCCAGACAAAGGAGAACGCTGTTCCCTTTTGGAATCCCCTTGCCAATAGGGATGCTACCGCCCTATTGAATGATTTAGATAAAAAACAAAATAAAGCATAGTTCGCCAGCACACCGCTATTCTGTCATTACCTTACACAGACATCTTGTAACTTTTTCGTTAAGCCTATTGACTCTGATACTTCGGAAGAGATATAATATAGTTGCTACTTAGCGAGCCTAAATAGCAAAGCTAAAGAGAGGCGACGATATGAATAACAAATATGTCCAGCAATTCAAAAAAGGCTCTCTGGAAATGATACTTTTGTGCCTAATCGGACGCAAGGAAACTTATGGATATGAAATTATAACTGAATTGAACAATAGTGCGTCTGTTTTGGGATATGCGAAAGAGGGAACCATTTACCCCATTTTGTATCGTTTGCAGGAAGCAGAACTAATCAAATGCCGATTGGCTCCGGCTGCGGCAAATGGCGGCTCAAAAAAGTATTATTCTTTAACGGATAAAGGCAGGAATGTACTTGATGAACTAATCTTATTTTGGTCAAGCTATGAAAACTGCGTAAACGGCTTTATAGAAAGTTATCAACAAGCGAGGGTATCCAAATGAAAGAACAATATATCAAACAGGTTGAAAAGGAACTATCTTTACCACGCAAAATGAAAAAAGAGGTTGTACGTGACTTGAATGAAGTTTTTGCGTCTGCTATGGAGCATGGAGAAACAGAGCAGCAGATTATCCAGCGTTTGGGGACGCCAAAAGAATTTGCAGACAGCACCGCAGAACAGTTTGGCATTGATAACACCAAATCGAAAAAAAGGAACGGTATCATTTCTACTCTTGCTGCGCTTGTTATCGCGGCTGCTGCCTTTTCGGTATATGCTGTTACACAATCAGGAAAAGTACCAGAAGGAGCAATCGGACAAGCCGACGCGACAACAAATATACAGATTGAGGGCGCGTTTGCCTTTGATATTTCGCAAATCCTTTTGGCTATTGGGTTTGCAGCAACAGCTATTGCTCTTTTGTTAATTATCCGAACCATACACAAAAACAGGAGGTAACCAATGAAGAAATATATTTCTGTATTCACAATCATGATTATGATTTTTTTGGCTGCGTGTTCTAATCAAAATACCTCATCTACACCGACAAGCAATGAGAACAATACGCAATCTAATAGTGTTACAAAATTGGACGAGGGTGTTTGGCCTGAGAATGAGTACACAGAGGGGCTTCCTGTTGCGCCTGGTACGGTTGCATGGGCTACACTTGATACAGAACATGAGAATTGTAATATCAACCTTACCGGTATTAGCGAAAACGACTATAACGAGTATATGGAGCTTTTGAACCAAGAAGGCTTTTCCGTAATTGAAAATGTGTCAGAGGAAATCGAGGGAGAAAACTATGTTTCTATCGGGACACTTTTATCAAACGACGAAAAGTGGTTAAGTATCAGCTACATACCCAATAGTCTAACTATCTACATTTCCTTTGACAATAACTGAAAGAGATCACGGAATAGCAAAGCCAGCCGAGCCAGTCAACGGTCAAGATGAACGGCGCAAGCGCCGCCGTTGACAGCCCCGCCCGCCTTTGCAGATAGGCAATCAAGGGGCGACAGCAAGGAGTGCTGCCGCCCACAGTATTATCAGAGAGGGAGAATTCTATGAGAAATCGGATTGTAAAAGTGACAGAAGTTGTAGTCAGAAGCGCTTTTTACATCATCTCAAACTATGTATTTGTTAGCATGGGACTATCATTTCATACTCAATGGATTTCAATTCTATTTTTGCTTTCAATGGTATGGTCTACTATTGATTACGGAAAGTCCATAAATGAAATAATCGAAAAAAAGGTAATTGCTGAAATACTATGTATATGTTGCATTGCACTGAGTATAGCGATGGCATATTTTGTGGGATATATTCAAGGAGCATTCGTTTCCCTCTGAAAATACAGGGCCACAACTTTCCGCTTAATATATCAGTATGGAACAAGTTATCAAAAAGTCATGAATGCTCGTAGCTCACCGGCCCGGCCAGCAAAAGCAGTAAATCTGAAATTGATTTACTGCTTTTTTGCTCAATAGACTCTTAAATCATCTGAAAATATTTCAACGCATCCCTGATCGCCGCTTCCTTCTCCGGCGGACATTTTGGCACTTTAGCATCTTCCTTCTTTGACAGATTATAATTTTGCCCCACATCCAGCCCGCACTTGCGCTTTATTTGCGAGATGTAGAGGGAAGACACCTTCAAGCCAGTATGCTCCAACACATACGCCTTGATCTGCTCGTAGGTCGCCCCCTTCTGGAACCCGGACATATCCATATCCTCCAGTGAGAACTCCACACGAACCTTCTTCGAGTCGATTTCTCCCTTGGAAAGCAAGACAACCGTCTCCACATGAACAGTACCCGGAAACTGATCGACGGCACAAGCCTTGGTCACAAAATATCCATGCTCCTGCAAAGTCACCAGATCCCTTGCAAGCGATGTTGGCTTGCAGCTTATATACACAAGCTCCTTCACACCATAGTTGATGATCTTCAACAGGGCCTTCGGATTGATTCCATCACGAGGCGGATCAAGAACTATGAAATCCGGCTTCTCCTCTATGTCATCTATGACCTTAAGAACATCCCCCGCAATAAACTCACAGTTGTCAAGGCCATTGAGCCCGGCATTCGCACGGGCAGCCTCCACAGCTTCCTCGACTATCTCCACGCCGATGACCTTCTTTGCGACAGGCGCAAGAAGCTGGGCTATCGTTCCGGTTCCGCTGTAGAGGTCGAATATGACTGCATCCTTTGTGTCACCCACATATGAACGTGCCCTGTCATAGAGTCTCTCCGCACTCTTTGTATTTGTCTGGAAGAAAGAGAACGGTGATATCTTGAACTGAAGTCCAAGGACAGTCTCATATATATACTCTGTTCCGTAGAGCAGATTTGTCCTGTCGCTGATGACTGCATCCGCCATGGAGTCATTTTCCGTGTGGAGAATTCCCGCGATCTTGCCCTCAAGTGGCAGCTCCAGCAACCCCTTCACGTATGCATCAAGGTCGAGAGCCGCCAGATTCTGGGTGGTTGTCACCAGATTCACCAGCAGATCGCCATTTGTCGCCGAACGTCTGATAACCAGATGGCGCAGAAGCCCCTCGTGCTGCATCTTTTTGTAATATGGGAGTCCCGCCTCCTTGCAGAACTGGACAGTATATTTCACTATCTTGTTCAGATCATCATTCACTATATAACAGTCATCCATCTGAACGATGTCGTATGTGCTGTTCTTCTTGTGAAGTCCAAGCGCCAGCGGGCCGTCCTTGTACTCATCGCCAAATGAGAACTCCATCTTGTTCCTGTATCCCTTTGTCACAGGAGATGCAAGTATCCCCTGCCACTCATAAGGGTGAGCCTCGCTGTCTATCACACCGTCAAGCAGACCTTTGACAAGCTCCTCCTTCACCTTGAGCTGGTTCTCGTAGCTGAGCGTCTGGTAACTGCAGCCACCGCACATACCAAAATGCGAACACACTGGCGAAGCATCCTCAAGCTCAGACTTCTCAAGAACCTCAAGGAGTCTTCCGTCAGCCTTGCCCTTCTTCAGCTTGGTTATACGGCAGCTCACCTTCTGTCCTTTTATTGCGCCCTTAACTGTAACTTTTCTGTCATCCATATGAAAGCTTCCCTTGTTTGGGAACTCATATGTGTCTATCACACCTTCAACTATATCGTGTTTCTTCATTCTATTTCCAATCCTTATTTATTTTTCTGGAACGGTCTGCCCTATCCCCACAGATCCTCAAAAAACTTCTTCCTCTTCTTCTCCTCCGGTATGGAACATCAGCCATTTAAAGCTGCCTTCGGCAGGGCTGATGCTACATGTCAAATTTTCTTCGAAAACTTGACACATTCGACTCAACCCTCGGCAGCTCATTCTGCGCAAAAAACGGCGTTCCGTGCTGGTCAAAATCAAGCAGCATATACGTTCCAATCCGGTTGTCCCTCGGCAGAGCCAGACTTCCCGGATTGACAATGTATGAATCCTTGTAGCACGTCAGGTCACGGCGGTGTGTATGTCCATACATTACGAAGTCATATCCTTCCGTGTCGATAAGCTCCTCCAGATATGAAATACCGCTGTTCACACCATACCTGTGTCCATGCGTTATAAATGCGCTCTTATCTCCGATGTTGAATTCGTCATATATCGGGAGCTCCGGGTTGTAATCGCAGTTGCCCCTCACCATGTGAATCTCACAGTCAAACAGGTCATGTATCAGCTTTTCATCTCCCTCAACATCTCCGAGATGTATCAGCATGTCCACGTCGCCAACTATATCGTGTATCTGTTTTAAGCAGCTACTCTTACCATGAGTGTCACTTATTATCAGTACTTTCATCTATTCCTCCTAACGAGAATCCATCGATCCCACTGATCATTAACTGATTTATTCCTGATTCTCACTTACTCTCCCTGTGCGCTCTGATGACGTTCTTCATCAGTCTCAGTGCATTTCCCCTGTGACTGATCTTGTTCTTCTCCTCAGGATCAAGCTCCGCAGTGGTCTTGCCCAGCTCTGGAAGGTAAAATATAGGGTCATACCCGAAACCGTTCTCGCCGCGCTCCTCGTAGCCTATGATTCCCTCTATGGTTCCCCGCTCTGTGTACTCGCTTCCATCCGGGAACACTGCTGCTATAGCGCACACGAATCTTGCTGTCCTCTCAGGATCTGGAACCCCGGCCAGCTTGTCTATTATGTACTGGTTCTTTATCCTGTACGATGTGTCCTCACCAAGAAATCTTGCGCTGTATATTCCAGGCGCCTTGTCCATGTAATCGACCTCAAGTCCTGAGTCATCCGCAAGCACCAGGCATCCGCTCTCCTTGCTGATGGCTCTCGCCTTGATCAGAGCATTCTCCTCAAATGTCTGTCCGTCCTCCACTATGTCTATATCGATCCCAGCCTCCTTCATGGACTGTATCTCAAATCCGAGGTCAGCAAGTATCATGCGGACCTCCTTCATCTTTCCTTCATTTCCCGTTGCAAATATCAGCTTGTCCATAATAGTTCTCCTTTCCCACAGCTTACATACACTTCCTGTTTATTCTGTCTTATCCGTAAATGCCTTGAGGCAGACGTTACATTTTCTCTCTTTTTCCGCACTGTACCACTGATTTCCATACAGACTTATATAGCCTTCTCCATCGGAGATGTCAAAGCTGTCGGTCATGGAATCCGCATCATACTCTATGGCTATCGGGTATTTGCTGCCCGGCGTGGTTATATGTACTATGACCGCAAATTTCTTTTCATCCGGGAGCTTGACCACATCATCCAGATTGACCGTGTAGTATCCTGCGTACTCCATCTCGCCTGACGCGACAAGCTTCTTATTTGCCAGATCGTCAGTGTCCTCAAAATTTGTAGCCACATATACTTCATATGTCGTCTTTGCATCAGTAGCATAGAATGACACAGCCTTGAGCTCCTCGCTCTTGCCAGCCGTGTAAACATTTGCAAAATAGGCATCCTCCTGGTCAAATCCAAGAACTCCTACCCAGCCCAGCTTGTCCGACTGGTATATCTTATCGTAGTTGTCTGCGCCCTCAAGTCTGGTGTACACAACGCTGGTCTCGCAAATATGTGCATCATAGTAGGATATATAGAAATATCCGTCCTCGCCAAATTCGGTTCCCCAACTGTTCTTACAGATAAAAGCACCATCTTTCTTCGGCGCCTTGTTAAAGTTGTTCTTGCTGTAATTGTCATCCCATCCGACTATTACCACATCGTGGTTGATTCCCTCTGAACCATCATAATAGTACGCATGAGTCTCCTCGTTGTAATACTCCGAGCTGCTGTCGGCATCTATCATATCGCTGTATATCGCAGTCTCCACACCGCCCTTGGTGTACACTGCCTCTTTCACAGCCTTCAGATTCTTGTCGTCAATTATCTCCGCCTCCTGCAAATGCTTCACGGCCTTAAGCTTGGAGTTCGTCTTGTCATCCCCGTACGGATCATCCTTCTCGAGAACCGGTCCCTTCCAGGATGCAAGATATGCAATACTCATCCTGTACTGGCCACCCTCAAACTGTTCAACGCCAAATCCGTTGTTCATGGTCATGTTATCCACAGAGAACTGCAGCTTTTCATCCGGCATAAGAGTTGTCTCAAGCGCAGCCAGCGACGCAAATGCCCAGCATGTTCCCGAGTCTCCCTGGTCTCTGACCTCTGTGACCCTGCCCTCTTTTCTCATGTCGTAGGCGGCCGGCAGCTTACTGTCCTCACCGACCTTCTGCAGGGATACACGGCCTGTGTCATAATTGTACTCACATGTATAGTCGAGCGTGTCCGCTATATACTCTATAGGGACAAATGTCTCGTCATCCTTCTTTATCGGCGCATCCGCGATCTTCACGTCCTTGCCGTCCAGCTCTGCATCCTGGGAATCAAGCACCAGTCTGGCGACTCCTTCATTCCTCTTGATCACGATACTGCCATTCACATACTCTATGTATGTGCACTTCATCTTATCCTTGAGCATCTTCAGCGGCATCATAAGGTGAAGATTATTGCTTACATACGGCTTGTACTCGTCCTCTTCCACCTCACTGCCATTTACATACAGTGTGAGTCCCGCTTCATTGTAATCGCCCGCAAGCTTCTCAGACATGCCGTAAACTGCGTGTTGATCCTCCTCGTTCTTCTCCAGACGTCCCGACGGCTCCTTTGTTCCGTAATACGCCAGAGCACCTATGGCAAGGATCAGAATTATATATACAAATTTCTTCAAGCTTCTTCTCTCCTTCGTTTAGGCGGCTTCGGTCCCATAAACTGATAGAAATATGATTTTATCATTCCGTTGTATATCTTGCGGTTTCTGTCGGCCTTTCTGCCGATATACTTCTCCGCATCCGTATACGATGTGATGAGGAACATTGACCAGTCATCAAGATTCCTATAGCTCTCGCCGATGGTCCTGTACAGCTCAGGCAGAGCCTCCTTCTCCTCAAGTCTCTCTCCGTAAGGTGGATTTGTGATTATAAATCCATACTTCTTCGGATTCCTCAGATCCTTCACATCCCTCTGCTGAAAATGGATGTGCTGCTCCACTCCTGCTGCCCTGGCATTCTCCATGGCACACTTCACCATATCGCCATCCAGATCATATCCCTGTATGTTCATCTTCACATCGTGGTCTATGAGATCATGAGCCTCATCCACCGCATTGTACCATATCTTCTTGTCACAGATCTTGGACCACTCCTGGGCCGTGAACTCCCTGTCCATTCCCGGTGCGATGTGTGCGCCTATCATGGCAGCCTCTATCGGAAATGTTCCACTTCCGCAGAACGGATCTACAAGGACTCTGTCCCTGTGCCACGGCGTGAGCATGATCAGCGCGGACGCCAGCGTCTCCGATATAGGAGCCTTTCCAACCAGCTTTCTGTATCCCCTCTTGTGAAGTGACACACCTGACGTGTCAAGTGCTATGGTCACTATATCCTTGAATATAAATACTCTCACCGGATAGCTTGCGCCATCCTCCGTGAACCATGACACTCTGTATGTCTGCTTCAATCTCTCAACCATAGCCTTCTTGACTATGGACTGTATATCCGATGGACTGAAGAGTGCACTCTTGTTTGATGTCGCCTTGGACACCCAGAATTTTGCATCCCTTGTCAGATACTTCTCCCAGGCGATGGCCTTTGTTCCCTCGAACAGCTCGTCAAATGTGGCGGCCTTGAAGCTGCCACATTTGAGCATGATACGCTCGGCTGTCCTTATAAAAATATTTGCCCTTGCAATCGCACTCTCGTCTCCGGCAAATGTGATCCTTCCGTCCTCCACCTGGACTATCTCGTATCCAAGATCAAGTATTTCTTTTTTCAGTACCGACTCCAGTCCAAAATGACATGGAGCTATAAGTTCTACTCTACTCATTTCCTGCCCTTTCTGTGGGTTGTATATTTGTTCTATCGCTGTCTTGTGAGCGGGCCTCTGTACTGCGCCAGGCCTCCCACCGTGTTGATAACTCTGTATCCATCCTCGCTCATGATGAGCGCAGCCTTCATGCTGCTCACCCCATGAGCACAGTATACCAGCAGATATTTGCTTTTGGGAAGAGTATACTCCCCCGCTTCTATCAACTCAAATGGAATATTTACCGCCATGGGGATGTGTCCCTCCAGAAATTCATCGCGGTCCCTGACATCCACTATTATGCCGCCCCTTGCAACAGCTTCACGTATGATGTTGCGTATGGGAATACTTGTGAATCCCATTTCTCCACCTCCTTCATACCGACAGAAAAACCTCTTCTGTTATATGATATGAAGGAAATGTCTCATCGACACAATAAAAACGAAGATCCCGGCAGGCGAAAAGCCAATTCCGTCTGTCGGGACCTTATAATTACTTCTTAAGCTGTGCAAGACGCTCGGCAACCTGCTCAGACATCTCAGTGTACTTGGCAAGCTTTGCCTTCTCCTCCTCAACCTTTGCAGCTGGGGCCTTGTCAACGAACTTTGGATTTGCAAGCATTCCTGATGCACGCTTGATCTCTCCGGCAAGCTTAGCAGCCTCCTTCTCAAGTCGCTCGATCTCCTTGTCGATATCCACAAGCTCCTCAAGAGGAATGTATACAGCGGCATCGTGGATCAGTGTTGATACTGCATTCTCATCGATTCCTGTCTTGTCCTCCTGAACGTGTACCTCGCTGGCATAACCCAGTGTGGCAAAGAAGCTCTTTGATGACTCAAATATATGTCTCACGTCCTCCTTTGCAGATACGACATATACCTTTGCCTTTCTGCTAGGTGGTACGTTCATTCCTGTACGAAGGTTTCTGATGGCACGGACTGCTGCCTTGATAGTGTCAACAGCGGCCTCGTCAGCCTCAAAGTTCCACTCGTCTGTGTACTCAGGCCACTTGGAGATCATGATCGACTCCTCCTCGTCCTGAATGTTGCAGAAGATCTCCTCTGTGATGAATGGCATGTATGGATGAAGAAGCTTAAGTGCCTGGATCAGAACTGTCTTAAGTGTCCAGAGTGCTGCTGCCTTTGTCTCATCCTCATCGTTGTAGAGACGAGGCTTAACCATCTCGATATACCAGTCACAGAACTCCTCCCAGATGAAGTCGTATACCTTGGATACAGCGATACCAAGCTCGAACTTCTCCATGTTGTCTGTCATCTCTTTTGCAAGTGTGTTGACCTTGGACAGGATCCAGCGGTCAGCTATTGTCAGGTCTGACAGCTTCACATTTGTGAAATCTGCCTTCTCCATATTCATCATGATGAAACGTGTTGCGTTCCAGATCTTATTTGCAAAGTTTCTGGAATTCTCAACTCTCTCCCAGTAGAAACGCATGTCGTTTCCAGGAGCATTTCCTGTTATAAGTGTCAGACGAAGGGCGTCTGCACCGTACTTATCTATAACCTCAAGCGGGTCAATACCATTTCCAAGTGACTTACTCATCTTACGTCCCTGGTCGTCTCTTACAAGTCCGTGGATCAGCACATGCTTGAACGGGCTCTTGCCTGTCTGCTCAAGTGCTGAGAATACCATACGGATTACCCAGAAGAATATGATGTCGTATCCGGTTACAAGCACGCTTGTAGGATAAAAGTATTCATACTCAGGTGTCTTATCCGGCCAGCCAAGTGTTGAAAATGGCCACAGTGCAGATGAGAACCATGTATCGAGCGTATCCTCATCCTGTGTGAGATGTGTACATCCGCACTTTGGACATACTGTAGGTGTCTCACGGCTGACGATGGTCTCGCCGCACTCGTCACAGTACCATGCAGGGATTCTGTGTCCCCACCAGAGCTGTCTTGATATACACCAGTCACGGATGTTCTCAAGCCAGTGGATGTATGTCTTGTCGAACTGCTCAGGCACAAATGAGAGCTCATCGGTCTTGATGATGTCAAGTGCTGCCTGTCCCATCTCCTTCATGCGGACGAACCACTGAGGCTTGATCATAGGCTCTACAGTTGTCTTACATCTGTCATGTGTTCCTACGTTGTGGCTGTGTGGAACTACCTTTACGAGAAGTCCCAGTGCGTCAAGGTCTGCCACCATCTGCTTTCTTGCCTCGTAGCGGTCCATGCCTGCATACTTGCCTCCGAGCTCATTTATGGTTGCATCATCGTTCAGTATATTTATCTCCTCAAGATTGTGACGCTTTCCAACCTCGAAGTCGTTAGGGTCATGTGCAGGTGTGATCTTTACACATCCTGTTCCAAACTCCTTGTCAACATATGGATCTGCGATAACCGGGATCTGTCTGTCTGTAAGTGGCAGCTCCAGCATCTTTCCTACTATATCTGTGTATCTCTCATCGTCAGGATTTACTGCAACGGCTGTATCTCCGAGAAGTGTCTCCGGTCTTGTGGTTGCTATCTCCACAAATCTTCCAGGCTCTCCAACTACAGGATAGTTGATATGCCAGAAGAATCCGTCCTGCTCCTCATGTATAACCTCAGCATCTGATATGGAAGTCTTACATACAGGACACCAGTTGATGATCCTTGAGCCCTTGTAGATGTAGCCCTTCTCGTACAGTCTTACAAATACTTCCTTGACTGCCTTGGAACATCCCTCGTCCATGGTGAATCTCTCTCTGTCCCAGTCAGCGGATGAACCCATCTTCTTGAGCTGGCTCACGATACGGTTGCCGTACTCTTCCTTCCATGCCCATGCATGCTTTAAGAACTCCTCACGGCCGATCTCTTTCTTATCTATTCCCTGCTCCTTCAGCTTCTCTGTAACCTTAACCTCGGTTGCGATGGCTGCGTGGTCTGTACCAGGCTGCCACAGTGCTGAGTAGCCCTGCATTCTCTTGAATCTGATAAGTATATCCTGCATTGTATTGTCCAAGGCATGTCCCATGTGGAGCTGTCCTGTTACATTTGGAGGTGGCATTACGATCGTAAATGGCTTCTTGCTCCTGTCAACCTCTGCGTGGAAATACTTCTTCTCCTCCCACTTTCTGTAGAGTCTGTCCTCTATCTGGGAAGGATCATATGTCTTCTCTAACTCTTTCATCTCATTCTTCCTTTCTATTCTTCCTGATCTCTTACATGTTGATATATACTTTTACAAAATTTTTCACAAAAAAACCCGCTCTCCGGACATTCTGTCAGAAGGGCGAGTAAATATTCGCGTTACCACCTTGTTTTGTATCTCATCTTATCCTATAACGGGAACGCCCCGGCATGGCCTATCCTTATCATGATCTTTCAGCCATGCAGCTCAGAAGCTACCTTCACAAGTCTCTGTCAGGAACGGTCTCACAGCCCACGAACCATTCTCTCTGTCTGACTCCACATGCTACTCCTCTTCGTCACAGCATTTGCATATATCTTCTTTATTCATTGTGATAGTACAACATAGGCTGGCTGTACGTCAAGCACAAAGTCATCCTATCTGGTTTCTGAACTGATCCTTGAGTGCACTCAGGATGGAATTCATACGCCTGTCATAGTCCTCTATGTCGCCGTGCATTCTGTTGTACACAGCCTTCTGGACTTTGTTGTATATGGACATCTCATGTACATCCTCCTTTGAATCAGCGATCTCGTTCATCAGATCGTCCAGGAATCCGGCCGGCATACCGCGCTTTCTTATCTCCCTCTGGAGTGTCGCCGTGTCCACCGTCACCGCCATTACACAGAAGTATTCTATCAATGACTCATTGTTCTTATTCAGCGCAAATGCTCTGATGAAAGCATCCTTTGCCTCCTCAAGCTGAAGATTGCCCGCCAGCGCAACGCCTTTGTTGTGATATATATTTCCAAGGAACTCATCGTACTCACCATGTGACTCCTTGTACTCTATGATGTCATCGTATATGGCGTCAGCCTTGATGTAATGCTTGTACATCATGTAGCTGTCAGCTCTCTTCTTGTCCAGCTCATACGGCTTGAGAGTCCTGATCCTCTTGCACTCGTCCATGAATTCCTTCACTTCATCCTTGCTGTAGAACTCACCAAATGTAAGTATCTCCACCATGATATCCTGGATATACGCATTCTTGGCATTGAGCGCGTCTATCTTGTCTGCAAGATCCTCCATGTCTATGGCCGTTCTCAGCCAGGTGCTGAGTCTGTCCGCAAGGTCGTCTTTACCTATGAGCACCATATTGTTGAATATGTAGTAGCACAGCTCCTCATATGAATATATGGTTATCTTCGTATTGAGGAATGTGTACGGATTGTCCGCTGTCTTTGTCTTACAAATAATAATTCCACTCATATGTGTATCACTCTCCCGGATCAAAATGCTGTCCTCTGAGGTATGACGGGATGCTGAACGCACTCTGCTCATACTCATCGGAATCTTCGTCATCCAGATCCTCTTCATCTATGGTTTCTTCACCGTCCGGCTCTGACTCGTCGATCTCAGTCTCGCTGTCATCTGCATCGTCTGTAATGTCATCTGATTCTGATTCGTCATCATCTACCTCATATGCAGCATCCACTGATTCCGTTTCGTCATCATCAATTTCATCTGAAATGTTCTCAGGATCAGAGACCGCATCATCTTCTAACTCTTCAGCCTCCGTCATATCCGCCGCATCGTCGTCAATCTCTTCCACAACATCCTCTGCTTCCGTTCCGAAATCATCCGGCTCTTCCACAGTCTCCGGCTCCACAGGTGACGCTGTTCCGTAATATACCACAGGCTCTTCATGTACCTCCTGCTCGGCTTCCACCGGATCTTCGCCTCTCAGTTCCTCGGTGTCACCCATGCGTATCCTGAGCTCCTCTTCCCTTCGCGCCGCCTCAAGCTTCTCCGCATGCTTTCTCCTGATGGCTCCTATGTCAAATTCTTTTCTGTATATCTTATTTGTGGTAGGATACAAACTTCCAAATCCAAGATCACGGATGACTATCGCGCCCTTATCCGCACCATAATACTCCACGGATATCGACAGCTTTGTCGTCTTCTTTGGTCTCGCCGGAAGTCCGTATATCTCCACAGTCTCCCGCCATTCTTCCTCAGTCAGTATAT
>ERZ779697.868-NODE-868-length-13082-cov-1.89929_pt1 | contig 13082 bp, 7 predicted proteins | sample MGYA00511881_ERZ779697 | MGnify/ENA primary metagenome ERZ779697 (study PRJEB29588, sample SAMEA2148105) | human gut metagenome | biome: human gut; feature: human-associated habitat; material: faeces | place: Denmark | collected 2008/2010 ... | reverse complement strand
TAGAAGCGTTTCGATATTATCTTGTACTGAAATCTGGACAATTTCAACTACGCAAGATAATAGATCAAATGGCTCCTGCGCTTGTGTTTGTTATATACCTGTCTGGTAACGGATAGTTTATATACCATCATAAAGCGTGGGATCATTGTTCTATTATTGCGTAGTGGGCAGTCCAGAGCCTCAGTACAGTGATAGACGATGGTTCCCACGCTTTTTTTATTAACGCCGAACGGAGGGGACAGGGAGGAGTAAATTGAATAAGCCATGAGACGAATTTTATTTGTTTTACTGATGCATGTAATAGTTTTATCTTCATTTGGACAAGAGAACTTTGGTCCATTAAATGATCCTTTTGCAGACTTTTCATTACAACAAAAAAGAATTTTAGCTGACAGTGTTCATATAAAATGGTATAATAACTATGAATCATCAGAATGGACTATTAAATATAAACAAAGTAAAGACCAAGTAAAAGATCTCCGTAATAAAATAACATACAATTATTATCCGAATGGAAAATTGAGAAGCATAGTAGACGAAAAAACGGAAGTATTATATTCTTATACAAAAGAAGGAAAATTTTTAGCATCAGAAGAAAAATTTTTAGCATCAAAAGAATACTTAAGTAAAACTCAATGTTATTATACAAATACTGGTGTTGATTCTTTGGTTAATTGGGTATATAATAGTGTTTACAATAAATATATTCCACAAACAAAAACCGTAATCAAATACAATTCAAAAGGATATGTTCAATCAGATTATTTTTATATTATAGAAAAAGGTGATTATTCTGTTCTTTCAGATGAGAGTGTTGTAGAGCTTGATGAAAAAGGAAGAATATCGTCTGTTGTTTCAGATACAAATAGAGATATATCCCCATCAATTAGAAAACAAACAATGAAATGCTATTATTTGGAAGATGAAAGAAAAAAAGAAATATTGCATTGGTTTTCTCATAACTCAGAGAAAGAACATCCGGATTCTAAAAGTGAATATTATTATGATGAAGATGAATATCAAATAAAAGAAATCCATTATACATGGAATAAAAAGGAACAATATTGGAGTTTAAATCAAGCAGAAGAAAGAACTTATTATTATCCCAGTGAAGTTTCTAATGAAAAAGTACATACAACTTCAGCATTTCATATTTACTCATCGTCAAATAATCTTATAATAGATAATCGTAAAAATATTTGTAATGTTTGTATTTATGATATAATGGGAAGGCTAATAATTAAAAAGGATATTTGTTTCGGATTAAACTATATCTCGTTGGAAGAAGGATTGTATATTGTTGTGACTGATCAAGAAGTAAAGAAAGTAAAAATCAAGAGATAATTTTAAACTTAACTTTTTTGTCGATACGAATTTCTACAGAACGATATTGTTTTTTGAATTGTCATATCGTCTGTAGAAATTTTGATTTGTTAAAATTGATCACGTATCAGTTCCGCCACCTCTGCCCGTGCCTCCCGGATCAAATCCTCCGGAGCGATCCGTATCTGCAAGCCCCGTTGTCCGGCGCTGACATAAATGTGATCGAACTGTCCGGCGGTGTGGTGGATATAGGTCGGGAAATGCTTTTTCATGCCGATGGGGGAGCAGCCGCCACGGATGTAGCCGGTGAGGGGGAGGAGTTCTTTAACCGGGATCATTTCACAACTTTTGTTGCCGGAGACTTTAGCGGCCTTTTTCAGATCAACCTCGTCGGCGCCGGGAATGACACAGACGAAGTAGCCGCTTTTGTCGCCGTGGAGGACAAGCGTCTTGAATACCTGCGCGACATTCTCGCCTAACTGGTCGGCAACGTGTGTCGCGCTCAGATCGTTTTCATCTACTTCATAAGGAACCAGCTGGTAAGCCACTTTGGCTTTGTCCAGCAGGCGTGCTACGTTTGTTTTGTTAATTTTCATCGCTATTAAGAAACTGTTTCTTCTATTCCTTTCATAGAAAGCTGAACCCGTTTGCGAACGAGGTCGACGCTTAACACTTTTACTTTCACATGTTGATGGATCGAGACGACTTGTGTCGGATCACTGATAAAACGGTCTGCCAATTCGGAAATATGAACCAGCCCATTCTCCTTGATGCCGACATCGACAAAACAGCCGAAATTCGTGATGTTAGTGACGATGCCCGGCAGCACTTGCCCTTCTTTCAGGTCTTCGATCGTCTTCACCGTTGGATCGAAAGAAAATACTTGGATGGTCTGGCGAGGATCGCGTCCCGGCTTATCCAGTTCTTCCATAATATCCAACAAAGTCGGCATTCCGACTTTGTCCGTGACGTATTTCTTCAAGTCGAGCTTTTTCTTCAATTCTTTATTGCTGATCAGTTCGGTGACAGTACATTTCAAGTCCTTTGCCATCAGTTCGACGATCGGATAACTTTCCGGATGGACGGCCGAGTTGTCCAATGGGTTCTTACCATCTTGGATACGAAGGAAACCAGCACTTTGTTCAAAAGCCTTTTCTCCCATGCGGGGTACTTTCAGGAGTTCGCGACGAGACTGGAAAGGTCCGTGTTCGGTTCGGTAGTCGACGATGTTCTGTGCTAACGTCGGGCCCAATCCGGAAATATAGGTCAATAGGTGCTTGCTTGCCGTATTGACATTCACGCCGACTAAGTTTACACAGCTTTCCACCGTCTGGTCGAGGCTCTTTTTCAAGGCACCCTGCTCGACATCATGCTGGTATTGCCCGACACCGATGCTTTTCGGATCAATCTTGACCAACTCGGCAAGCGGGTCCATCAAGCGACGGCCGATACTGACGGCGCCACGGACCGTCACGTCATATTCGGGAAACTCGTCGCGGGCTATCTTGGATGCGGAATAGATGGATGCTCCGTTCTCACTGACCACGAACATTTGTACTTTGCGATCATAGCGGATATTGGTAATGAACTGTTCCGTCTCGCGGCTTGCTGTCCCGTTCCCGATAGCGATGGCGTCGATGGCGTATGTGGCTACCAGTTGTGCCACTTTGGCAGCCGCTTTGCTTTTTTCGTTCTGGGGCGGGTGAGGATAGATCGCTTCATTATGTAACAATGCCCCCTGCGCGTCGAGGCAAACCAGTTTACAACCAGTACGATAACCGGGATCGACACCCAACACACGTTTTTGTCCCAATGGCGGAGCCAACAACAACTGGCGCAGGTTTTCGGTAAATACACGGATCGCTTCTTCGTCGGCTTTTGCCTTGCTCAAATTAGCAAATTCGGTTTCGATGGAAGGTTTCAGCAGGCGCTTGAAAGAATCGTCTACAGCTATCGATACTTGGTCGGATGTTTCGCCCCGTCCCTTCACGAAACGGCGTTTCAACCGGTCCAGGCAGCCCGTCGTGTCGGGAGAAATGCTTACACGCAGGATACCTTCCGTTTCACCTCGGCGCAGGGCCAACAGACGATGTGAACTTATACGGTTCAGAGTTTCACTGAATTCGAAATAATCGAGGTATTTAGCGCCCTCTTCCTCTTTTCCTTTGATGACTTTGGACGTGATGACTGCCGTGTGTGAGAAAGAATTCCGGACGGCATTGCGGGCCTCTTCGTTCTCATTCACCCATTCAGCGATGATGTCGCGTGCCCCTTGCAACGCTTCTTCAGCGTTCTTCACTTCCCCTTTGATAAAGGCTGCCACGCGGGCTGGCAAGTCTCTTTCGTTTTGCATCATCACGATTCTGGCAAGAGGTTCGAGTCCTTTCTTACGGGCAATTTCCGCTTTGGTGATCCGTTTGGGCTTGTAAGGCAGATAAAGATCTTCTATTTCGGTACTATCCCACGAATCCTCGATCCTCTTTTTCAGTTCGGGAGTCAGTTTGCCTTGTTCTTCTATGGAGGATAAGATACTTTCTTTTCTCTTCTTCAGTTCGGTCAACTTGTCCAACTGATCTTTGATATTGCCGATCTGGACTTCATCCAGTCCTCCGGTCACCTCTTTGCGGTACCGGCTGATGAAGGGGATTGTCGCTCCTTCTCCCAATAGCCCGATGGTTCGTTCCACCTGTCCGGCAGGAATGTTCAGGATACGGGAAATCAGCGCATGAAATGATGTTACCATATGGGTTGTTTCTTTATATTTGAATCGCAAAGATAATTGTTTGGTATTTATTTTGCTCCAGCCGGCGAGTTCTTTATCTAAACATTTGCGATTCACGTTTAAATTCAAGAATTTTGTCAACCTAAATTCGACCGCTTTGTCAAGTTGGATATGTTCAAACAGGGAACAGGTCTCGGACTTTCCATCTGCAAGACAATCATTTCTATCTTGAAAGGGGAAATAGGAGTGGAATCGGAAGAAGGCAAAGGGTCTACTTTTTGGTTTACCATCCCTTACTCACCGGTAAAAGTCTCTTAATGGCTGGTTTGATCCAAACGAACTGTCTTATCTGCAAACAAATGCAGTTCTCCGGGATTATGGGTAGTGAAGAGAATCGTCTGCCCGTTTTCTGTTTGCCGTTCACGGATACGCTTGATAATACGGCGGCTTAAAGCCTCGTCTAAACCTTTAAAAGGCTCGTCCATGAGCAGGAGTGGAGAAGGGTAAGTCAAGGCACGTGCTATCGCTGCTCGTTGTTGCTGCCCGAAACTCAGTTCATTCGGAAAACGGTTCTCAAAGCCGTCCAACTCCATCTTTTGCAATATTGAAATCGCCTGTTCGAAAGCAATTTCTTTTTTCAGATAGGTAGCCAAGGGTAAGGCGATATTTTCGGCAATTGTCAACTGGCTGAGTAATTCGGGTTCCTGGAATACATAAGCTATTCCGGTTTTAAAATCTGTTTCGATTTCCCCTTGTGCGGGTTTTAAAATGTTTCCTATCAAGTTCAACAAGGTCGTTTTGCCGGTTCCAGACGGAGCTGTTATGCCATATATGAATCCTTTTTCGAAAGTATAGCTGAAGTGGGACAGGACCGTATCCGAACCATACCGATATGAAATATCACGAATCCGTATATCGCAATTTCCTTTTGGCACAGGTTGTTTACCGCAATGCTTGTTGTAATGTATAGGGAATCGTTGCTTCGCCAACCAGCTGATTCCTCTATCAAAAAGATAACTGATCAGAATTGCTATAATCGTCCATGCGATCAATTCGGGAACGGCTATAAAAACTTGTGCCTGTTTCATTTCCCCGCCTATACCGGGCGAACATTGCGCCAGTACCTCTCCCATAATGATAGCACGCCAACCAAAGCCCGAAGCAGATGCAAGACCGCTGTATAGGAATGGCTTCAGTTGCGGATAGACCACCTGTGTCAGCTTGTTCCAGCGTCCGATCCTAAATTGACGAGCCATTATCGAAAACTCTTTCCTCTGTCCTCGTATTCCTTTCGTCAGGTTTTCCGTAAGGAGTGGGAACATGGTCAGAAAAGCGATTATCAAAGGAATACTTTCCGCATTCAGGAAAATCAAAGCCAAGAGTATAAATGAAATGACCGGAATGGAACGCATGATGGCCAGTAACGGACGAAATAGTTCATAAATCCACTCGCATTTGTAGAACAAGAGAGAAACTCCCATAGCCGCCATTAACGATATAGACATCCCGATGGTTCCGCGCAACACTGTCGCCATGACTGATTGATAGAATGAACCGGATGCGAAAAGTGCAACGAGCGTGCTAAATAGGTGAGGTATGGACGGAACCAAATCCGGCAAACGGACCAGCATGGTCAATAGTTGCCAGGCCAATATGAGGATTGTAATCGACAGGATCGTAAAGATGCTTTTCTTCATTTTCCGGATTATTTATAGAATTGCTCATCGGGCATTTTTCCTCCCAATGCTTTAGGTTCATATTGCTCAATCAGTTGCAGGAAGTGAAGTATATTTTCTTGGGCTTCGGAGACTGTTTTATAGTCAATCTTACAACGTTCGATACTTTCGGGCGTCAACATGCCAAATGTAAAAATGTTTTCCTTTTCCAATATACAAATAGCCTGTTCCGGCTGCTCTACGGCAAAACGGCAAGAAGTATTTAAAAGACTGTCTATCGTTTCTTTACTTTTTTTCAAGGTAGGCACATAGAGTATGGCTGTCTGGGCAAATCCTAAAGAGGCTGAATCTGGCTTGTTTAGGTCTGCCAATATTTGCAACGTGCTGTCTTTCCGCAACGCAATACTCAAGAACGGTTCTCCTAAAACGGCATAATCGACTTTCCCGGCCAACAGTCCCTGCATGATTTCATGTGCGGTAGTGAATGAATAATTCAATGTGTAATTAAGTTTATGTTGCTGGAGATAATAACGGGTAAGAATGTCAGGTGTCGTTCCTGCTCCGAAAATATGTAAAACCGATTTGTTCTCACCGGATATACCTTTGTCGCTTCTACCTACCAAATAGAGGGTACCCCATATCGGACAACCTGCCAGATGATATCGAATGCCTTTATTATACAGGTTGACAGCACTGATCATCGGCAAAACAGCTATATCAGCTTCACCTTTTATCAGAGTAGCTTGCATCAAGTCAGGAGAATCGATTATCCGAACGGAAAGCGGCTTGCCGTCGATAACGGGCGTTTCTTTCATCCAGTGTGCAAAGGCAATGGCGGAAGGACCACGCAGAACTGATACACGTATCATTCCCGCATCTGTTTTCGGTTTACTATTGCAACAGCATAAAATAAATAGCAAGCAAAGGCATCTGAAGAATGTCATAGCATAAAAAGTTTAGGCAAACTTAAGAAAAAAGTCTCGATTTATGGCAAATCACATAAAAAATGCCGTTGTGGCAAAAACCACAGCGGCACTCTTATCACATTTTTGAAAATCAAGCTTCGGCAGCAGACTCGCTTTTCTTTACATTCGTAACAATCTCCTGTTTGTCCTTGTCGAAGTCGACAACAATCGTATCACCTTCTCCGACAGACGCTCGGATAATCATTTCTGCCATTTCGTCTTCCAGATATTTCTGGATGGCACGCTTCAGCGGACGTGCACCGAACTGAATGTCATAACCTTTGGTGGCAACAAAATCTTTGGCGGCGTCTGTCAGTTCCAGAGAATAACCAAGACCAGCCACGCGTTTGTAAAGACCTTGCAATTCGATATCAATGATCTTATGGATCGCTTCCTTATCCAATTGATCGAACATAATGATGTCGTCCACACGGTTCAAAAACTCCGGAGCGAATGCCTTGTTCAGTGCTTTCTGGATAACGCTGCGGGAGAAGTCCTTATCTGGCTCGCCGGCAGCCTGCGAACTGAAACCGACACCACGGCCGAAGTCTTTCAACTGGCGTGTACCGATATTAGACGTCATGATCAGAATTGTATTCTTAAAGTCGATCCGTCTGCCAAGACTGTCAGTCAGACGACCTTCGTCCAGGACTTGCAGCAGCAGGTTGAACACGTCCGGATGCGCTTTCTCGATCTCATCCAACAAGACAACAGAGTAGGGCTTACGGCGGACCTTCTCGGTTAACTGACCGCCTTCTTCATAACCTACATATCCCGGAGGCGCACCGATCAGGCGGGACACCGCAAACTTTTCGAGATACTCGCTCATATCGATACGGACCAAAGCGTCGGCCGAGTCAAACAGATATTCCGCCAACTTTTTGGCCAGATGAGTCTTACCGACACCTGTCGGCCCTAAGAACATGAATGTTCCGATCGGCTTGTTCGGATCCTTTAAGCCAACGCGGTTCCGCTGAATTGCTTTTACGATCTTCTGAACGGCATCATCTTGGCCGACTACTTTCTTCTTTAGGTTCTCCGCCATTTCGAGTAATTTCAGGTTTTCAGCTTTTGCGATACGTTGGACAGGGACACCTGACATCATGGCTACAACTTCAGCCACCTTATCTTCATCCACCGTTTCGCGATGCTCCTGCAATTCTTGCTCCCATTTGGCTTTGGCTGCTTCCAACTGTAAGAGGTACTGACGTTCCTTGTCACGGAAGCTGGCAGCCAATTCAAAGTTTTGTGACTTAACGGCAGCAAGCTTCTCTGTTTTGGTTGCCTCGATCTTGGCTTCCAGTTCTTCAATACTTTTCGGAACCGTTATGTTAGATATATGTACGCGAGAACCGGCTTCATCCAACGCATCAATTGCTTTGTCCGGGAAGTTGCGGTCACTGATATAACGTTCTGTCAGTTTTACACAAGCTTGCAGGGCTTCGGGCGTATAGATCACATTGTGATGTTCTTCGTAGCGGGCCTTGATATTTTGCAGGATCTGCAAAGTTTCTTCCGCTGTTGTCGGATCGACGATCACTTTTTGGAAACGACGTTCCAAAGCTCCATCTTTCTCGATATTTTTACGGTATTCATCTAATGTCGTAGCACCGATACATTGTATCTCACCACGGGCCAGAGCCGGCTTCAGCATATTGGCGGCATCCATTGAACCTGAAGCTGAACCTGCACCGACGATCGTATGGATCTCATCGATAAACAGGATGATATTCGGGTTCTTCGACAGTTCGTTTAAAATAGCTTTAATGCGTTCTTCAAACTGACCGCGATATTTGGTTCCAGCCACGATAGATGCCATATCCAAGCTGATCACACGTTTGTCGAACAAAACGCGGGAAACTTTGCGCTGGATGATACGCAGTGCCAAACCTTCCACAATTGCCGATTTGCCGACACCTGGCTCACCGATCAAGACAGGATTGTTCTTTTTGCGACGGCTCAATATCTGAGCTAAGCGTTCGATCTCCTTCTCACGTCCGACAATCGGATCGAGACGATTTTCAGCGGCCGCACGCGTCATATCTGTACCGAAGTTGTCCAATACAGGCGTGTCGTTTGGTGATTTTGGTTGTGCAGAGCCGGCTCCGGAAGAGGAGCGGGGAGACTCCCGGCGGGAAGAGTAATCATCGTCATCGTCTTCATCATCATCGGTGTAGCCATCACTGATTCCTTCAAAATGTTCGGCATCTTCTTTTCCAATAAAATCATCCATGTGCTTCAAACCTGTGCCGCTTATCAGGTAATTATATATACTGCGATACGTTATGCCCGCTTCGTTCAGCACCTTTGCCGCAACATTAAACTCTTCTTTCAAAATGGCTAGAAGCAAATGTTCCGTTCCGGTTTCTTTTTTCTTGAACAAGCGCGATTCAAGCATACTCATACGCAGTACGCGCTCGGTTGTTTTACTAATAGCGATATCATGCTGGACAGCATCTTCGGCATCGATTGTATTTTTAATTTCCTGTTCGATCTTTCTTTTGATATCCCATTCGTCGACATTTAGTTCGCGCAGGGCCTGCACGGCTTTCCCTTCGCCGTCGCGGATAATTCCAAGCATTAAGTGTTCCGGTCCAATATAACTGTTCTGAAGCCTTGCTGCTTCTTCACGGCTATATTCAATAACGTCCATTAATCTCTTTGAATAGTTATTTTTCATATTATAATAATGTACTATGATAGTGCAAATGTAATAAACTCTCGTCATATATCTAACAAAATCCATGCCATTATTCCTTAAAAGAAAATAAAGTATTGAAGCCAGGCTTGTCATATATTACAAAAAACAGCTTTATCTTGTTATAAAGAAACGTAAAAAAATATTACCCGTAAATGTAATTCCAAATACATGTACTACTAATCCCATTTTCATAGGGTGGCAGTTTCATTTTGATGGTTTGAAACCGGATGCCTTCTGACAAGTAAATTCTAAAATTTCGAGTCAAAAGCTTTCGTGATACACGGAAAAGCCTTACCTTAGTGCACTTTTTGAAAGGTGAGATATTGAGTGTAATTAATATAAGACTAAATGGTTGATCAAGACAGAATTATTAAGATTAACATCGAGGAGGAAATGAAATCGGCATACATTGACTATTCAATGTCTGTCATTGTTTCGCGTGCCCTTCCGGATGTTAGGGATGGTTTTAAACCGGTTCATCGTCGTATTTTGTTTGGAATGAATGAATTGGGTAATACATCCGACAAACCTTATAAAAAATCTGCGAGAATTGTTGGTGAAGTTTTAGGTAAATACCATCCACATGGTGACTCGTCTGTTTATTTCGCAATGGTTCGTATGGCACAGACATGGTCTATGCGCTATACGTTGGTGGATGGACAAGGAAACTTTGGCTCGGTGGACGGTGACAGTCCTGCTGCCATGCGTTATACAGAAGCAAGATTAAGTAAACTTGCCGAAGAAATGCTTCGCGATATCGACAAAGATACGGTTGATTTCCAGCTGAATTTCGACGATACGCTGAAAGAACCGACCGTATTGCCGACTCGTATTCCGAATTTGCTGGTAAATGGAGCATCTGGTATTGCCGTTGGTATGGCGACAAATATGCCAACACATAACCTTAGCGAGGTGCTGGACGGCTGTATGGCTTACATTGATACTCGTGGAGAAATGGAAGTAGCTGATTTGATGCAATATATCAAAGCTCCTGATTTCCCGACAGGTGCGACTATCTACGGATATGCTGGTGTAAAAGACGCCTTTGAAACAGGTAAGGGACGTATTGTTTTGCGCGGTAAAGCAGAAATCGAGACGGAAAATAATCATGAGAAGATTATCATTTCGGAAATCCCTTATGGTGTAAATAAAGCCGAACTGATCAAATATATTGCCGATTTAGTGAATGAAAAGCGCATAGACGGTATATCGAATGTAAATGACGAGTCGGACCGCCAAGGCATGAGAATCGTCGTGGATGTAAAAAGGGATGCAAATTCGAGTGTTGTGCTCAACAAGCTATATAAGATGACGGCATTGCAGTCTTCCTTCAGCGTCAATAATATCGCGTTGGTGAATGGGCGTCCCAAACTGCTCAATCTGAAAGATTTGATCAAAGCGTTTGTCGACCATAGACATGAAGTTGTGATTCGCCGTACGAAATACGATTTGAAGAAAGCCGAAGAACGTGCCCATATCTTAGAAGGTCTGATTATTGCTTCCGATAATATTGATGAAGTCATTGCAATCATCAAATCATCTAAAAGCCCTGCTGAAGCTATCGAACGTTTGATGGAACGTTTCTCCCTGTCGGATATACAGTCTCGTGCCATTGTAGAAATGAGACTTCGCCAGTTAACTGGCCTGGAACAGGATAAACTTCGTGCAGAGTATGAAGAAATCGAAAAATTAATCGCATATTTGAAGGAAATTCTAGAAAATGACGATCTTTGTATGAAAGTCATCAAAGACGAGTTGCAGGAAATCAAGGACAAGTACGGAGATGAACGTAAAACAGATATCGTTTATGCCTCCGAAGAACTCAATCCTGAAGACTTCTATGCAGATGATGAGATGATCATTACCATCTCCCACATGGGATACATCAAGCGTACGCCGCTCAGTGAATTCCGTGCTCAGGGACGCGGCGGAGTAGGGGCCAAAGGTTCTGAAACGCGTGACGAAGATTTTGTAGAATATATCTATCCGGCTTCCATGCATGCTACCTTGCTGATCTTTACGGCAAAAGGAAAATGTTATTGGTTGAAAGTGTTCGAAATTCCGGAAGGAGCGAAGAACTCAAAGGGTAGAGCGATCCAGAACTTGTTGAACATCGAACCGGATGACAAGGTCAACGCTTTCATTCGAGTAAAGAAGCTGACGACAGACACCGAGTTTATTAATTCGCACTATCTGTTGTTCTGTACAAAGAAAGGTGTGATCAAGAAGACGTTACTGGAAGCATATTCTCGTCCTCGTCAGAATGGTGTAAATGCCATCACATTACGTGAAGACGACGGTCTGATCGAAGTTTGTATGACAAATGGCAATAATGAAGTTCTGATTGCAAACCGTAACGGACGTGCTATCCGTTTCCATGAAAATGCAGTGCGCGTTATGGGCCGTACAGCATCCGGTGTAAGAGGTATGACACTTGATGACGATTCTAACGACGAAGTTGTAGGAATGGTTTGCATTAAGGACAAAGAAAAAGAAACTGTACTGGTTGTGTCCGAACAAGGTTACGGCAAACGTTCTAATATCGAAGATTATCGTATTACGAATCGCGGAGGTAAGGGTGTCAAAACCATCAACATTACGGAAAAGACCGGTAAACTGGTTGCCATCAAGAATGTTACGGAGGAAAACGATATTATGATCATTAATAAATCCGGTATCACAATCCGTATGAAGGTATCTGATCTGAATGTCATCGGACGTGCAACACAAGGGGTACGCCTGATCAATTTAGGGAAACGTAATGACGAAATCGCCTCTGTATGCAAAGTGCTGTCACAGACTGAAGAAGAGATCGCTGAAGAAAAAGCACAGCGTGAAGCTTTAGAAGGTGTGGTAATTCATGAACATCCAATAGAGAATACCGATTTCGAAGATGTCTCTGATGATGTCGAAAGCAATGAAAATGCGGACGATACAGAAGGAACAACTGAGGAATAATTTAAACAAATAGAAATATTAATCTCAAATCACTATCACAAATGAAACGAGTATTATTGACAGTTGCACTATGTGTTGCAGCATCTGCCTCTTTCGCACAGAAAAAAGTTGTGAACGAGGCACAGAGTATTGCGAAAGGAAGTAACGCAGATTTCGGAGAAGCCAGAACCTTGATCAAAGGAGCGTTGGAAAATCCGGAAACTAAAGATGACGCTAAAACTTGGTATGTAGCAGGTTTTATTGAAGATCAGCAGTTCAATACTGAAAGAGCTAAACAAATCTTGGGACAGCAACCCAACGAGCCGGTTATGTACGAAGCTTTGTATGGTATTTTACCTTATTTTCAGAAAGCCTATGAACTGGATCAGTTGCCTAATGAAAAAGGAAAAGTGAAACCTAAATACACAAAAGATATCAAAAGTATCTTGAGTGCAAACCATGTATATCTGTTCAATGGTGGTGCATATTATTTCGATAAACAAGAGTATAAAAAAGCATACGATTTCTTCAACCAATATGTGGAAATATCCGAACTGCCAATGTTCGCAGGGACTCAGACTGCGGAAAAAGACTCTACATTCATGACAGTTCAGTTCTATGCCGCTGTAGCAGCGACCCAACTTGGCGATTCTCAAAAAGCTATCGCAGCGTTAGAGCGTGCTAAAAATACGGATTATAGAGCAAGCGAGGTATATCAATACTTATGCTATGAGTATGAGCAAGCTAAGGATACCGTG
>ERZ779697.860-NODE-860-length-13145-cov-2.11176_pt1 | contig 13145 bp, 10 predicted proteins | sample MGYA00511881_ERZ779697 | MGnify/ENA primary metagenome ERZ779697 (study PRJEB29588, sample SAMEA2148105) | human gut metagenome | biome: human gut; feature: human-associated habitat; material: faeces | place: Denmark | collected 2008/2010 ... | reverse complement strand
CCGGCACCTCAATTGCCAGATGGGAAAACCATTCATCCGGAGCGGCCCCATGCCAATGCTTTACATCTACCGGAATGAAACTCGTCCCCATACCACTTATTGTCATATAGTCCTTTTGTATGGTCCGAGAGGATTACCAGAGTTCCGGTCGTCTTGGAACGGCGCATACCGCCCATGTTTCCTACTCTGTATACTTTTGTTATTTCATCGTTTGTGACAATCGTCCCGACCTTAAAAGGGGGTGTGAATTTAGCCATATCCAAGTATCCTCCAATGAGCAATCTTTACTTTTTAGAATTGATCTTTCCGCCAGTCACCAATACAACTGCAACTGCCGCCATCATATTTGTTATTAACGAATGTCTGTACTTCTTCGGTAAAAAAACCCTTGAAGTTCGCCTGCAAATAGCATTTTAAATCCGGATATTTTGCCATCCACCGTATCATCTCTATTTCATTCTGATAAACATATCTGACACAGATTAGTAGTACTGCTCGATGTAGTTGTACGCTTTGTCAAAGACGTCCTTATCTTTGATCTTATATTTCATCCATACAACACTGCGAAGCGCCTTCTTGACTTCCTGTCTTCCTGTCTTAGTATTCTGCCAGCCGTCGAAACGAACAATTTTTACGATGTCATCAATATCGGTGACGATCCGTTCCACAATCACCGGTGTCTTCCTATTCTTTATACCATTGAAAAGTTCCGTCAGGGCTGCCTTGCCTTTATCTACTTCTTCTTCCGGGACGACTTCTTTCTCAGCCTCCGCAGCTTCTTTAGCCAATTCCAAAAGTCTCTTCAGGAACTCGATGCTGTTAATGAGACCCTGCTCATGCTTTTCCCGAAGCTGCTCCAATTTTTTACCGAGCTTCATATACTTTGGATCATTTGTATGCTTTCTAATTTTTGCTACCAGGTCAATTTCAACTTTCTTCGCCGCCGTCTTTGCATCCTTATATTTTGCAATGTAGTCATCGATCAGATCAGCGTCTAGGGTCAGAATTTCTTCATCTTCATGTACCTCACCTACATCCAGATTATTGTCGACGATATCTAGCGTTTTTTGTCCAAGCGCAGCCCAGATCAATCCTCCGCTGCCATTCGTCGGCTTTACGGATTCATATACTTTTGTCAGCCAGACATAATCTGTCTGTAATGCGTTCAGTGCCGGATCAGGAGACAATGCGTTCCATGCCCGGTTCAGAACAATATAATCTGCGCCGAACTGATCTTTTTCATCGTTTGTCGGCAGGCATTCCTGCGCTGCCATCAGTCCTCCCCAGCCTTCAAGCGTACGATCCACGCCCATAAAGTAGCTGAGACATTTTCTAAGCAATGCCGGTATCTGCTTTCTGACCTCGTCGATGTTGGTAATGACCTTCTTCATGCTGGATTCATCAAAATCCAATGCCTTGGCGACATTGTCAAATATTCCGATATAATCGACGATTAAGCCAAACGTCTTCCCCTCATCATAGGTTCTGTTTGTCCGGCAAATTGCCTGCAGCAACGTGTGGTCCTTCATCGGCTTGTCCAAATACATACACTGCAGAATTGGCGCATCGAAACCGGTAAGAAGCTTATTGCAGACAATAACAATTTCAAGCGGATCTTCCGGATCACGGAAGCGGTCCAAAATCTTAGCTTCTTCGTCACGGGATCTGGCATATTCTTTGTATTCATCCGCCTTGTCGTCGTTCGTATCCATGACGATTGTCGATCTCTCCGGCCCGAGCAGCTTATCCAGTTCATTCTTGTACTTGATGCAGCACGGACGATCCAGAACAACAACCTGTGCTTTATATCCATTCGGATGTACTTTGGTCGTGAAATGCTTTGCAATATGCGCGCAGACTTTATGAATCCGCTTCTGGTTATAAATGATGGCCTTCATGTTGACATGCTTGGAAAGTTCCGCTTTTTCATCTTCATTCAGGCTATTTGTGAGCACGTCAAATTCCCGGTCCATCGTATCTTTGTCTACATGCAGATCGATAGGCACTGGTTCAAATTCAAGCGGAAGCGTGGCATGATCGCGGATCGAATCTGAGAAGGAGTATTTACTCATGTAACCGCTGCGGTCTTCTGTTGCTCCGAATGTCACAAACGTATTTTTATCAAGACGATTGATTGGCGTCCCTGTCAGTCCAAAGAAAAATGCATTCGGCAGCGCAGTACGCATCTTTCTGCCAAGATCACCTTCCTGTGTTCTATGGCATTCATCAACCAGAACAATGATGTTGTCCCGCAGGCTAAGTTCTTCGGTAACGCCCTGGAACCGGTAGATAGTCGTGATGATAATTTTACGGATATCCTGTCTGAGCATACTCATCAGTTGCTCAATGTTTCCGGCAGTTTCCAGATTGGCCACATCTGATGAATGAAACTGTGCAGTAATCTGAGACTCCAGATCAAGACGGTCATCAACCACAATGACTGTCGGATTCTTAAGTTCCGGAAGCATACGCAGCTTCACCGCAGCAAATTCCATCAAATATGATTTTCCGGAACCTTGGAAATGCCAGATCAAGCCCTTCTTCGGATAGCCGTTCTTTACTCGGTCAACGATCATGTTGGCACCTTCATACTGCTGATAGCGTGCAATGACCTTGAACTTTCTATATTTGCTATCCGTAGCGAAGAGCGTAAAGAACTGGAACAGATCCAGAACTTTTTCAGGCGTAATCATGTTCTGAATGCTTCCCTGAACTGCAGCTAAGCTACCATCAGATTTATCATTGGTCGTATGCCAAGGACCCCACTTAGCTGCTGGCATGCAAACTGAACCATAACGATAGAACTTTCCTTCGGTAGCGAAATTAAAGATATTCGCTACAAACATCGCCGGGATGCTCTTCTCGTAATCATTGATGTCCTGAGCACCGTCCAGCCACGTGATCGCGGATCTTGTAGGAGTCTTTACTTCACCTACGGCAACAGGAAATCCGTTAATCAGAAGAACGATATCAAGACGCTTTCCACCTTCTTTTTTCGGATATACCCACTGGTTCGTAACGATGTATTCATTCTGATCCAGCTTGCCATTGATTTCTGTTCCAAAGAACTCAATAGCCACTTGCCTTCCGTCTTTTCCAAACGGATATGAGTTTTTCTCAAACACAAACTGCTTGAAAGTCTCATTCTGGGTAACAAGATTTTGTGGATTCGTTGAAAGAAAGAGTGCCCGCAGTTTGAAAATAACCTCATCCGCTCGGCTTTCATCCTCCGCAATCACAGGATTTAAGCGTATCAACGCATTCTTTACCATCGATTCTACGTAGACATCTGAATAATCCCGTTGCAGCTGTTCTGCAGGGATGTACTTCCAGCCATTTCGCTGGAGTGTTGTAAGAATCATCTGTTCAGTCGTATCTTCTTCTGTGAACATTTGATCATCTCCTTTACATTTCTTTTAACGTACTGCAATTCAAATTTTGATTTATCGCTCTGTTCAACAATCGTTTCAAACGAGTTCTGTGTCTCAATTGGTGGAAGCGAGATGGGGTAATTATCCAAGAATCCGATTGGTACTCGTAACTGCCCACCGGTACCTGTCATTCTGCTTTTGGCCTCATCACGAAATCCATCCAGCATTGTCAATTCGTAAAGCCAATATGGATTTGACTTTCCAGGAATTGGTCTCAGCACATGGAATTCTGTAGACCCAGCGCCAATTCCATTCATAAGTCCTTTTGCAACCGCTCCTTTACCATTCTCCATGCAAGGCGTTATTTTTGCGAAAAGAACGTCGTTCTCTGCGAAATGTGTATAACCTTTCCTGATCTCACCATAAGCTTTATGATCTAATGTGTCGATTTGTCCATCATCGGAAACAGCAGTCATCGGTACAAAACTCACCTGCATATCATCGTTGCATTCAGATGAGTTTCGTGGATTGAGCATACAGCATTGACCCAAAGTGTTTAGTCCCCAGCCTTTGTCATCCTGTCCTGGCCTCCCAAACATCTCGATAAATTGAGACTTCACTACCTCATCTGTTTTATCGATCAAGTCTTTATACGAACACTTTGTACTATCTATTTCCCATAATAACTTTGCCAAAGTACGTTGCTTCTCTAGTGGTGGTAGTTCAAACTCGTAATCTGCAAGGTCAGAAAAAAGTACATATGGGTTCGTCGAACCTTTTGATTTCCCGATAGACCATTCAGTAAATGAATCCGACAGCATCACGAAAGGCAATATGCTTTGTAATAAAACGTCCTCATCTTTTGTCTCAAGTACAAATGTCGTGTTTGCTGTAACACCATCAAAATCTGCGACGGCTACCTTTTTTAAGTATGTTCTTCTTGACCCATAAAGGACCTGTCCCTTTTTGAACTCTCGAATAAAAGCAGGGCCGACATCGTCCGTCTTAAATGAACCTCTTCGATGAATATGCAGTTCCTCTGAATCCATATGCCCACCAGCAATATAATAGTCATATGGATTGTTTTCTCGATCGATGTTGTTTTTAATCTCCTTAACAACATCGCCAAATCGGCATCTTGCCATTACGCAACACCTCCTGCTATATTCCCGGTAAATTGAGATTTGACCAGTTCATCCGTCTGACGAATCAGATCTTCATATGCCTCTTTTGCATCTACGAAGCTCCAGAGCAGTTTTGCTAATTTCCTCTGCTGTGGCAGGCTTGGCAGATTAAATTCATACTCTTTAAGTTTTGACCATTTCACGCGCGGTGATAAGGAACCAGCAGATTTTCCTACAGCAAAATCAAAGAAGTCATCGTTTTGGATAACAAACGGAAGAAGCTCTGGAAGAATTTTATCCTGCTTAGCACTGATAACAGTTATATCCCCTGAGCAGATTCCATCCACCGAAGCAACTGCTGCTTTCTTCAGATATGCACGCCGGCGTCCAAAAAGAACCTGGCCCTTGTGAAATGCCTTCGTAAAGGTCGTATTAGTATCCTTGCTCCACTCTTTTAAGCGAATTTCACCCGGGATCAAATGCTCCAAACCTACAACAGCTGGATTACCATCAGTCTCCTTGTAATTTTCCCTTACTTCTTCAGCGACATCGCCGAGTAATACTTTATTCATCTTCTGACGCTCCTTTGCTTATCATCTCATTCAGTGCCTTATAGTAACTGAATGCGCGTCTGGTTCTTCCGTCCCATGATTCATAAATGCTTTCGATGGGTCTGGTATCTTCTTCGCCTTCATTGATTTCCGGCTTCACATATAACGGAATGCTTAGCGAGTAGTCATTTTCGCTGATTTCTCTTACAGTCACGACTTTAGAAAAATTCTCGATCTCCTCGTATTTCTCATAGGCTTCTGCGATCTTTTTGATATGCTGATCTTCGAGATAGCTTTGCGCATTCTTTCTCATGACCTCATTCACAGCATTGATGAACAGAATCTTTCCAACATGATCCTTTGGCTTGGTCATCCGGCAAATCACGATACATGCTTCCATTGGTGAGTTGTAAAACAGATTCGCAGCCAGACCGATTACGCATTCCACATAGTCTCCTTTTACAAGCTTTTCTCGCATATCCTGTTCTTCATTACGGAACAATACTCCATGCGGGAAAAGAATCGCGCAGCGGCCGGTATCCTTTTTGAGGCTCTTGATAATATGCTGGAAGAAGGCATAGTCAGCTCTGCCCTGCGGCGGTGTCCCCAGGAAGTTTCTCCCATACTGATCCTTTTCAAACGCATCACGATTCCACTGCTTGATGGAATATGGCGGATTGGCCAAACAGATATCAAAGGTTTTCAGCTTGCCATTCTCGATAAAGGCAGGTCTTTCCAACGTATTATCATTCACGATATGGAAATCCTGTATCCCGTGAAGGAATAAGTTCATACGAGCAATTGCTGAAGTCAGGGAGTTGATCTCCTGCCCGTACAAGGACACATTGCGCCACTCCAGATCCTGCTGCTGCAAGTAAGACACCGCAGAAATTAACATGCCGGCGCTGCCGCATGTAGGATCGTAGATGGACTCTCCTGGCTGCGGTTTCAGCATCTCAGTCATCAGATGCACGACGGTACGGTTGGTATAAAACTCCTGTGCGGTGTGTCCGCTGTCATCCGCAAATTTCTTGATCAGGTATTCATAGCCCTGTCCGAGCTCATCCTCCGGACAGTTTGCCAGCGAGAGTCTCTTCGTACTGAAGTGCTCAATCAGTTCTTTGAGAAGACGGTCCGGAAGCCGATTCTTATTTGTCCATGCGCCCTCTCCAAAGATGCCGGTCAGCTGATCGGTGTTCGCGGATTCAATAGAATGGAATGCTTTAACAATTGCCTCTCCGACATTTTCAGTCGTGTTCCTTACATCATTCCAATGCGCTCCCTTTGGAATGACAAACTTGTGGTTTTCTTCAAATTCAAGAGCCGACTCATCACCATCGTATTCCTTCAAGATCTGATCGCACTCCTCGTCGTATACATCGCAGAGACGTTTGAAGAAAAGAAGCGGAAATATATACTGCTTATATTCTCCGGCATCGATATTGGTACGCAGAAGAACTGCAGATCCCCATAGATAGCTCTCCAGTTCTTCCAGTGAAATCTTACTCATCGATGTATCCTCCTTCCTTCAATAGTTCACGAAGCCTCTTTTCATATTCCATTGCACGCTTATAGGACGCATAATATCGATCGCGTACCACAGACGGCGGCGTAATCGGAACCGGCTTCTTTTCGATATAGACATTCGTGGAAAGAGTATATCCTTTATCCTTGATGTCTTTTAATGTCACAATCTTGCAGCGCTCAATAACATCCTGGTAATCCGTGTAGAGCTTATAGACTTCTGCAATGTCATCTTCAGACATATAGTTCTGTGCACGCTGCGGCGTATAGATTTCGCTTGCATCAATCATGCAGACCCTTCCGATATGATTTTTCGACTTCTCTCGCTTCAAGAACAAGATGCAAGCGGAAACGCCGGCACCGTAAAATATGCCGCCTTTAAGCGTAATCACAGCTTCGAGCAGATCAGAGTCCACAAGTTTCTTACGCATCTTTCCGTCTTTTCCCGTGCGGAACAGTACGCCCTGCGGAAGCACCACAGCCACGCGGCCATGCTTCTTATCCATAGAAGCAACCATATGCTGCAGCCATGCGAAATCAGCATTTGAATTGGAAGGGCTGCCCCAGATATTTCTTCCGTACTTATCGTGTTCAAAAGCAGCGGCGCCCCAGTGCTTTAAAGAGAATGGTGGATTTGCAAGCACGCAGTCGAACGTTTTCAGATGATTTCCTTCTGTAAAGCTTGGATCAACTAGGGTATCACCCTGCACGATCTTGAACTCCCTTGCTCCATGAAGGAAGAGATTCATACGGGCAATAGCAGAAGTCGACAGGTTCTTCTCCTGGCCGTAGATTTTTCCATAAGTCATGTGATCGTTATCAATGTGGCGTATCGCCTCGATTAACATTCCTCCGGTTCCGCACGCAGGGTCATAAACCGTATCTCCAGCCTGCGGGTCCAGGAGCATAACCATAAGCTTCACGACTGTTCTCGGCGTGTAGAATTCTCCGGCGTTCTTCTTTGATAAGTCTGCAAACTTCTTGATCAGGTACTCGTAAGCATCGCCCATCACGTCAGCGGAGTAATTGTTATTCCCCACCTTTAATTCAGACATATGCTCGATCAGATTCTTCAGTCTTTCATCGTTGAGCTTATTCTTATCCGTCCAGTTCGCGTCATCGAAACTTGAGAATACTCCAGAAAGATAATCCGGATTAGCTCTTTCAATGCCACTCATCGCTTTCACGATTGCCTGTCCAACATTCTGAGTAACATTTCTCACATCGTTCCAATGGCAACCTTTCGGAATGACAAAGCTGTAATTCTCGTCAAAACTTGCGTATTCTTCATCTCCACCGGATTCCTTCAATGCTTTTTCATGCTCCTCATCGTATACATCAGACAGACGTTTAAAGAACAGGATTGGCGTCACATAGGATTTGTACTCATCCTGATTAATCGGCCCACGAAGGATATTACAGTCTTCGTATAAGAAATTAAAAAGTTTCTGGCTGGATGTTTCCTCTGCGGACATCTCAGCGTTTTTTATATCCTTATCGACTGCCTGAAATGCTTCTTCCATCATCGATTCCCTGGAGCCCTTCTCAACCTCGATGTCTGCATCTCGTTCAATAGGAACACTCACATCTTTTCCGATCTTTTTTTCCACGATCGGCTTGTACCTATTCTCGAATTCGACCAGTATAGCGAGCAGTCTTTCGTCGAGGAAAGTAAGTTCATGCTTTCTAATCTCAGAAGGTATGCCATAATAAGCCTCCGCGATTCCTCCGGTAATTGCCGAAAGGGTATCGCTGTCACCGCCAATAGAGATGGCGTTTCTGATTGCATCCTCAAATCCTGTAGATTCGAAAAATGCCATCATCGCCTGAGGTACGGTGTCCTGGCAAGTCTCATTAAACTGATAGCTGTCACGGATGTCATCAAGTGTGAAGTTCATCGGATAGTAGTTCTTATCGATGTAGTCGCGAATTTCGAGCATGCTCTTCCCATGCAAAGCCATAAAGATTGCGACCGTCGTAGCCTCCGCACCTTTCAGACCTTCCGGATGATTATGCGTCACCTTGGTTACCGCCTTGGACATTGCTTTTGCTTCGTCCAGGCTCTTTGCTGCAAATCCTGCCGGAGAAACACGCATAGCCGCTCCGTTCCCAAAACTGCCGTATGGCTTTGGATCGTTTGACCTGATCCACTTTCGGAAAGTTCCGCCGTAACCCACATCCGGGTAAAAACGGCCGAGCTGCTGCATATAACGCACTGCCAGATCCGACAGCTTGTTTACGTTACCTTCGCTTTTCAGGATTGCCTTGGCAATGGCAAGCGTCATAATACTGTCATCTGTCGGTTCGCATTTATACGTCAAAAAATCAAAATCCTTACTTCTATGGTTGTGCCATTCAAAACGGGAGCCAACCGTATCCCCGATAATAGCGCCTAGCATACTAAAACCTCCTCATGATCAAAATTGCTGAAGTTCTTTCAGCGCTTCATTCCAACGTTTTTCCGCATTTCGTACTGTCTCTTGATAGATTGATAATTCCTCTAGGTAAGTCTTCGCTACGCTCTGTTGCTTTTCAATCGGCGGCAGCGGAATTTCAATAGCCCCCAGGTCTTTATATCTGATGTTCATCGTGGACAATCCTTGCTGTGTCCCGGTCACCAGTTTCTTACCAATGGGGCTATCCATGAAAATCTTTAAATAGGTGCTGTTAAGCAGTTCGCTATTCGGCCTGATCACAATCAGATTCGAAGACGCAATGCAGGTATACGGCTGCTTGTGAAACACTGCTGTTCTTATCGCCGTACCTCTGGCCGGAAGAATGATGTCTCCCTCCTCAAGAATATAGGTTGCAATCTTGCGTTCATCGAGCGAGATCTTATCCAGGCTGTCATAATCGATGTCAAAACATTCTATGTTCGAGATGTTGACAACGCCGATATTGCCATCCGGATCTTTGCCCTTCACGGCCTTCCCTCTGAAAATCTCAGCCACATTTTTCAGAAGTTCTTTTCTAGTGGACGAATTCTGGAAGGCCACAAAATCTTCATCCTGCTTTGCGAAAATTCGATCAACGCTCCAGCTGTCTTGTTCTTCGAGTTCCGGGAGCATCACGAATGTATCGTCTTCCACTTCCAGCGAAGTGAGTTGTTCTCTTCGGTTTTTACGGTCGCCGGCCGAATATCTCTTTACATCGATATCCTCATCCTCAGATGGTCTTGTATTTTCCACTTTAAGCAGGTAGGTTTTTATACCAGTGTAATTGAAGGTTCCTTCCGGAAGTTCGGACAATTCCCGAATAGAATAATTTGACTGAATGAACTGTCTTAGGTCACCAGCCTTTCCTGCTGCAAATGAAATCCTCGCCGGAAGCACAATTTCAAGCAGGCCACCCGTATTTAAATGCAAGGACAGGTTTTCTAAAGCAACAAAGTCCGTCTCCCTGCAAATGAAATGAGAATCACCAACAAGATCTCGCCCGCCGAATATCGGGTTTGAAAGAATCAAGTCGAACCGCTTATTGATAAACTCGTAGCGGTAGATGTTGGTTAGCGTGACAGTAACGTTCGCATATCCGTCGCACATCTTCTCGAGGGCTTTCTGGTAATCCTGGTTCTGTGTCGTCAGAAGAAACTTTGAATCAGGATGTTGTTCAATGATCTGGGACAAAGAAGCAGCAAACTTCTCTGCTTCCGCAATCATTACTGTTCCACGTTTCCTTCCAAATTCTTCCGTCATAAGTGTTACCAGTGCTTTAGGAAGAACTGGCATCTTTTTACATTCCAACGTCAACTGTAAAAGCTGGCCCCAATTAAATTCTCCGCCTTCCGACACAAGCCTATAAAAATTATGGAATGCATCCTGATTGGGAAACGGGTTAGCAACGCCGGCCTTATCAGCGCATTGGAGCAATGTTGTATATAAGGATGATGATTTGTCCTTTGAGGAGTGGATCACCTCATCCGTGAGCAGAGCAGCAGTTAGATATGAATCGGGGTCCATGAAGACTCTTAACGAATTGATATACATCCATGTATTGTCACTGCTTTTCACTTGGTTCATTATCTTTACCTCCGTTCTATTGATGTTTCTGAGAGTATAATATCACGTTAAAGTATTCATGTCAACTATAATTTGGTATTAGCATACCAAATTATATGAACGCATATCTCGTTTCAATAGTCCTGTAGTTTCCCATCCCCGTAAAAGCAGTTGTTTAGTCACACCTATGCTTTATGCCAGTAGTCATGACTGTTGCCAGAGCACGAAAAAAGGGATTCCGGAAATCCACCCATACTCAAGCGAATCTCCGAAATTCCTTTATTTCAGGCTTATTGAGCCCTATATTTACTTTTGCTTGACAACAGAACCACGCTCTCCACATGCGCCGTCTGCGGGAACTGGTCGACCGGCTGAATCCTACCCTCGACATGGTAACCTTTTTCCATCAAGCTTTGAATATCGCGCACAAGCGTGGCAGGGTTGCAGCTGACGCAGACAATCCTGTCCGGATTCATCCCCGTTGCGCTTTCGATTAAGCTTTCAGTCAAACCTTTGCGCGGCGGATCGACCATGATGACGTTTGGTCTGATTCCTTTTTCTTTCCACTTGGCCATCCAGTCTTCGGCATTGCCGACCTCAAATCTGAGGTTGTCAAGCTCGTTGAGCTCGGCGTTGCGCTTGGCATCTTCAATGGCTGCTTCAACGATCTCGACTCCGTAGACGGCTCTGCATTTTTCAGCAAGGGACAAAGAAATCGTCCCGATTCCGCAGTAGGCATCGATCGCGGTTTCTTCTCCGGTCAGGTTGGCGAACCCGATTGCGGTCTGATAAAGCTTTTTCGTCTGAACCGGGTTGACCTGGTAGAACGACTGCGCGGAAATCTCGAAGCGATTCTTCAGCCAGTTCAAGAGCAGCTGATGCCATTCGTAAAGATGCATCAAAACACCGCGCAGATTCTTGTCCCTTTTCCAGTACGCTTCTTTTTTCCTGTCGTCGCCCGAAAAATCATATTCCTTGCTTTTTTCTTCTTCCGTCCTGTTTACGATCATCTCGAGCAAATTTTAATAATTGGTCGTTGCTGCTTCGATCAGTTCTGATTTGGTTTTTGGGTTTACCATGTTAACCCCTCTATATGTTCTTAGAACAAGATTATCAGGCGTGAAATTTTATGTCAAAAAATATGCTGAGGAAAAAAGCCGAACAGGATGCGTTCGGCTTTTCTTTGACTTCAAGAGAGGACTCTACTTGTTTTTCTTTGACTCAGAACCGGAGAGTTTCAAAACCAAATTTCTTATAAAATTCAGCAACGGTTGCCTCGTATCGCCTACGAGCCCGATAACTTCAACGAAGATTTCAAGACCAAACAGAGTCGCCACCGTCAAAAGCAACGATCCCCACAAATTTGAAAATGAATAAAGCAGTGAAATGCAGGAGAAAATCAGCGCTATTCCGTAAATAACAAGAACCGTCTGCGTATGACTTAATCCCATCTGCATCAATCGATGATGCAAATGATGCTTGTCGGCTTGTGAAATTGGGCGATTGTTCAGCTTGCGCCGCAAAATGGCGTACACCGTATCGGTAATCGGAACGCCCAAAATGATTACAGGAATAATAATCGTGATGAACGTTGCATTTTTCAAACCATAAAGAGAAAAAACCGAAATCATGAATCCGATGAACAGTGAACCCGTATCACCGAGGTAAATTTTCGCCGGGTGAAAATTATATGGCAAAAATCCAGCGAGTGCGGCTACCATCGTAAACATCATGATCGAAACAAAAGTATTCGTCACGTTTAAAAAGAAATATCCCGTCACGGCACTGGTAGTCAATGCAATTATCGCCACGCCGCAAGCCAAACCATCGAGTCCATCAATCAGGTTCACGGCATTCGTGATGGCAGCAATCCAAAGAAGCGTGATCGGCAAGCTCAGCCAACCAAGCTGAACGGTCCCCACAAACGGTATCGTCAACGTTGTCATCCTGATTCCTGCTGCAAAATACACGACCAGAGACGCAAGCAGGATTCCGAACATTTTTTGTCTCGGCTTCAATTCATAAATATCATCAATAATTCCAGTCAATATAATCAAAACTTCTGCAGCAAACAATGGCCAAATCTGATCGCTTGGATATTGATTTCTGAGCAATGCGAAGTTTGCGATATTAAATGCGATAAAAATCGCCAATCCGCCCATCGTCGGCATTGGCACTTTGTTAACGCGTCTTGCATTCGGGTTGTCCACTGCGCCGATTTTTAGCGCAAGTCCTCGAATCAAAGGAGTCAAGGCAAGCGACAGCAAAAACGTCGCAGCCATTGATGCAAGTATCTTATACATATGCCGTCCTCTTTCTGTTAGTTCACTGTGCGCAAACACGGCCGATTCCGCACAACAAATCTGCAAGCATGAAAGCCTACAAGTACAGAATACATTTTACCATAAGAGCAAAACAAATAAAAGACGAGGTCCCAAATCATGAAAATGATGCTGACATTCGCAAAACTGACGCGAAAAAAGAAAAAAGTCTCATTTCACGCTTTAATTAAACTAAATACCGAACAAAGACGGCCGATGAGCAATGGTTATAATGCCCTTTAAGTATACAGATGGA
>ERZ779697.856-NODE-856-length-13166-cov-2.13706_pt1 | contig 13166 bp, 9 predicted proteins | sample MGYA00511881_ERZ779697 | MGnify/ENA primary metagenome ERZ779697 (study PRJEB29588, sample SAMEA2148105) | human gut metagenome | biome: human gut; feature: human-associated habitat; material: faeces | place: Denmark | collected 2008/2010 ... | reverse complement strand
AGATAAGCGAGGATGGCGGAATCGGCAGACGCGCACGTTTGAGGGGCGTGTGGTAATCCCGTACGGGTTCAAGTCCCGTCTCTCGCACCATGGCGGGTTCCTTAGGGTGCCCGCCAAACTTATCGGTGATTAAAGCGTTCAGCTTCACCCTCGGTAGCTTCCGCCGTGTAAAATTTAGGAAGTACAAATGCGGATATGGCGGAATTGGCAGACGCGCTAGATTCAGGTTCTAGTCGGGGCAACTCGGTGCAGGTTCAACTCCTGTTATCCGCACCAGCGCAGAAGGCTTGATAATCAACGGTTTTCGTGATTGTCGAGTCTTTCTCTTTTTGTGCTCCAACCTTTACAAAACAGGTGTTTCTAACACTTTTTAACACATGAAATCTCTCAAAGAAAGCGGGGAACGAAATGAAACGCTCAGGCGCAAAGAAAATAGATATGCTAAACGGCCCTATCTGGAGCAAGCTTCCGCTGTTCGCGCTCCCGGTTGCGGCAACGGCGATACTCGAACAGCTTTTCAATGCGTCCGATCTCGCCGTCGTCGGCAACTTTGCGGGCGACAAGAGCACTGCGGCAGTCGCTGCGGTCGGCGCAAACGGTCCCGTTATAGGACTTATAGTGAATTTTCTTATCGGCATTTCACTCGGCGCAAATGTCGTTATCGCAAACGCCATTGGCAGGAACAATAAAGAATCCGTTCAGCGTGCCGTACATACTTCGATAATATTCGCACTCGTCGGCGGAACAATAGTCGCAGTGATAGCCGAATTTTTTGTCGGCAGGATGCTCAGCTCCCTCAATGTCCCGGATGATGTCCTGCCCCTTGCAATCATATATTTCAGAATATACCTCATCGGACTGCCGGTGATATTGCTCTATAACTTCGAAGCGGCGATTTTCAGGAGCGTGGGCGATACAAAGGTGCCGCTTATAGCGCTCGCCGTATCCGGAGTTCTGAATGTTGTGCTAAATCTCTTCTTTGTTATAGTGCTCAAAATGACCGTCAGCGGTGTTGCGACCGCGACAGTTATCTCGAATGCAGTCAGCTCGATAATACTTTTTATACGCCTCGTAAAGTCGGATAAATATATAAAAGTCGAGCCGAAAAAGATGAGGTTCAGCTGGAACAGCTTCAGAGTGATAATGAAAATAGGGCTCCCGGCAGGTATTCAGAGCGCGGTGTTCTCGATTTCGAATATTGTCATCCAGTCGGCGATAAACAGCCTCGGAACGGTTGTTATAGCGGCGTCGAGCGCGGCGTTCAATATTGAAGTTATAGCTTACGATGTCATGAACTCGTTCAGCCAGGCATGCACGACATTCGTCGGGCAGAATTACGGCGCGGGTCAGATAAAACGCTGCAAGCGCACGCTGTGGCTGACGCTGATAGAAGATACGATAGCCTCCGGCGCAGCAATCGGAATAGTCCTTCTTGTCGGCCGATTCCTGCTCTCGGTATTCAACAGCGACCCGCAGGTTATAGAAATCGGCTATACGCGCCTCGTGATAGTCTTCTCGGCGTATACTTTCAGTATGCTCTATGAGATAATGTCAGGCTATCTGCGCGGATTCGGCGTCTCACTCGTCCCGGCTGTGCTGACAATGATCGGCGTCTGCGGAATAAGAATAGCCTGGATAGAGCTTGTGTTCCCGAAAAATCACAACTTCGAAACGATAATGACGGTCTATCCCATAAGCCTCGCCGCAACGGCGCTGTTGATATTCATAGCGCTCCTTATTTATCGTCCGTCACACAGATTTGCAAATAAATTGCCAACCCGCGAGGAAGAACCCGTAACTCAAAATTGATTCACCAAGCCGCATGATTTCATGCGGCTTGGTTGCTGTCCGTTTTATTGCTCTGCAAACTGTGAATCGGAAATTTTTATTGTAAGAAAAAGTTGGGTGTAGTATAATCTCCTTGATGATTTATTCTCGGAGGTGCGGATATGTTCAATAAATCGATTCTTGAAAAAGTCCTCGCACAGTATAAGCAGGACTTTGTACTGACCCAGTGGAAAAATGAAAATTACAAATGGAAAGCCGTAAAGCAGTTTCAGGATAATTGGGATGTGAACGCTTCCGATTTTTCGGAGATGCTGAGCCGTTCTCTTGAAAAAACATATAATCTGCTGGCTTCGGCAAATAATTTTCCCAAAGGTATGATGTCAGAGTTCGCAAAAGCCGCGCCTGAGGAAGTACGAGCCATGTTCATCGCCCTATTTGACGAAAGCAGGGATGTTTTTGAGCGCATGGACGAATTCAAACATCAGTCATCAGTGCTACTGGAAAAATACGGAAACGGAGCGGCGCAGCACTACCAGTATGAAAATGCTATCAGCACATACCTTTGGCTGCGCTATCCGGACAAGTACTATATCTATAAATTCAGCGAAGTTAAAACCGTCGCGAGCGAGCTTGAATCTGATTATCAGTTCAGAAAAGGCGCTTATGCGGAAAACATTCGTAATTTTTTGAATCTCTATGATGAGATCAGTGCCGCTCTCAAGGAGGATGCGGAGCTTGTAAATCTTCTGCACTCCCATTTGACGGATGACTGCTATCCAGATCCTGAATTAAAAACACTGACAATCGATGTGGGATTTTATATCAGCAGAGTTTTCTTGCAAAAAAATATTGATGCACCTACTCGGCCGTCTCTCAATTATGCGGTACCAAGCGTGGAAGAAGCCAATCTCCCTCTTCACGATGATGAGAAGTGTAACTACTGGTGGCTTAACGCGAATCCTAAAATTTGGAGCTTTTCCGATATTGCGGTTGGGGAGACACAGGCATACACTCTTTACAACGAAAATGGAAATAAACGTCGGATTTTTCAGAATTTTCTTGATGCAAAAGTCGGAGATGTGGTTATTGGGTACGAGTCCAATCCGGTAAGGCAAATTGTGGCGATTGGTCGTGTCAGTGCAGAACAGGATGGCGAAAAATTGTTTTTTGAGAAAGTTGAAACATTATCCTCTCCAATTGATTACGCCGTGCTCAAAGAATGCCCGGAATTGGAGAATATGGAGTATTTCAGAAATCCGCAGGGTAGCCTCTTTAAACTGACCCGAAGCGAATATGAGTTTATTCTCGATATGATTCGTGAAGAAAATCCCATTGTCACAGCCTCATCTTCCGATGCTTACACAAAGGACGATTTCCTAAACGAAGTATATATGACCGAAGAACGCTACGAAACACTCGTCAATGTTCTTCGCAACAAAAAGAATATAATTTTGCAGGGCGCGCCCGGAGTCGGAAAAACTTTTGCCGCGAGGCGTTTGGCGTGGTCGATGATGGGCGAAAAAGACGACAGCAGAATCGAGTTTGTCCAGTTCCACCAGAACTACTCGTACGAGGACTTTATGATGGGATATAAGCCTGTCGAGGACGGCTTTGAACTGAAATATGGTATTTTTTATCGTTTCTGTCAGAAGGCCGCAAATCAGCCGGATAAAGAGTTTTTCTTTATTATAGATGAGATAAACCGCGGCAATATGAGCAAGATATTCGGCGAGCTGCTGATGCTGATTGAAAAAGATTACCGAGGTACAAAAATGACGTTGGCATATAACGGATTGCCCTTTTCTGTACCGAAAAATCTTTATATTATCGGCATGATGAATACCGCCGACCGAAGCCTTGCTATGATTGATTATGCGCTGCGCCGCCGCTTCAGTTTCTTTGAAATTGAGCCGGGCTTTGATTCTCAGGGCTTTATTAGCTATCAGAACGGTCTGAACAGCGAAACTTTGGATGAACTCATATCAAAAGTAAAAGAACTCAACCGCAAAATAGCCGCAGATAAATCTCTGGGCAGGGGATTCTGCATCGGACACAGCTATTTTTGCGGCAGAGATGTCTGCACGGATGAATGGCTCCATTCGGTCGTCGATTACGATATCCTGCCTATGCTCAGCGAATACTGGTTTGATGACGAGAACGAATTCCAGCGTTGGAAGAACATTTTGCAGGGTGTGTTTCAATGATCAAAGATAAGAGCATCTTCATAAAAAACATATATTATATGCTCGCGTATGCCTTTGAAATTCTGAATCAGGGCGGATATGAAGATATAGCTGTCGAAGAGTTTGAGAATATACATAATCTCTTTGCGGCGATTCTCGCAAAAGGTATCGGAAGGCAGCTGAAACAAGGGCTTTATCGGGAATATATTGATAAAAAAGAGGATATTGCCGTTGTCCGCGGGAAGATTGATATGCCCGGAACGATACGGGATCGCCTTGCGAGAAAGCGGGTGCTGACCTGTGAATATGACGAGCTATCCGAAAACAATCTGCTGAATCAGATTCTGAAAACAACGGTCATGCTCCTGCTCCGCCATGCAAAAGTGGAACAGAAGTACAAAGACGAGCTGAAAAAAGAAATGCTTTTCTTCTCCGGAGTCGATACTGTTGATCCCGTCTCTGTTCGCTGGTCTTCAATTTATTTTCAAAGAAACAACAATACCTATCGTATGCTTATCAGTCTTTGCCGGCTTATTCTTGAGGGAATGCTGCTGACAACGGACTCTGGCGAGTATAAATTAGCTTCGTTTGTTGACGAACAGCGCATGAATCGTCTGTATGAAAAGTTTATACTCGAATATTATGCAAAAGAGTGTCCGCAAGTCAAGGCAACGGCATCGCAGATACAGTGGATATTGGATGACGGAATCGGAACGATGCTTCCTTCAATGCAGAGCGATATTATGCTGACAAAAGGCAGCGATGTTCTGATAATCGATGCCAAATATTATACTCACACCACGCAGGTGCAGTATGATGTTCACACTCTGCATTCCGGCAATTTGTATCAGATATTCACTTATGTGAAGAACAAGGATGCCGAGTTCGGCGATAAAGAGCACAGCGTTTCCGGTATGCTTTTGTATGCCGCGACCGATGAGGATATCCAACCCGACAACTCGTATATGATGAGCGGAAACCGGATAAGCGTTAAAACGCTCGATTTGAATCAGCCGTTTGAAAAAATAGCGGAACAGTTGAATTCCATAGTCTGCGAGAACTTCAATATTTAATGCAGTTGTCAACTTTTTAATTTTTGTCGCCACGTATAACAAACTGAAAAGCCGTCGGTTTATCCGGCGGCTTTCAGTTTGATTTAAATAGCTTTGAGTATGTCAATTACTGTTTCGAGCTCTTCGGGCTTGACCTTGTCCGGGAAAACGCCGCTCTTTACGCAGTCCGCAAAGTAGCGAATCTCGTTTGCATATGCGTTGCTCTTGGGCAGCCCAATGTCTCCGGTGTCCTCTCCGTCTTGTGTCACGGGATGAAGCTCTGCGCCGTCGGACTCATATATTGTCATCTCGTCGTTCTCCCATGTCACAACGGCATCCTCGAACTGGAACATGAAGCGCGCCGAGAACGGGTAGCGTCCCGCAAACCAAGCGGCTTCGGTTGAAATAAAGAAATCACCGAAATCATATGTCGCGGTTATGTAGTCCTGCTCGGGTCTCTTTATTCTTCTCGTGGTGCACTTCTCCGGCTTGCCGAAAGCGTATACAATAAAATCGAGATCGTGTATATGAAGATCAAACGGCACGAGGCCGCTGCGCTTCTCGTCTCTCATCCAATCGTCCCAGCTCCATTTGGGTATCCCGCCGAGCCTGCGCATCGATGCAGAAAGCAATTTTCCGTATTTGCCGCTGTCGTATATGCTTTTGACAACTTCGTATTCCGGCCAGAATCTGAGCACCTGTGCTATCATGAAGCAGACATTGTTATTTTTAGCGGTCAAATATACCCTCTGAACATCCTCGCGCTTGAGCGATATGGGCTTCTCGCATATGACATTGATGCCTTTCTCCATCGCCTTGACCGCAAAATCAGCGTGCAGAAATGTCGGCAGGCAGATGTCGAGAATATCAACATCCTCTTTTTCAAGCATTTCATCAAAATCGGTGTAATGGCGTTTGTCTGGATAGTTTTCCATTCTCTCGGGGCGGATGTCGCATATTGCGACAAGCTCGGCGTCGTCCATGCTTTCCCATGCAGGAATGTGCGCTCCGCTTATTCCGCCAACGCCGACGAGTGCGATTTTCAGCATTTTTATTTACCTCCGGCTCAATATTTCCGGCGTCCGAGCCGGATTAATACGCCTTTATATTATCATATATTTCTCTCTTTTTACAGTCATTTTCGGCTTTTTTTCAATAATGTTTGACACTGCGTCTTCAGGCATATATAATTGTCATCGGATAAATTTTATCATGAGGAGGATAAGATGAACTTCAGTGATTTTTTTGAAGCCCTCGGTGTTCCGGCGTTCGGAACAAAGGTGTGCGAGCCCGTAAACTGCGGCGCGGGACTTGCGATTGAGGACGGAATAAGCGGCGGCGCGGACGATTCGTATATGGTCGTCATCGGCGATGTCACGCCGAAAATGTTTCGCGATTTTCTCTCAGCGCTCGCGGACACGGGTCGAAAGGAGACGTTCCACCGCGAAGTAAACGGCAATATCTTTTCGGAGTTTGCCGAAGAAAACAGAATCATATACACCTATTTTACCCGCGAAGCGGAGCAGGCGAGGGTGATAATCGATAACGCGAGCTGTCCGCTTTCCGAGATGAACGACAACGAGCCGGATGTGCGTGGAGATACGGCGCTCATGCAGTTTTCGCTAAAATACGGCTCAATGGTTCGCTATCACAGCTGCGACTGCGGAATGCTCTATGTGCTGAGACTGCGCGACAACTCGGTTATAATAATCGACGGCGGCGAGATAGAACAGGCGACAGAGGAAGCCTGCGACGAGTTTATGCGCCGCCTTGAGGATCTGACAAATACCGAAAAGGGCGGGAAAATCCGCGTTGCCGCATGGATCTGCACCCATAACCACGATGACCATATGGATGTGTTTACGAAGCTGCTCAAGCGCGAGAAGGACATTCTCTGCGTCGAGAGGGTTATGTTCAACTTCCCGTCAAGAACGCTTTTGGATTATAGCAGCGGCTGTACGGACAGGCTCCGCGAGAGACTCAAGAAATATGCGCCTAACGCAAAATATCTGAAGCTGCACACGGGGCAGACGGTACATTTTCCGGACTCGTATCTTGAGGTGCTTACAACGCATGAGGATATACTCCCGCTGTCTATCCGGGCAAGGGACGGCGGCGCATATCGCGGCATGAACGAGACCACCACCGTGTTTCAGATAATATTCGACGACGCGTCCGTGATTTTTCTCGGCGATGCGGAGGAATCCAACGGCGAGGCGCTTATAGCGCTCTACGGAAAGAATCTGCTCTCTTGCAAGTATCTGCAGGGCGCGCACCATCTGATAAACGACGACAGAAGCATCTATGCCAACATCCGAGCCGAGAAGCTCTTGGCGCCACAGGGCAGATTTACCGTAATGACCAGGTTCTGCGATAATATACGGTATCTGACCTCGCTTTTCGGGGCGGAAAATATATATTTTGCGGGCGACTGCACATATGTATTCACAATTAAGGACGGCAACGAATCGATTTCGTATTTCGAATCGAAGGGCTATGTCTACGACGACAGCGGATATTAAAGAAAAGGGTCTGTTCGGATGTGACAGACCCTTTTAATATTTTCTGTTCTTTTGATTGTTTTTTCGGCTGCTTTATGCTATCATAAATTGATAAAATTTTTCGTAAAGGAGAGTATGAGATGGCAGATTTTGTCAGAAGAAGCGAACTTTGGACTTACGATGTGTTCCCGAAGGTCATCGGGACCGAAAAGGAGCGCACTATACATATCCGCCCCTTCGGCGGCGATAACTTTTTCCCCGCAGGCAGCGTGCATGAGGCAGCGATAACATGGCTCGACGGCGGACATATCGAACACGCCCCGGCGTCCGCTTTCAGAAAAGAACTCGATGTGACCGCAAACGAAGAAAACGGGCTTGATATTTCTATAACATTCCCGTATGAGGGCGAATATCGCATCCGCATTGAGGGCGAAAACGCCGACGGCGACAAGAAAAGCTTCACTTTCTGTGTCTATGCCGTCTCCGGTGATCTCGTCGGTATGTATCCGTTTATCGGCGATCTGCATATGCACACGAACCTCTCCGACGGTTCGCACGATCCCGAGAATGTCGCCGCAACCTATCGCTCCCGCGGCTATGATTTTCTTGCCATAACCGCCCCCCCCCGCTACTATCCGTCACTCAGAGCTATTGAAGCTTTCAAGAATATACCGACCGAGTTCAATCTCGTGCCCGGCGAGGAAGTGCATCTTCCCGCGATAAACGGCTTCAGAGTCGACCCGCATACGATAAATTTCGGCGGCGAATACAGCATCAACTCGCTTGTCGAGGATGTGGCGGTCAAAGAAGTCGGCAAGGATAAAAAAGTCCGCGCAATAAGAGACGACTGCCCCGATATCATGACTCAGGAGGAGTTCGCCGAGAAGATGACCGCACTCGCCAAGGATATAAAAGTTCCCGACAATGTCGATGCAATGACTGCGGCGGTGCTCAAATGGCTCTATGACGAGATAAGAAAAGCGGGCGGACTCGGAATATTCCCGCATCCGACATGGATAACGGGCGAAGCGTTCCATGTGTCAGATGCGCTCAACGACTGGCTTGTTGAAAATAAGATTTTCGATGCCTTTGAGGTGCTCGGCGGCGAGCGATATTTTGAACAAAACGGCTATCAGACCGTGAGATATTATGAGGACAGAGCCCACGGATTCAAATATCCCGTTGTCGGCAGCACGGACAGCCACTCATGCACTCCCGAAAACAAGGGCGCATATATCTGCTCGACAATAGTGTTCTCGCCCGAAAACGAGCGAAAAGCGCTTATCGATTCGATAAAGAATTTCAGGAGCGTTGCCGTCGACACGATAAGCAAGGAGGTCAGACTCGTCGGCGAGATGAGATATGTCCGCTACGGCTGTTTCCTGCTCAAGAATTATTTCCCCATCCATGACGATGCCTGCTTTGAAGAGGGCAGACTCATGAAACAGGCGATATACGGCACCGAAGACGAAAAGCAGGATGCGATAAACACCCTGACCGTAATGAACGGCAGAATGAAAAAGATGCTCAAAAAGTACTTCGCGTTCTGATTTGGAAAATAAAAAAACAACAATCCCCGGAAACCACAACGGCTTTCGGGGATTTGCTTCATTTTATCTTACTTGTTCAGCTCATCGAACATATCCTTGATCATCTTCTTGACCTGCGGGATAACATCGTCAACGGCGACCTTTTCGTTGATGCTCTTTGTGCGGGTCATGACTTCGCAGCAGCCCTCGGCAAGGTTTCTCGGGCTGACAACAACTCTGACCGGGCAGCCGAGCAGGTCTGCGTCAGAGAACATAACGCCCGGGCGCACATTTCTGTCGTCGTAAATAACCTCGATGCCGTCTTTCTGCATCTCGTCATAGAACTTGTCCGCGAGCGCTTTCGCCTCTGCATCGTCCGCTCTCAGGCAGCACAGATGTACCTGCCACGGAGCTATTGTTATCGGCCAGATCGGACCGTAATCGTCGTGGCGAACTTCGCAGACGGCGAGTCTGCCGACGCCGATGCCGTAGCAGCCCATTATCGGGTACTGCTCGTTGCCCTCCTTGTCAAGATAGGTCATGTGCATCGACTTTGTGTATTTCGTGCCGAGCTGGAATATGTTGCCGACCTCGATGCCGCGGGATATCTTTATCGTGCGCTTGCCGCACTGCGGGCAGATACCGCCGTCAACTATCTTCGCAAGGTCGTTGTATTCAACCTCGCCGACATCGCGCGGAATGTTGAGACCGACATAGTGGTGGTTCTCTTCGTTCGCGCCGCAGGAGAGGTTAGTGGCACCCTTGAGAGAGTTGTCGAACAGAACTGTCATGTTCTCAGGCAGACCGACAGGGCCTATAAAGCCCGCGTGAAGTCCGCACTCCTCGGTGATAACTGCGGGATGAACCGCCTCGCCGAGCAGGTTTGTGAGCTTCGTTTCGTTTATGTCAAGATCGCCGCGGACAAAGATAACAACATATTCGTCCGTCGCGTTCTTCTGATATACAACAGCCTTGCAGGACTTTTCAAGCGGGGAGTGGAGGAACTCGCAGATGTCCTCGATGGTGTGAATATTCGGCGTGTATTCTTTCTTGAGCTCTTCGAGTACATCGTCAGCTTTATTTTCGACAATGCTCTGCGCCGCTTCCATGTTCGCGCGGTAGTCGCACTCGGAGCAGACGGCTATCGAATCCTCGCCGACGGGGGTCAGAAGCATATACTCGTGGGAGATGCTGCCGCCCATCATGCCGGAGTCGGACTTGACCGTTATGACCTCGGGGATGCCTGCACGCGCAAATATGCGGTTGTATGCGTCGTAGCACTCCTGATAGTACTTTTCAAGATCCTCCTGCGAGGTGTGGAACGAATATGCGTCCTTCATCGTGAATTCACGAACGCGGATAAGTCCGCCGCGCGGGCGTCCCTCGTCGCGGAACTTGGTCTGAATCTGATATATCATGAACGGATACTTGGTGTAGCTGTTGGCGTAGTCGCGCACGCTTCCTCGTGGGTCATGCCGAGCACCATGCGCGCATTGTTTCGGTCGGTGAAGCGAAGAAGCTCGCTGCCGACGCTCTCGTATCTGCCCGACTCATCCCAGAGCGAAGCGGGGAGAGCCACCGGGAACAGCACTTCCTGTCCGCCGATTTTATCCATCTCGTCGCGGATTATATCCTCGATTTTCTTTGTTATGCGGCGCAGGGGCATGAACTGCGAATAGATGCCGTTGGCAACGTTTTTCATATAGCCGCCGCGCAGCATGAGCGCGTGGCTGTCGATAACGCAGTCGGAGGGCTTCTCTTTGAATCTTTCGCCGACAAGCTTATCAAGTTTCATCTTTCTTTTCATCCTTTCAAAAAAATAAGTCCCGGGCTCAAAAAGCCTGGGACAAACTATAAAGTCTGCGGTACCACCCAAGTTCGGACAAATATTGTCCGCTCTCAAAGCGACGAAAACCGTCTTTTCCGATAACGCCGGAATGCGTCAGCGCATTTGACACTGCGGCTCCGGGGCGGGTTCGGAGTCTCTGCCGCTGAGACTTGCACCAACCGTCTCATCTCTCTGCCGGCATAAAAACCTACTTTTCCTCTTCATAGCCTTTAACAGTCAATAATTCTACTATGCCGCCGTTTAAAAGTCAATGCCTGCCGCAGTATTTTTTCAAAATTTTGCGGTAAAATATATTTTGAATATTGATTTTCGATATGCTCTTATATTATAATTGACTAAAAATATATCTTGCGAAAGGATATTTGTATCATGGCTGCACAAAACAAAACAAGACCATTCGGTATGCGGGATTATTTCGGCTATGCGATGGGCGATTTCGGCTGCAATATGAGCTTTGCGCTGATAACGAATTATCTCATGCTGTTCTATACCCAGTATATCGGACTCAGGCTCAGCGACTGGGCTTGGATAATCGTTGTCGGCAAAGTATGGGACGCTATAAACGATCCGCTGATAGGCGGAATGGTCGATAATGTCCGTATAGGCAAGGGCAGCAAGTTCATGCCGTGGATAACCATAGGCGGCAGCGCGCTGATAATTTTCACCACGCTCTCGTTTATGCCGATAGCCTCTATGAGCTATATCTTCAAGGTCATCTACTGTCTTGCGATTTATTGCGTCTGGTCGGTTGCTTATACAATGGCAAACGTGCCTTATGGCGCGCTCCATTCGTGCATTACCAATGACCCTTCGAAGCGCACGAATCTCTCTACCTTCAGATCAATAGGTGCGGGTCTTGCGCAGGTGCTCTCCATGCTCCTGCCTCTTATCGTCTATGATAAGGACAACAACCTCATCGGCTCGAGAATGGTTTATGTTGCGCTCGTCTGCTCGGCAATAGGCTTCATCGGCTTCATGCTCGTGCGTCTGCTAGTGACCGAGCGTGTCGTTGTCGAAGCGCACGACAAGACAGAGAAGATGAGCTATCTCAAGGCAGTCAAGGGCTTCTTCACAAACCGTCCGCTGCTCGCAATAACCGCTGTTTCGTTCGTCCAGGTCATCTGCTTCATGTCAATGACCTCGGTCAACAGTATCATATTCCAGTCCTATTTCCATAACACTAAGATATTGGCGGCTGTCAATATCGTTTCCTATCTGCCTCTTGTTGTCATCATGCCTTTCATCGGCAGAATAACAAGAAAAATAGGCAAGAAAAAGCTGGTCGTCATATCTTCGTCGATAAGCGTAGTCGCGGGTGTAGTTTCGTGCCTGCTTCCCATGGCACCCGAGGCAAAGAGTTCACTGTTCCTCTATATAGGCGCGCTTATGCTTCTCTATACGAGCAACGCAGTGTTCACAATTATCCTCTGGGCTATGGTTGTTGACTGCATCGACTATCAGTATGAAAAGACCGGAAGCCGCGATGAGGGTTCTCTCTATGCGCTGTTCTCGTTCTTCCGCAAGCTTGCTCAGGGTCTCGGCTCGGCGTTCTCCGCAGTTATGCTCGCAGCCTGCGGATATGTTGAAACCCTCGGCGCAGACCAGACTGCACAGACGGCTTTGAACATCAAAAATATGTATCTCATAGTCATGACCGTCGGCGTCGCGCTGACAGTTATCATCACGCAATTTGTCTATAATATAGATAAAGACAGGGGTTCGGCGGATCTAATAGACATCGAACCCGACCCTGCGCCGGAAAATTTTGAATAAATAGAGCCTTCGCTATTGATTTTCAATTCCGCTTTTGATATCATTTATAATTATGAGTCATAAGCAAAGGAGACATACAAATGGATAGACTTGAAATTTCAAAGCTGTTCAGCTCATATGAGGAGCTCGGCGGCAAGGAGATAACAGTCTGCGGATGGATCAAGACCCTCCGTGACTCAAAGGCGATAGGCTTTATGGAGATAAACGACGGCAGCTGCTTCAAGAGCCTGCAGGTCGTTTTCGAGAGTGCAAAGGTCGAAAACTATAAGGATATAGTCAAGCTGAACGTCGGCGCGGCTGTCAGAGTTACTGGTACTTTTATCCTGACTCCTCAGGCAAATCAGCCGTTCGAGCTCAACGCTTCTTCAGTTGAGGTCGAGGGTCAGTCGACTCCCGATTATCCGCTTCAGAAAAAGCGCCACACGCTCGAATATATGAGAACGATAGCGCATCTGCGCCCGAGAGCGAATATTTATTCCGCGGCTTTCCGC
>ERZ779697.851-NODE-851-length-13186-cov-2.43759_pt1 | contig 13186 bp, 9 predicted proteins | sample MGYA00511881_ERZ779697 | MGnify/ENA primary metagenome ERZ779697 (study PRJEB29588, sample SAMEA2148105) | human gut metagenome | biome: human gut; feature: human-associated habitat; material: faeces | place: Denmark | collected 2008/2010 ... | reverse complement strand
CGCCCGGAACAGGCCGTCCTCGGCCTGCGCAAGGCCCTCGGCCTCTACGTCAACCTGCGCCCGGTCAAAGTGCCGGAAGTGCTTTCTGAATATTCGCCGCTCAAACCGGACATCGTCACTGGCACAGACGTCCTCATCGTCCGTGAACTCGTCGGCGGTATCTACTTCGGCGACCGCTGCGAATCGGAAATCCATAACGGCGTCGAGCGCGCCTGGGATTTGGAAAACTACAGCGTCCCGGAAGTAGAGCGCATCAGCAAATTTGCCATGAAGGCCGCTCAGAAGCGCCGCCATAAGGTGACGTCTGTCGACAAGGCCAATGTCCTGGCCACGTCCCGCCTCTGGCGCCGCACCGTCATCGACGTCGCCAAGGATTATCCTGACGTCGCTTTGAATCATTTCTATGTCGACAACTGCGCCATGCAGCTGGCCCTCAACCCGAAACAGTTCGATGTCATCGTTACGAGCAACCTCTTCGGCGACATCCTCAGCGACGAAGCAGCTGTCCTCGGCGGCTCCATCGGCATGATGCCGTCGGCATCCATCGGTGAAATGACCAGCCTCTACGAACCGATCCACGGCAGCGCACCGGACATTGCCGGCCAGGGTATCGCCAATCCCTGCGCGACCATCCTCTCGGCAGCCATGCTCCTGCGCTACTCCTTAGACGAAGACGCAGCGGCCGACAAAATCGAAAAAGCCGTCGATGCCGCCTTAGCCGACGGCTGGCGCACACCGGACCTCTACAAAGAAGGCTTCAAAAAAGCCGACACCAAGACCATGACCGATGTCATTATCGGAAAAATTGGCGCCTGACGGTGCCGCAGTCCGCAGTCCGGACCTGCTGGCGCAGTGAAAGGCAGATAGAAGCAGAGAAATGCAGTGTAGGGCAGACGTCAGCAAGGTAGGGGCGCCCATGTGGGGCGCCCGCGTGAATCCTGTGCATCGCCTTATTCTGTATCTGTGCGAATTTTCGCCAAACGACAAACGAACCACGAAAAGAGCTGTTCGCTTTATGCGACAGCTCTTTTTTTATCCCTTTAATATGTTATATAAAGAGATAAGCTTGAAAGGTCGCGGCGAATAGTGTATGATGAGAAATAGTTTAAGTACATTTTCAAGTTTCGTGTACAGCGAGAGGCAGGATAGAGTTAGATGTTAGAATTTCCGATTAAACGCACGATTATTATTGATGATACGAAAAAGAAGAAGCGCGGCCGCAAGAAGAAGGACGGCGAAAAGACCGTCATCCACGGCACGGTCAATCTGCCCAAGAAGGCACCGCTGAAGAAAATGGATCCCTTGCCGAAGAATGCCAAGAACCTGGTCATCGTCGAATCACCGGCCAAGGCCAAGACCATCGAACGCTTCCTGGGCAGCGGCTACAAGGTCATGGCCAGCCGCGGCCACCTGCGCGATCTGCCGCGCAACCAGTTCGGCGTCAATATCGAAGAAGGCTTCAAGCCGACATATACGAATATGTGGGACAAGCGCAAGCTCATCGAAGAACTGCAGAACGAATTCATCCGCTCGAAAAAAGTCTTTCTGGCAACTGACCCGGACCGTGAAGGGGAAGCCATTTCCTGGCATCTGGCCCATTTGCTGGAAATCGACCCGCACGACAAATGCCGCATCATGTTCCACGAAATCACGAAGAAAGCCATTCTCGAAGCCATCAAGGACCCGGAACCGATCGACCTCAAGAAAGTCGACGCCCAGCAGGCGCGCCGCGTCCTGGACCGCATCGTCGGCTACAAGCTGAGCCCGCTCCTCTGGAAGAAAGTCTGCAAAGGCCTCAGCGCCGGCCGCGTCCAGTCCGTCGCCGTCCGCCTGATCTGCGAACGGGAAGAGGCCATCAAGGCTTTCGTACCGGAAGAATACTGGACCGTCAGCGGCACGTACAAGACGGAAGACGGCCTGACGCTCTCGACGGAACTGACCAAGATCGACGGCCAGAAAGCGGAAATCCCGACGCAGGACGCCGCCGAAGCCATCGCCCGCGACCTGACCTGGGAAGGGCGCGGTGAAGACCAGGTGCCGGATAAGATCGTGAAAGTCGAAAAGCGCAAGCGCAAGCGCCAGCCCCAGCCGCCCTTTACGACCTCGACGATGCAGCAGGAATGCGTCAGCAAGCTCAATTTCGGCGCCAAGAAGACGATGATGCTGGCCCAGCAGCTCTATGAAGGCCTCGACATGGGTGAACAGGGCCATGTCGGTCTGATTACCTACATGCGTACGGACTCGGTCCGCATCAACGACGACATGATCCAGGCAGCGCGGGAATTCATCACCTCCAACTACGGCGACGAATACATCCCGGACCAGCCGCGGGTCTATAAGACGAAACAGACGAGCCAGGACGCGCACGAAGCTATCCGCCCGACGTCGCTGGAACTGACGCCGTACAAGGTCTCGGAATTCCTTTCCCGTGACCAGCTGCGCCTTTATACGCTCATCTGGAACCGCTTCCTGGCCAGCCAGATGGAATCGGTCGAAACGGAACACATGGCCATCCTCATCGAAAGCGGCAAGTACGAACTGCGCGCGGCAGGCTACAAGGTCCTCTTCAAAGGCTTTACGGAACTCTATGAAGATGCCAAGAAGGATAAGACCCTGACGGAACTGCCCCATATCTCGGCCAATACGGTCGTCCACAACCAGAGTGTCACGCCGCAGCAGCATTTCACCCAGCCGCCGGCTCGCTATACCGAAGCCAGTCTGATCAAGACGCTGGAAGAAAAGGGCATCGGTCGTCCGAGTACGTACGCGCCCATCATGGATACCATCCAGAACCGCAATTACGTCGAAAAGAAGGATAAACAGTTCGTGCCGACAGAACTCGGCGTGATCATCGTCGACCTCTTGAAAAAATATTTCTCCCGGATTATCAACGTCGGCTTTACGGCTCACATGGAAGAAGAACTGGACGCCATTGAACAGGGCAAGGACACGTACCAGCATGTCCTGCAGGAATTTTACGACGTCTTTAAGCCGGAAATGGACGAAGCCGAAGAAAAAATGGAAAAAGTCACGATTTCCGGTCAGGATTCCGGTCAGGTCTGCGAACTCTGCGGCGCGCCCATGGTCTATAAATTCGGCCGCTTCGGCAAATTCCTGGCCTGCTCGAACTTCCCGGAATGCCGCAATACGAAGGCCATCGTCGAAGATTTGGGCATTACCTGTCCCAAGTGCGGCAAGGGGACGCTCATCAAGCGCAAGTCCAAGCGGGGCCGCGTCTTCTACGGCTGCAGCAACTACCCGGAATGTGACTTCGTCCTTTGGAACCAGCCGGTCGACAAGAAATGCCCCGTCTGCGGCAGCATCATGATCGTCAAGCATTATAAAAAAGGTCCTGATAAGATTTTCTGCAGCAATGCAGAGTGTGAAAACCATAAAAAAGGTGAGGTAGTACATGAAGAATAGTGTCTTAGTCATCGGAGCCGGCCTGGCCGGTTCGGAAGCGGCGTGGCAGCTCGTCCGCCGCGGCATCCCTGTAGAACTCGTGGAAATGCGGCCCGTCAAATCGTCGCCGGCCCATCATACGGACTACTTTGCAGAACTCGTCTGCAGCAACTCCCTGCGGGCAGCGAATATCGAGAACGCTGTCGGTCTCCTCAAAGAAGAAATGCGGCGCCTCGGCTCGCTCATCATGGATGCTGCCGATACGCACCGCGTTCCGGCCGGCGGTGCCCTGGCCGTCGACCGCGTGCCTTTCAGCCAGTACGTCACGGAAAAACTGGTGAACCATCCCTTAGTGACGGTCCGCCATGAAGAAATCACAGAGCTTCCGGACGACCAAATCTGCATCGTCGCCAGCGGCCCCTTGACGAGCGATGCCCTGGCCGATACCATCCGCCGCCTGACGGGGGAAGACTATTTCCATTTCCACGATGCAGCGGCTCCAATCGTCGCCGTCGATTCCCTGGACATGACCAAGGTCTACCGGGCGGCCCGCTACGGCAAAGGCGGGGCGGACTATTTGAACTGCCCCTTTACGAAGGAAGAATACGAAGCCTTCTGGCAGGCCCTGACGACGGCGGAATGCGCTGAATTACATGACTTTGAAAAGGACGACAGCGTCTTTGAAGGCTGCATGCCCATCGAAGTCATGGCCGGCCGCGGCATCGACACCATGCGCTACGGACCCATGAAGCCCGTCGGCCTGGAACTGCCCAGTACGGGCGAACTGCCTTACGCCGTCGTCCAGCTGCGCCAGGACAACGGCAGCGCCACGCTCTACAATATCGTCGGCTTCCAGACGCACCTCAAGTTCCCGGAACAGAAACGGGTCTTTTCCATGATTCCCGGCCTGGAACACGCGGAATTCGTCCGCTACGGCGTCATGCACCGCAATTCCTACATCAACTCGCCGGAACTGCTCCTGCCGACGCTGCAGCTGCGCAAACAGCCGAACCTTTTCTTCGCCGGCCAGCTGACGGGCGTCGAAGGCTACCTCGAATCGGCAGCCATGGGCCTTTTAGCCGGCGTCAACGCAGCCCTGGCCCTTTCTGGCAAAGACTGCCTGACCTTTTCCAAACGGACGGCCATGGGCGGCCTGAGCCAGTACATCTCGAGCGGTCCGAACGACCATTTCCAGCCCATGAACATCAACTTCGGCCTCATGGAACCGCTGGGCATCAAGAAGCGCATGAAGAAAAAAGAAAAGAACGCCCTCATCGCCAAACGGGCTTTAGAAGAAATTGAAACCATGAAGGGAGATTACCCATGTCTGAATTAATGTCTACTGATTTCCATGCTACTACAATCTGCGCTGTCCAGCGCGACGGCAAGACAGCCATCGCCGGCGACGGCCAGGTCACGATGGGCAATGCCGTCATCATGAAAGGCACGGCCCAGAAAGTACGCCGCCTTTATCACGGCAAGATCGTCAGCGGCTTTGCCGGCTCCGTCGCCGACGCCTTTACGCTCTTCGACCATTTCGAAGAAAAACTGAACGAACACAACGGCAACCTCGTCCGCAGTGCCGTCGAACTGGCCAAGGACTGGCGCTCCGATAAGATCCTCCATAAACTGGAAGCCCTGCTCCTCGTCGCCGACAGCCAGCGCATCCTGCTTATTTCCGGCAATGGCGAAGTCATCGAACCGGACGACGGCGTCCTGGCCATCGGTTCCGGCGGCAACTATGCCCTTGCTTCGGCGCGGGCGCTCCTCCAGAATACGGACTTATCGGCCCGGGAAATCGCAGAAAAATCCCTGCACATCGCAGCGGACATCTGCGTCTACACGAACCACAACGTCATTGTCGAAGAAATTTAAGAAAGAGGTATTTCTATGAAGAAAAGTGAATTGACGCCAAAACAAATCGTGGCGGAACTGAATAAATACATCGTCGGTCAGGGCGAAGCCAAGAAATCCGTGGCCATCGCCTTGCGCAACCGCTGGCGCCGCAAACGCCTGAGCGAGGACATGCAGGATGAAATCATCCCGAAGAACATCCTCCTCATCGGCCCGACAGGCGTCGGCAAGACCGAAATCGCCCGCCGCCTGGCCAAGCTCGTCGGCGCACCGTTCATCAAGGTCGAAGCGACGAAATACACGGAAGTCGGCTATGTCGGCCGCGATGTAGAACAGATGATCCGCGACCTCGTGGCCAACGCCATCCGCATGATCCAGGAACAGGAAAGCCAGCGCTATGAAGAAAAGGCCGAAGAAGAAGCGAACAAGCGCATCCTCCAGGTCTTCTGGCCGAAGAAATCCGTTAAAGAAAAAATTAAGAACCCCATGGACGTCTTTTTCAGCGATGACGACGATGACGAAGCCGAAGAAGCGCCGAAGCAGCTCGAAGAACCGAAATCCGACCGCCGCCAGAAGATGTTCGAAGATATCTGCGCCCACAAGATGGACGACCGGGAAATCGAAGTCGAAGTGGCCGAACAGAATCAGGGTTTTCAGGGCATCCTGACAGGGAATTCCACAGAAGAACTGACCAACAACTTCCAGGAAATGCTGGGCAGCATCATGCCGAAGAAGAAAAAGAAGAAGAAAATGACCGTCGCCAAGGCACGGGACATCTTCAAGGAAGAAGAACTGGAAAAATGCCTCGACATGGACATCATCGTCGACAAGGCCATCGAAGCGACGGAAGAATCGGGAATCGTCTTCATCGATGAATTCGACAAGATCGCCGAAAAAGGCCGCTCCAACGGTCCCGACGTCTCCCGCGAAGGCGTCCAGCGCGACATCCTGCCCATCGTCGAAGGGGCAACGGTCAATACGAAGTACGGCCCGGTCAAGACGGACCACATCCTCTTCATCGCGGCCGGCGCCTTCCACGTCTCCAAGCCGAGCGACCTCATCCCGGAACTGCAGGGCCGCTTCCCAATCCGCGTCGAACTCCAGTCTCTGACGGTCGACGATTTCCGCCGCATCCTGACGGAACCGGACCAGTCCCTGGTCAAACAGTACAAGGCCCTCCTGGAAACAGACGGCATCAACCTGGAATTCACGGCTGACGGCATCGACGCCATCGCCGAATACGCATACCGCGTCAATTTGGAAACGGAAAATATCGGTGCCCGCCGCCTGCACACAATCCTCGAAAAGATCCTCGAAGATGTGGCTTATGAAGCACCGGATATCGAAGAAAAAGACGTCGTCGTCAACAAAGAATTCGTCACAGGCAAACTGAACGACGTCGTCCAGAACGTCGACCTGAGCCATTACATTTTGTAGATAGCGAAAGGCTCCCTTATCAGGGGAGCCTTTACATACAAAGGAGCACTATGAACAGACCATACGCAAAATTATTTATTACGAAGAAAGGGGAACGGGCGGCGCGCAGCGGCCATCCCTGGGTTTACGGGGAAGAAGTGACCCGCGTCGAAGGGACGTACCAGACGGGCGACCTCGTCGACGTCTGCAGCGATAAGGGACGCTACCTCGGTACGGGCTTTGCCAATGACATCTCGAAGATCCGCGTGCGCATCGTCTCACGCAACGCCAACGACCGCTTCGACGAAGCCTTCTGGCAGCGCCGCGTCAAGTATGCCCTCGATTACCGCCGCACCGTCATGGGGCCGAAGGACTTTTCCTGCTGCCGCCTGATCTTCGGCGACGCCGATGAAATGCCGGGCCTCACGGTCGACCGCTACAACGACGTCCTCGTTTCCCAGGCCCTCTGCTACGGCATGGACCAGGTCAAACCCATTATCTTCAAGGCCCTCGTCGACGAACTGGCCGCCATGGGCGTCACGATCCGCGGCATTTACGAACGGAACGACGTCAAAGTCCGCGAACTGGACGGCATGGAACAGTACAAAGGCTGGTATGAAGCGCCGTTCCTGCCGCAGCCGGGCAGCGTCCTGACGACGATCGACGAAAACGGCATCCTCTACGACGTAGACGTCGAAAACGGCCAGAAGACGGGCTTTTTCCTTGACCAGAAGTACAACCGCCTGGCCGTCGCCAAAATCGCCGCGGGCAAACACGTCCTCGACTGTTTCACGCACACCGGCGCTTTCGCCCTCAATGCTGCCAAAGGCGGGGCAGCCAGCGTCACGGCCGTCGATATTTCCCAGGAAGCCGTCGACATGACGAACGAAAACATCCGCCGCAACGGCCTGGAAGACGTCGTCACGGCCAAACAGGCCAACGTCTTTGACCTCCTCACGGAAATGGCCGAAGAAAAGAACCACGACTACGACTTCATCATCCTCGACCCGCCGGCTTTTACCAAATCCGGTCACACCGTGCGCAACGCCATGCGGGGCTACAAGGAAATCAACCTCAAAGCCATGAAGCTCCTGCCGCGCGGCGGCTACCTCGCCACCTGCTCGTGCTCGCACTTCATGCGCGACGACCTCTTCCGCAAAATGCTCCACGATGCCGCCAAAGACGCCGGCGTCCACCTGCGCCAGATCGAAGGCCGCCAACAGTCCCCGGACCATCCCATCCTCTGGAACGTCCCGGAAACAGACTATTTGAAATTCTACCTGTTCCAGGTGGTATGAGTTTGATGTTTGATGTAAAAAAAGGCTTACCGCATAAGCGGCAAGCCTTTTTTTACATCAAACTTCAAACTTTTCTTTTGGTGCGAGTGGAGGGACTTGAACCCTCACGCCGTGAGGCGCCAGATCCTAAGTCTGGTGCGTCTGCCATTCCGCCACACTCGCAGGTACTTTTTCATTTTATCACGTTTTCCACTTGTTGGTCAAACTATTTCGCAACTATGCACGTTCAAAAAATCACAATATTCTCAAATACTATAGAAATGCTATTGGCAAGGGCCTTCAAATATGATATACTACGCGTGACACATGAGGCAGGTTCATTGAAGCGCCGGATTGGTACCGGAAACGGGCGGATACTGGCGCGGACCGGCCGTGTTTTTATGTCTTCATGGATTTTCCATGGGACAGTTTGTATTGCGACTTGTATCTTGCGAAAGAGCGAGAACGGAGGAAAAAAACAATGTCCAAACAGAACGCAGCAGACGTCATGCCGGCACAGCACACGTTTTTATCGGTTCGTCAGTTGACAGTAGCCGCTTTTTTGTCGGCCATTACGATTTTCTTAGGTCTTACGGGTTATGGCTTCATCCCGCTGGTCATTATGAATGCGACGATCCTGCACATCCCTACGATTATCGGCAGCCTGACGGCAGGCCGCAAAGTAGGCATGATTGTCGGCTTCATGTTCGGCATTTTTTCTTTTATTCGTTCCTTACAGGCACCGAGTGCCCTCTTGATGTTCGCTGTTCAGTATAATGTCGGCGCCGATGCGTTCATCTGCATCGTACCGCGCATCCTCATCGGCCTCATCGCCTTTGAACTTTACCGCCGCCTGAAGATCCGCGAAGTATGGCGCGTGGCCATCACGGCTGTCGTCACGACGGTCTGCCACACGATCCTCTTCCTCGGTTCCTTCACGGCCATCGTCGGCTCTGCCTATGCCGCATCCCAGGGCATTCCCTTCTCGAATGTCATCAACATCATGCTCGGCATCACGGCTGTCAACGGCATCCCCGAAGCCGTCGTCTCCGGTCTGATCATCACGCCTGTCGTCATGGCCCTGCACCGCGCCGGACTGAAAGTCGCGTGAACAGCGTAGGGGTCGCCGTGTGGGCGACCCGGGCGAATCCTGTGAATCACCTGTCTTGCATAGGGTTGGTTTTTCGCCAAACGCCAAACGAACTACGAAAAAAGGAGCTGTCGCTCATGCGGCAGCTCCTTTTTAAATTATTTAATGCGAAATTACGCGTGATGTGATAGAATAAGCAATGATGACTGTTTTGTAAAGCAGAATATGCGAAAGGAATAGAAAGGATTTGTTATGGCTTCGATTTTTTCTCCATTAACTAAGAATATAGGGATTGATTTAGGGACGTCTACGACCCAGGTCTATGTGGAGGGCCGGGGCATCGTCCTCTCGGAACCTTCGGTCATGGCGACGGATGAACGGAACAGCAAGATGATTGCTGTCGGCCGGGCCGCTGAAGACCTCTTGTCCCGTTCGCCGGAAACGGTTAAGCTCCACCGGCCGCTCGTCCACGGCGTCATCGCCGATTACAGCGTCACCCGCACGATGCTGGGCTACATCCTCAGCAAATGCGTCCGCAGCGTCCAGCGCCTGCGCATCATGATTGGCGTGCCCTCGGCAGCGTCGAATGTCGAAAAACGGGCTGTCATGGAAGCCGTCTATCAGGCTGGCGCCAAGGAAGCCTTCCTCATCGAAACGGCAGCGGCAGCGGCGCTTGGCGTCAATCTGCCCGTTTATGATCCGGTCGGCAATATGGTCGTCGACATCGGCGGCGGCACGACGAATGTCGCTATGCTTTCCCTGGGCGGCATCGTCGTCTCCAAGTCGCTCCATCTGGGCAGCCTCGATTTCAACGCAGCCATCAAGGACTATCTGCGTTATCAGTACGATATCGTCACCGATGACGATACGATCGAAGAAATGAAAGTGACCAACGGCTCGGCCGTCCTGCCCCTGGAAGACCGGGGCTACTACTTCATGGGCCGCGGCCTCGACGACGGACTGCAGCGGGAAATGGCCGTCAAGTCCAGTGAACTCTATCACGTCATCGGCAAGCCCCTCGTGAAGATCCTCGACCTGGTCAAAGACGTGCTCCGCGAAACGCCGCCGGAACTGGCAGCAGACATCATGGAACACGGTATCGTCCTTACAGGCGGCGGCGCCAAGCTGCACGGCATGGATCAGCTCTTCACGCAGGAACTGGGCGTCCCCGTCACCGTCGCACCGGACCCGGAACTGGCCGTTGCCAAGGGCACGGGCATCGCCGTGGCAGATCGTGATAAGTTGTCGGCCCTCATTGAAGGGGCTCAGCGTATATATAGGAGGAGATTTTAAAATTGTTTTCGTTCGGTAAAAGAAGCGTCGTCTTCGTACTCATCTTATTCATCGTCATTGCCCTCTTTGGCTGGGCCTGGCGCCAGCGCGACTCCCTGCCGTTCATCACGAAGCCCCTGGTGGCTATCGTGTCGCCTTTTGAATACGGTGCCAGCCGTATCATGGAGTCCCTGACTTCGAGCATCCATATCGTCGACGTCAGCCTGAAGAACCGCATTGAATGGGAATCGCTGGAAAAAGAAAATGCCGACCTCAAGAGCCGGACTGTCGACTACGATGAAGTCGTAGCCGAAAACGAACGCCTGCGGGCGCTCCTCGATTTCAAGAAATCCCATAATCAGTACCAGCTCCTGGCCGGTTCCGTCATCTCCCGTGACTACGGCACTTGGACCAATACGATGATCATCGACGTCGGCAGTGCCGAAGGCGTCGATAAGGACATGCCGGTCATCACGCCGAGCGGCGTCGTCGGCTTCATCAGCGATGTCTATCCGCATTCGTCCCGCGTCCAGCTCCTGACGGACCCGCGCACCAGCATCGGTGCCATCGTCCAGCGGCCGGAATCGCGTGTTTCCTCTGTCGTCCGCGGCAACGGCAACGTACCGACGGAACCGCAGTTCGTAAATATCGCCAAAGATGCGGATATCCTCGAAGGGGATACACTGGTTACGTCGGGCTTCGGTTCGATTTATCCGAAGGGCCTCTTCATCGGGACCATCGTCTCAATCCATCAGAATGAAAATGATTTCGTAAAATATGCCGTCATTCGTCCGTCCGTCGATTTCTCCAAACTGGAAGAAGTCTTCGTCATCCTGAAGTCGTCTGACACCGGTTCTTATGAAAAACCGGATGTCACGCCGAAACTCGTACCGCAGACGAATCGCGACAAAGTCGAAGGAATCAAAGGAGCTGCGGCCTTATGAAGAAACTGAACTGTATCATGACAGCCTTCATCGTCTTCGTCCTGCAGGCGGCAATCCTGCCGTTCATGTTTAACGGTGTGAGCCAGCCTAATCTGATCTTTGTCTTCGTCGTCCTCATGGCCCTCCATCACGGCCAGCGCATCGGCATTATTACCGCCTTGTTGGGCGGTTTTTGCCAGGACGTCATCATCGGCAATTTCTTTGGGCTCCATTTGCTCGTCTATTTGCTCATTGCCATCGTCTGCAGCTATCTCGGCCGCGACATCGATAAGGACCAATGGGTCCTGACGCTGCTCATCGTCCTCGTCGCGACGGAAGTGAATCTGGCCCTGACGTGCGGCTTCCTTTTCCTCGCCGGCCAGTACATCAATGTCGCAGCGTACCTCATTGAATTCAGCATACCTATGCTTGTTTATCACGGAATCCTGGCCCTGCCGGTCGACCACATCGTCTGGCATTTGCGGCGCGACGACGCCTTTTATGGCTTTCCGGGCTATCGCTGGTAAATAAAGGAGAGTTAGTTACATGCTTGAAGCGTTATTGAAAAAGAAGAATCAAGATGGCCGTTTCCGGTACCTCTACTGGATCGTCATTGTGATTTTCATTGTCCTCATCAGCCGGCTCGTCTATCTGCAGCTCTTCGCCGGCGAATATTACCATACCCTGGCTGATGGGAACCGCCTGCGCGCGATTCCTATCGCTGCCATGCGCGGCATCATGTATGACCGCAACGGTCAGATCCTCGTCGGCTCGCGTCCGAGCTTCATGGCGACTTACGTGCCGCCTAAGGAAGGCATGAGTGATGAAGAGCTGACCAAGCTGGCCGGCATCCTCAACGTGCCGGAAGATGAGCTGCGGGAAAAAGTCCAGAAAGTAAAGAGTTCCTACGTGCCGACGGTCCTGGCCAACGATTTGACGCAGGACGTGGTCACGAAAATCGAAGAACAGCGCAATGATTTGCCCGGTGTCTCTGTCGACGTCCAGCCAATCCGCTATTATCCGTATAAGATGATGGCCGCTCAGGTCTTCGGCTACGTCGGCCAGATCGACGAAGAAGACGAAAAGCGCCTGAAAGGGCAGGAAGGCGTCTCCAACATCACCCAGATCGGCCGCGCCGGCCTGGAAGCGTACTATGACGACCTCCTGCGCGGCAAAGACGGCGGCCGTCAGGTCGAAGTCGATGCTGCAGGCAGCCCGGTCAAGGAAATGGAACGCAAGGAACCTGTCGCCGGCCACAACATGCATCTGACCATCGACCTCTATTTGCAGCAGGCGACGGAACGTGCTATGGAACGGCAGATTGCCAACGGCATCGGTACGCACGGCATTGCTGCCGTCGCTATCGACCCGAATACGGGCGCTGTCCTGGCCATGGCCAGCCGTCCGGCTTACGACCCGAACTGGTTCACGCGGGGCATTACGGCCAAGGAATGGTCCCTGATCAACGACAACCCGGACCACCCCATGGAAAACCGCGTCATTGCTGGTGAATATCCGCCGGGCTCTACGTTTAAGCTGATCACCGGCTCGGCCGCCCTGGAACTGAAGAAAGTCACGCCGGACGAAATGATCTTCGACAGCGGCCGCCACTGGCTCGTTGACATGCGCAACGCCGGCGGCGAAGCCCTGGGCTGGATCAACTTCGTCGAAGCCCTGGCCAAGTCCGATAACGTCTATTTCTACGAAATGGGCCGCCGCGTCGGCATCGACGAATTGGCGAAATACGCCCGCATGTTCGGCATGGGCAAGAAGACTGGCATCGCCCTGCGCGGCGAAGCACCGGGCCTCGTTGCCAGTGCGGAATACAAGAAAAAGAATTTCCACGATGAATGGTACCTCGGCGATACGTTCAACTCCGCTATCGGCCAGGGCTTCCAGCTGGTTACGCCGCTCCAGGCCGCGATGATCGTCAGTGAAGTCGCCAACGGCGG
>ERZ779697.841-NODE-841-length-13292-cov-2.16159_pt1 | contig 13292 bp, 9 predicted proteins | sample MGYA00511881_ERZ779697 | MGnify/ENA primary metagenome ERZ779697 (study PRJEB29588, sample SAMEA2148105) | human gut metagenome | biome: human gut; feature: human-associated habitat; material: faeces | place: Denmark | collected 2008/2010 ... | reverse complement strand
GAAGACCGGGTCGGTTTGGGAAAGGGTAAGACCTATGGTGTGGAGTTTATGGCGCAAAAGACAAATGGGAAGACAACCGGATGGATCGGGTATACGCTCTCCTGGTCCGATCGCTGGTTTCCGGATGGGACGGTCAACAAAGGACATCGTTTCCCCTCCAAATACGACAACCGGCATAAAGTCGATATCGTCGCTTCCTACAAACTTTCAAAAAAGGTGGAACTGACGGCAGCCTGGATGTATAAGTCCGGTAATCACCTGACGATTCAGGATGTGCAATACCGCCCGTTACCGGAGCTGACGGAGCGTGGCTATCAGGAGGAGCTTTGGTGGGGATATGGCGAGAACGCAAGTTCGCGCAACAATTACCAGCTTCCGGCTTACCACCGGCTTGATTTAGGTGCTAATTTCTACCGGTATAAGAAGAACGGGCGTATGGGAATCTGGAACCTGAGTCTTTGCAATGCCTATTTTAAGGCGAATCCTTTCTCAGTCCGGCCTATTTATTATCAAACGGAAAAAGGGCGGGAGGTCGTGTTGGAGCAGACCTTGTTGTTTCTTTTCGTCCCTTCTGTTTCTTATACATATAAATTCTGATGGCGATGAAGAAGATACTGTTTGCCTTGTGCCTGCTTTTGTTTGTCTCTTGTACCCGCGACGTGGTGCTGGTCCTTCCGCCCGTTTCTCCGCGCCTGGTGCTGAATGCTTCCGTTTCGCCGGATACGGATGTGACGGCTTTCTTGTCCAAAAGTTGGTTTGTCTTGGACACGGTTACGGACGACGGGGTCGAGGATGGCAGCATACAAGTGTTTATAAACGACCGTTTGCAAGGACGTATGCAGCCCGTTTCCGATAGCCGGTTTACAGGACGGTACGTGTTGCCCGGATGCCGTGTGAGGGCCGGCGATCGCTTACGGCTGGAAGCAGAGGCGGGTGGTTTCGATCCGGTAGGGGGAGAGACAGTTATCCCGGAGGTGTTGTCTGTCGATACGGTCCGTTTTACCCGCTTTGGTTATGGAGGATATGAATATCCTTCCATACGGCTGTATGTCCGGTTTCGTGACAAGCCGGATAAACGAAACTATTATCGCTTGATAATTGAAAAACAGACAGAGTTCCAGAAGGGAGACAGTGTGATAACCTGTAGTTCGATGTACCGGTCAGAACTTAATTATACGGATTGGTTGGGCGTAGTTTATGAAGATCCGGTATTTCGTTCAACAGTGACGAATCCGGTTATTGAGCAGTTAGATGGGACGACTTGCCGGGGCACGTTTACGGACGATATGTTCGATGGCAAAGACTATACGGTCCGCTCTTCTTTCTGGCCTGTCGATAGTTCCTTTAAGGGCGATTCTGTAACGACAACGGTGCATTATGATATTCGTCTGATGGCTATTTCGGAAGAATACTATCGGTATCTGGTTGTAATCCGTAATTTCTCTATCTCGTTGGGTGATGCTTACTTAGATGGTTTGGTGGAACCCACCGCCACTTATACGAATGTCGAAGGTGGTTTTGGAATTGTTGCCGGTTGCCAACTGGCCCATCGCCGTTTTACAATGCCTTTCGGTGATAAAGAACCCTCTTGGAATCCGTTTGCCGTTTATGATTGATTTAAAAAAATTTCCGGATCGAGTAGGGGTTTTTCCTGTTTTCCTGTCTTATGGATGAAAAGTCAATAAAGATAAGATGAAGAAGTTTATGTCGAGAGGATGGTTTACCTGTGTTTTTGTGTGTTTGAGTTGTTTTTTGATATCGGAGAAGTTGTCGGCAGAGGTAAATGGTGGAGATGAGGTTCGAACGGTTACATTGAACATGTGGAACGTTTCTTTGAAGGAGATTCTGACAGAGATCGAGAAACAGGCCGGAGTGACTTTTTCGTATGAATCATCTTTGTTGAAAGAGTTTCAGAAAACGAGTTTCAAAGTGAACGATGCTGCATTGGACGATTGTCTGGCACGACTTTTTGCCGGCTATCCGTTCGTGTACAAGAGGACAGGAAATATTGTCGTTCTGAAACGTAAACCCAGACAGGTCACGATCAGCGGTTTTGTGCGGGATAAAACTTCCGCAGAATCCCTGGTCGGGGCTTCTGTGTATGAAGTGAATAGCCTGAGCGGTGTGGCTGCCAATACCTATGGATTCTTTAGTCTTTCGTTGCCTGTACCGTCGGGCAGTGATGGTGCTCCCGTTCGTTTGCAAGCGTCTTATATCGGTTATGAGAGCCATCTGTTCACAATTCCGGTGTTGAAGCAAGACACAGTCTTGGTAATCGATTTGCAGCCTAATGCCGCAATCGGAGAAGTGTTGGTGACAGCCTTGGAAACAACCCGCCAAACGGTCCGTAGTACGCAAATGGGAACATTGGAGGTGAATCATGCTACTATTCGTGCGACTCCGACTTTGTTGGGGGAGGCCGATATTATCCGGACCTTGCAATTGACACCTGGAGTGTCGGCTGGGACGGAAGGTATTTCTGGTTTGTATGTCAGGGGTGGAAATTCGGATGAGAACCTTTTTCTGGTCGATGGTAATCCTGTCTATCAGGTGAATCATATCGGCGGTTTTTTCTCTGCGTTCAACAATGAGGCGATTAAAGGCATGAATTTCTTCAAAGCCGGTTTCCCGGCCCGTTACGGCGGACGCCTTTCTTCGGTGGTGGATGTGCATACCAAGGAGGGGAATATGAAAGAATTTCATGGATCCGCCTCTTTAGGGTTGGTTTCCGGTAATCTGAATCTGGAAGGGCCGATTTGGAAAGACCGGACTTCTTTCAATATAGCGCTTAGGCGTACGTGGTTGGATGTGCTGACGGCTCCTGTGTTGGCGATTGTAAATAAGAAAAATAAAAAGAATGGAGAACGTATTAATGTCCGTTATGCTTTCCATGATTTGAATGCTCGTATCGACCATCGTTTCAGCGACCGGAGTAGGATGTATTTGAGCCTCTATAACGGGAATGATGTCTTGAAAGTAGGAAGTGAAGATTTTGCTTATTCCGAATATACAAGCGAATATCGTAATACGATCGACGCCTATATGCGTTGGGGGAATTTGGTCGCTTCTGCTGGCTGGACGTATGCGTTCAGTAATAAGTTATTCGGAAAATTGTCCGGTTTCTATACGCGATATCGTTCTAAAATCAGATATAAAGAGGAAGATGTTTCCGGTAAGGAAGGTGATTCCGGATATAAGTATTCTTTGGACGAGACGACCAATGTGACAGGAATCACGGATTTTGGTGTTCGTACCTCGTTTGATTATCGACCGGTGGCGGCACACCGTATCCGTTTTGGCGGTGATTACCTGATTCATTATTTTCAACCGGAGTATAACCGGATGAAAGCATTGGACAATAGTCTGCCGGATTCTATGCAGATTGCTAAAACTTTTTCCGACGACAAGTTGTGGGCACATGAATTGGCTGCCTATGCTGAAGATGATTGGTCGATTTCCGATGCTTTTCGTTTAAATGTCGGACTTCGTTTCAGCCTGTTTAATATTGATAACAGGACGTATACCGGTATTGAGCCGCGTGTTTCTATGCGCTGGTTGCTTTCACCGGATGTTAGTTTGAAAGCTTCTTACTCCCGTATGAACCAGTATGTACATTTGATCAGTAACAGCTTTATGGATTTGCCGACTGATTCTTGGATGCCGGTGACTAATAAGTTGAAGCCGCTTGTCAGTGACCAGATTTCTTTGGGTGGTTATTACAATTGGAATCAGCTATTGGATTTTTCTGTTGAAGGTTATTATAAACGGATGAACAACTTGTTGGAATATAAGGATGGTTATAGTCTGATTCCTTCATCCGTTTCATGGGAAAATAAGATGGCTTCCGGTGAAGGGCGTGCTTACGGAGTGGAGTTTATGGTTCGTAAGCAAACAGGAAAAACAACCGGATGGGTCGGGTATGCGCTGGCGTGGGCGGATCGTCAGTTTGACGAAATAAATAAAGGACGGCGCTATCCTTCCCGTTACGACAATCGGCATAAATTGAATATTGTTGTCATGCATAAACTCTCCAAAAAAGTAGAGCTGTCGGCTGCCTGGACTTATTCGTCTGGTAATTATACAACATTGTCACTGGAAAATTATTATCCGAGTGACCATCTGCACCAACCGGGAGAAAGACCTTTCTGGGGGAATGGGACTGGTGAAGATTATTATGACCAACGTAATAATTATCAACTTCCTGCCTACCATCGTTTGGATGTGGGCATTAATATATATCGTCCTAAAAAGAAGGGGCGTATGGGAATTTGGAATATTAGTATTTATAACGTGTACAGCCGGATGAATCCTATCCTGGTTTATAAAGGAGATGTCAAAGAGGAGGCTGGATCAGACGACTATGGGAATCCGAATGTCACCTATCGGAATGCATTCAAGTCTATTGGTATTTTTCCGATCATACCGTCGGTTTCATATACATATAAATTTTGAAGGAGGAAAAAGATGAGATATAATATTTGTATATTGGTTTTGTTGTTGTTTGTCTTGTCTGGTTGCGAGAAAGAGATAAATTTGGAACATATGCGTCCTGAACCCAAACTGGTGTTGAATTGTCTGGCCGTACAAGGTGATACACTATCGGTAGAACTTTCCCGTACCTGGTTTTATGCGGATAATAAGGTCAAAGATATTTTTGTGTCTGGTGCGGATGTAAAACTTTATGTGAACGATGTGTTCCGGGAATCATTGTCCGAAGTGGCCGTAAAGTATGAAGAGCTTGATATCGATGCCGTTCGTTACAAATCTTCATCTTATATACCTGTGACGGGCGATCGGATACGCCTTGTGGCTTCTCGGAATGGTTTTAAGGATGTGGAGGCCGTGACGGAAGTCCCTCGCCCCTGTTCTGTCTCGGGTTTCGAGCTTCAACAGGAGAGTGTAAGAGATACTACTGAATGGTTTGATGATGCATATATACATTTGGCTCAAAATAATACCGTGTGCTTCACTCTTCACGACGAACCAGGCGAAGACAATTATTATCTGATTTATTTCCGTCAGGGAAATATTTGGGGAGGAGAAAACGATACCGTTTATTCCTGGTATTCTTTTAGGCCTGATTATGGTAGTGAACCGGTATTTGCTGTTCAGAATTCGACTTTAGATCAGATTTTCGGATATGATGGTGTGGGTGGTTATAACGGACTCGCTTTTTCGGACGAGTTGTTCGATGGGAAAAGCTATCAGTTTAAGATCCCTTGGAAAATAAGTCTTAGCTATACTCAGAGTGTCGATTATACCCCCTACATATACCGTTGTTATCTGTATTCCGTTTCTCGCTCCTATTATAACTATATGAAAACCATGAATGATTTGTATGAGAGTGGCTTTGTCGGCGATCTGGCGGAAATAGGCTTTGCCGAACCGGTCCGCATCTATTCGAATGTAGAAGGCGGAACCGGTATTTTAGGCGGCAGCTGCATGGAGTCCTGGGAATTTACAAGTGAATGATCAAGTCTACGCTGACCGGATAATGGTCCGAAATCCCTTCAGTTTCTATTCCGTTGTGGATATGGGCGTCGACACACCGGGAAACCAGGGATGGAGAAACCAGTATATAATCCAACCGTTCGCTTATCCCGTGCAGACGGGTGTCGCCATGTTGCCATCGGTAAAGGAAAGCGGTCGGGAATGTCGTTCGTTTATCGGCAGGGACATACAAACGGCATATATCGGTCAGCCCGATGGATAGGAATTGGGACAGAACTGAATAATCAAGCCGTCCGTCACGCATATTCCGGTATGTTTCTTGTTCGGCATCCCATTTCTGCTTGTTTTTGATGAGTTGGGCGTGTGTTTCCACCCAATCGGCGTCGAAAGGCGAATAGGCGTTGAAATCTCCCATGACCATACAGTTGTCCAACTGATTGTCCTGTATGTATTTTGTCAGCATTTGCGCTTCTTTCAGTCGGAACTTCCAGTCGTGAGGGCTGAGATGGGTGACGATGATATCCAATCCATACGTTTTTACGTGCAGCATGCCGTGCCAGAAATCTTCTACTTGTTTCTTTACGACCGTGATCGGTTTGTTGGAAGTTATGCCGACCGGGTATCCTTCTTCTTTCACGATGGCATAATACTTATGCCCGTATTCGGAGGCTAGTTGGCCTAAATTTTTTTCTGTAAATCCAACCAGTTCGGTTATGGCCAGAATGTCCGGTTGCTGTCCTTTTATCCAGTCGATAAAATTTGCTCGCCGGGAAGCATCATGTTCGAAACCGTTCCAAATATTGTAGGATATAACCCGTAGTTTCTCTTTTCTTGCTGGTTGCCCGTTGCTTGTTATGGGAAATAACGATATGAGCAGTAAGGTATAGAGTATATGATGTAGTTTCATGGTTCTATTGTTTTGACACATTTAAAAGTGGGTGTTGCGATAATTTTGTCTATTATTTCTTTATGTTCAGTTACCGATCCGGAACATTCCGATCTTGCCTGCCGGATAGAACATGAACTGGCGTTCCATCTTTCCGCGGATCGGATTGTATTCGTAGTTAACCCCTACGCCGACCCTGAAGCCGCTGTCGTTCACCTTGAATTCGAATGCTCCGCCTACGTTTGTATGGTTGTAAAACGGGTTCATCAGCATATGTGGGTTGTTTCTTTCGTTGTGATCGTAAAACGTATATTGTCCCCATCCTCTCACTGTCATCCAGTCGGTCACGTCATAGCTGGCCATCGCATTGAACCCGCCCATGAATTGGGGGGAAGGATTGAACGGGGTGAAATAGCGTCCGCCGAAAGCGCCTCCCGACAGGGAGAACCGGTCGTATGTCCATAGTAGTTCCGTGTTGATCCGGGTAAGACCACCGATGCCGGGCCATGTGTATTGTTGTCCGCTTGTGATAAAGGCCACTTGTTCGCTGACGGGGATGATCGATACTTCATGGAAATCCAATGCCATCGGCGAAACACGTCTTAACATCGGTGTGTAAGGATTGAAGAAAGGCTGGTAGGCAGCAGATGAAATAATCATGTCCATCGGGCGCTCCTGTTCATATGCGGATTGGACCGGAAGATCGGGAATGAATTCACGCAACTTGGCTTCGATCAGTTGCCTGTCCGATGGCGTGAAACTTTTGTATGTGAATTTGGGCAGGTTCAAGTCGAAAACCGCCCGTTTGGGTACTGCCACCATTCGTCCTTCTTTGGTTCTGATCCAAGTCAGATCAGATTGTGCTTGCAAACATAATGCGCACAATAACAATATGATTAAACTAATTCCCCGCTTCATACAACAACTCATTTAATTTCTGCGAAGATAAAAATAAATTTAGATATTTGTGTATAAATAATGAAGATCGGTGCAACTATCCGGAAATCTGTTTCATCATGTAATCAGAGAGTAGCAAGTATTTATGGACGAACAACTGTTAATCGACGGATGTAAGCGTGGCGAAGCATTGGCTCGTAAAGAATTATATGAACTGTACGCACCTGCCATGATGAGCGTGTGTGTCCCGGTCAATTTGGTGATTAATTTGTGGGACAATCCGGATTGGAATGTGTACGTCTCCGGGGGGGCAGCATGATAGAGAAAGGAGTGCGCTTCGAGTTTTGAAAATCAATGGCATAGTATAAACTATTATGTGCTTCCGCTTGTTATATTTTATAGTTACTTAAAAAAATAGGCGATGAAATTCTTTATTGACACGGCTAATCTGGATCAGATCCGGGAAGCAAATGAATTGGGTGTACTAGACGGTGTTACCACCAACCCTTCTCTGATGGCGAAAGAGGGTATCAAGGGAGTAGAAAACCAGCGTAGACATTACATCAAAATCTGCGAAATGGTGGATGGGGATGTGAGTGCCGAAGTGATTGCCACAGACTACGAAGGCATGATCAAGGAAGGTGAGGAACTGGCCGGACTAAATCCGCATATCGTAGTGAAGGTCCCTTGTATAGAAGCCGGAATCAAGGCAATCAAGTATTTTTCAGGTAAAGGCATCCGTACGAATTGTACGCTTGTCTTTTCTCCGGGACAGGCATTGTTGGCGACCAAAGCGGGTGCGACGTATGTTTCTCCTTTTGTCGGCCGTTTGGACGACATTGCGAGTGACGGAATCGAACTGGTGCGTAAGATTGTTGAGATGTACGATTACTACGATTACGAGACGCAGGTGCTGGCAGCCTCCATCCGTTCTACACAGCATATCATTCAGTGCGTGGAAGCCGGAGCCGATGTGGCAACCTGTCCGCTTTCTGCTATCAAAGACTTATTGAAACATCCGCTTACCGATAGTGGCTTGGCAACTTTCCTTGCCGACTATAAGAAGGTGAACGGATGATTTTCTTCCTCTTTTTATTCACTCTTTAGGCTTTTTACCGGGTTGCTCGAAGCTGCCCGGTAACTGTGCCATCCTACCGTTAGTAATGTGATAGCCAGGACGATGCCTCCGCCCATTAGGAAATAGAGTGGGGAAATGCTTATCCGGTTGGCGAAACTTTCCAGCCAACGGTTCAGCAGTACCCAGGCAAGAGGTGTTGCAATCACGAATGCCACTGTTATCCATTTGACGAACTGTCGGATCAGCAGTAACATGATGCTTCGTGTGCTGGCTCCATTCACCTTTCGGATGCCGATCTCTTTGGTCCGCTGTTTGGTCGCGTACAAAGCCATTCCAAACAGGCCGAAGCAGGTCAGGAGGATACTGATGATGGAATACATCAGCAATAAGTTCGCCATATCGGTCGTCCTGCGGTTGCGTTGCATGAATACTTCGTATACATCTATATAGGTGAAGTATTCATTAGGGTTTACCTTTTTCCATACCGCTTGTAACGTTTCCATCCCTTCCTTTTTCTGTTTTTCATTCAGTCTGACATAGAGTGTCCGGTAGTGTTGGTTGCCGGCGTTATTGAGATAGATCAAGGAAGGCATCGCTTCTTCTTCCAGCGTATTGATATAGAGGTCGCTGACAATCCCGCAGATTGTACATGCCTGTTTTGGATCCCCGGCCAGGACATTTTGGAAGGATTTGTCATACCGGCTGACCAGTTGGCCGACAGGGTTTTCACCGGCCGGGATCAGTATGTCCGCATATCTCCGGTTTATGTAGACTGGTTGGTCATATTTCTGCATGGCTTCCCGGGGAGCCAGTCCTTGGTGGATTTGTAGGTTCAGGGTTTGCAGGAGATCTTCTTCGCCCATGTATTGGACCGACGAATAGTAGGATTCTGATCCATCTTTGTTTTCAACAATGATCTGTTGGAGCCAGGCGAAGAGGAGGGAACCTCCGGCACGTGTGACGGAGACTATTTCCGGTCTGTTCTTCAGTTCGGCTGCGAATGTGTTGACATCCAGTTTCCCTCCTTTCCAGCTTCCGATTTCGATTAGATTGCGGTAGCATTCGCCTTTCTTTTGTGTCAGTTTCAATTGTGCATGGATGGTGAGTGTTCCGATAACCAGCCCGATGGAGATGATATACTGCATGACGGAGAGAGCGGTGACGACCTTTCTTTTTTTGTTTCCGGTGAAGAACAGGCGGTAGTTGCTATCCGTCAGGTTGGCGATTTTCCGGCTCATGTAGCAAGCTGGGATAACGGACATGATCAGGATTAGTCCGCAGATAACGGGTAGCACCTGCCTGTTCAGAAAAAATCCGGTGGTGATCCTTCCGGACATGATCCGGTTGAAAACGGGGATCAGGTCGTGGGCGATCAGCAACGAGAGCAGGAAGGCGATGCCGACCGTGAGGAATGTATCCAGAAACAATTGGTAGTTCATCTCTGCTTGTGTGGCTCCCATCAGCTTTTGTGTGTGTATGATCCGTATCTGTTGAAGGATCCGGGAGAAACTGAGATTGATATAGTTAGAGCAGGCGATCAGCAGGATCAGTAAGGCTGATATCAGCCCGATGAGTAACAGCGATTGCTGGGAACGGGCGATATAAGGAATCGATTCCTGCGTATAGTGTTGGAAATAGGATTCTTGTAAGGTATAGAAATAGTATCGCCCTTTCTCCTGTTGCAGGGTAGGGACTCCGTCTGCTTTGATCTTTTGGGCGAATTGTTCTTTGTCGAACGAGGGGGAGACTTTCAAAAGGGCGACTCCTCCACCGTAATAGTCTTGTCCGATACCGGTGAGCATGTCGAATTTGAGGTAGGACTGAGAATGTTCTTTCAATACGGCAGCAATTTGGAAAGGGCGGGAAAGGGGTGTTGTTTCGTCCTCATAACGTATGCCTCCGTCCGCCAGGTCTATTTGGACAATCTTTCCTACCGGGTTTGTTTTTCCGAATAGTTTCCGGGCACATGATTCGCTTAGCGCGGCTTTGTCCGGGGAGGCAAGGGCGTCATGCAGGTTGCCGTGCAGTACTTCATATTCGAAGAAGCGGGCAAAAGTAGTGTCTGTTATGGTAATCAGGATTGGGTCGTATTTTTTATCCCCTATGGTGACGGAGTTGCAATCGATTGAGCCGAAGCGCAGGTAATCTTCCACTTCCGAATATTGCTCTTTTAGTTGAATCGGGATCTTTCCAACAATAAAAGATACCTTTTCTCCTGACTTCAGCGGCGAATCCTGGGCCATATAGACGATCTTTTCTTTGTTCGGATTATCAGCCTCGATGTTGAATTCATATATGACGAAGGCTGCCAGCAGGTTTGTACAGGCAATCCCGATTGCCAAGCTGACAATCGAAATAATGGAAAACGTTTTATTGCGCCACCAACTACGGAGGACCAGTTTGAGTGCTACGGCTTTCATGACTTTTGTTTTAATACGGATCAAAGCTATCCCCTTTCTGTGGATGTCGCAAAGGATAGTTCTTTTTTCTTCGGGAAACCGAAAATTTGTCTAATTATTGGACAATGGGACCGTCATTGAGTGAAGGGAAATGTTTAGGTGTAACTTGTTTTCGACAATGTCGAGAATATATGTAACATTGTGGGGAACAAATTACGTTTGATTGCGGATTTCTTGATAGAAAATATAATTTTGTAATCAGAAAAAATGAAACTATGCTGGATGGGAAAATAATTCTTGTGGATGATAACGAAGCAGTGTTGAAAACATTGAAAATGATTCTGGCACGCGAGTTCAAGACGCTAGTAGGAGTGTCCGTACCGACACTTTTGCCGGCTTTGTTGCGTGAGGGCGATGTCGATATTGTCCTGTTGGATATGAATTTTGTGACCGGACGGCAGGATGGAAGCGAGGGCTTGTTTTGGCTGGATCGGATTGTGGGGCGTCCCGATCCGCCGCAGGTGGTCTTGATCACGGCCTTCGGAGATATTGAACTGGCGGTTTCCGCCTTGAAAAGGGGAGCGGCTGACTTTGTTGTCAAACCGTGGGATAACGAGAAGCTGGTAGCGATTTTACAAGGGGCTTTCCGGCGCAGGCGGAAGGTGCGGACAGAAGCGGCTTCGATGAGGCGGATATCGGCAGAGGAGGAGAATGGGCAGGTCGTTTCCCTTTTGGTCGGGTCTCTGTTAAAGAAATACGCACAGGCGTATGGAAAACAATTGCCGGTTGTCACTTCCGGCGGATTGGATAAACTCTCCGGTCTGATCCGGCAAGGGGATCTTTCGGCTTTGCAACAAACAATCGAGCGGGCTGTCTTGTTGACGGACTCGTCTTCGCTTGGGGCGGACGATTTCCATATCGAAAAAACGGCTTCCGCATCCCGTCCGGTGACATTGGAGGAGATGGAGAAGCAGTTTATCAGTGAGGTGCTGCGCGAGAAGAACGGCAACCTGACACTTTGTGCCCAACAGTTGGATATCAGCCGGCAGACGCTATATAACAAGATACGGAAGTACGGTTTGTAGCCGGATAGACACCCTTATCGTACAACGATCATTACATAATCCCGTTCGTGCACTTTCGGGTTATCCAGCAGTTCGACCAACTTCTTTTGCTTGGGCGAGCCGGTGCGCTTTACCAGTTCGCGCATCTCGGTGACGGTACGGAGCATGTACAGGCAATCGTCCGTTTGTCCGTCCGGCCAGAAAGGCATCCCGTCGTCTAGGTCGTTAATGAAGCCCCTGTTTTTGTCAGCCGGCAGCATGACCGTGCGTCCTTCTTCTTTCAAGTAGACCGCCTGGTGGGTCAGGCTCGGTTTGTAGTCATATTCCCAGCCGAGCCAGTTTGCGATGATTCGTCCCCCCTTTTGATAAAGGCCCATGAACAAACCTTTGGGGTTCTCGTAAAAAGTTTTCAACCACATTTTGCCTTTGGGAATTTTAGCATCTGCCATCTCTTTCAGGTTAAGCCCTTGCTCCCCGTAACGGATAGCGTAGAGCGGGGCGACGGTTTGCGGATCGCGTAACTGGTAGACGGTGTCGCAATAGGGCATCATGAAAGTCATCCGGTCTTGTCCGGTGTTCCAGTAAAACGTTTGGAAGAACGGAATGCTGTCGGTCATCGTGCGCGGGGCCAACTCCCCTTCTTTCAACCTGAATTTGCAGAGCGTATCGCCTTGGAGGTTGAACGTCGTGATTCCGTCCGGTTCTCCCGTTGCCTCACTTTGGTTACATAAGGTATAACCGGTGGAGGAGAAACCAAGTAGTTTGTCGTCGCGTCGACCGAGCGGATATTTCTCGATGGGGCTTTCGGGGAAGATGTAACTTTGGATCGTCAGCATCGTATCCAGGGGCGGCAAGACACTGATGCAGGGGATGCTGTCCGTCCCGGTTCTCCGCGTTTCCTGAGTCTTCCCGCTAAGGGCGACATACATGCGGGTGGTTTTCTTATCGTAAAACATGTTCTGCCCGTTCATCTCGTTGTTCCATTTATAAGCCAATGCCTTGAAGCCATACCGTTTGCTCGGAATACCTTGTTTCCGGTAGTAGATGCGCGGGTTGTTGAATGTGATAAAGGCATTGCTATCCGGTAGCTCGATTGCCTGGGTGACGGTGAACCGGGCATCTCCGACGGTATAGTATTCGATCTCGGAGGCGATCTGGCTCAACTTCAACGGAGCGGGTTTCCTGGAGGCTTGTTCCACATCTACGATTTTTACGGGTTCGGAACGGTCTATCTGGGCTTCCATCTGTGGGGCGGCCGGGATGTGCCGTGCTTTTTCTTCCGTCTGCTTGCATCCGATCGTTATCAGTAAAACGGATAGGATACCTATGGTAAAAAGGTGCTTTTTCATCTTGAATCTGTATTTGTAGCGAATGTAATGATTTATTATGAGCCTGTTTAAATTTCCCTGAAATAAATTTTGCATAGCCTTCATCGGCCAGCTTTATCTCTTTATAGGATTATTTTGAAAAATAACTGTCATACTATCACTAATTTCCTTTTATCAATTGAATATCAA
>ERZ779697.840-NODE-840-length-13296-cov-3.67344_pt1 | contig 13296 bp, 10 predicted proteins | sample MGYA00511881_ERZ779697 | MGnify/ENA primary metagenome ERZ779697 (study PRJEB29588, sample SAMEA2148105) | human gut metagenome | biome: human gut; feature: human-associated habitat; material: faeces | place: Denmark | collected 2008/2010 ... | reverse complement strand
CACATCTGCGGCATCGTGCCAGCGGTTAGCACGGAATTTCCAGCGGTAAGTGGTCAGATGGGCATACAATTCGGGCCAGCGCAGCGCCCAGTCGCAGGGAAAACGTACCGTATGAACCACCGTCGCTGCGTTCGAGAGGATGCGGGCTTCCTTGTTAGCGGACTGGTGAAACCACTCCACACGAACCTGCGGCGCTAAAGCCTGCACCGCGCGGGCAAATCCCCGGCCTCCGTTGTTACTCTCGATCAGTGCCGCACGCGTACCCGACTCGCGGAGCATCGTTCCCACCAGTCCTTCGGTCATCTCCATCGGTTCGCGCGAATAAACCGCATCGGTAACGTAGATCACCCCGTCCGGATCGACGACATAACAGAGCGAACAGAGGTAATCGTCGCCCGTATCGGCCGTATCGGTATAGTTCGCCCGGCGCACGATGTCGCGGGGCAGCTCCTCGTAAGTCAGGAAATTATCCCCGTAGAGCAGCCCTTCGCGCACCGAAGGACGCCCCTGATACATACACTCGAACCGCACGGGATCGAGCCGCCGCTTACCACGCAGCAATTCCGCGCCGTGAAGCTCCTCCCAGAGCGCTTCGCCCGGTTCACGGGGATCGACCGGCGACGGAGGACGCGTTTTGAGAGCTTCGAAGTTCAAATAGAGCCAGGTATCGGGCGGCAGCGTATCGAGCTGCGCCCAGTCGGTGAACTCGACGAAAGGCTCCCGGCGGCAGAGCGTGCCGATCAAATCCTCCTCGTGCCAGCGCGTGAAGACGATCAACTCGCCGGAGAAGTTGTGCATACGGGTCTTCACGACCGAGGTGTACCACTCCCAACAGTTCTCCCGCACGACGGGCGAATTGGCCTCCATCGCATCTTTGTACATATAGTAATCAATTTTGTCGCAGATTAACAAAAAAACGTTAAATTTGCGCTAAAGATTGATTGACAGCGTTATGGAAAAATCGAAAAGAGTAGTCGGTTACGCCCGTGTTTCGACGGAGGCACAAGACATTACCCGTCAAATTGAACTTATTACGGCCTATTGTAGCGACCGAAATTATCATCTAATCAAAATCATTCAAGAGAAAATTTCGGGAGCCAGAAAGGACAGGAAAAGTCTAAATGAACTTTTAGATGTGGACGATGCGGTCGCCGATATGATTATCGTGTCGGAACTCTCCCGTTTATCGCGTGAAGATGATATTTTATCCGTTCTTTCAACGATAAACGAACTTTTGAAACAAGGTGTCGATATTCTGTTTTTGGATAAGCAAGACCGCATTTATAAGGCTGGAACTATTTTATCCCTTTACGACATCATTACGCTGTCAGTAGAAGCCAAAGCAAGTGCCGACGAACGCTACAAGATTGCAGGTCGGATGCAGACGGGTTTACGCTCCAAACTGGCCGAGTTTAGCAATATGTTTGCAGGCGGTACGGTTCCTTTCGGCTACAAAGTCATTCACAATCCCGATTACAAACTGAACCAAACGCCTAAAAACCTGCTTGTCGTCGATGCCAAAGAAGCCGAAGCGGTAAAATACCTTTTTCAGCAGCTAATCGACGGCAATACGATACGGCAGACTGTAAGGGTTTACAATAAATTATACCCTTACAAACTCTCTTATTCGGGCATCTGCCGCATTATCCGCAATCCCAAATACAAAGGGGAGATATACCGACGGGGAAAATTGTACGGCCAAATTCCCGAACTGCAAATCATCACGCCCGAAGATTTCGACAAGGCCAACAAACAGATGCGTGAAAACAGCCTGTTTCAAAGCAATGCTCCGAAATACTATAATCCGCTGAAAGGTTTGCTGTTTTGCCCGTGTGGATGCGGTCTTTACATGAAACCCAACCACAACAGCTATCTAATCTATCGTTGTTCAAGTGCTTATAACGACAAACAGAAATGCGAAAATTACGGCGTCAAATGCGCTTATATCCTATCGTCCGTTTGGACTTGTGTAAAGGAAACCTTGCACACCGAGGAATACAAGCGCTTCAATACCCAGCGGGCAAATGAATTGCAGGGGATAAACAAGCAGATTCGGGAAACAATCACCCGAAAAGTCAATAGCGTCGATGAACTGAAAACGCAATCGGCATCGTTGATTGCCAAAATCAAGAAACTGAATAATGATGACCTTATCAATGAATTGGAAACCGATTATAACGTGCTTTGCAAACAAATCAAGCAAACCGAGCAGGAAATTTCCGAACTGAACGGACAGATAGCCGAAAACGATGCCGAAATAAAACGGAATGTGGAGCAGAAAGATTTTAGCAAAATGGAGCAGTCGGCCTTATACAAGGAAAAATTGCAAAAAGCCGTCTATCATTCCCTCTCTGCCATGCGTGGCATTTTGGAAATAATCTTTAAGAACGGCATGACACGTTACGTGCTGATTAAAAAGCACCGAAACGGCGGAACCTACCTTTTGCCCGATACGTTCAAAGGCGACATGGAACGGAAACAAATTATCGTTCCGTCCTTACGAACCGACAAGGATAATCCCTATTCAGCCCAGCCAATGAATTTGCGCTACACGTTCGACGAATTTTTCAAGGCCATGCCCGTCGAAGAATACGAGATCCCGATAACGGAATGAAAAAAGAGGGCGATTGCTGTAATGGCAATCGTCCCCTTTTCGGTTCGGTTAAACGACCGAACAATTAAAGATGTTCCCGTAACAGATCAAGGATTATCTGTTCTTGTGTCTGCGTAGAGGTTTTGCGGGCATTTTGGATTTTATCCGCCTGCCATTGGGTAAGATTCTTTAATTTTTCTTCCATTTCAGAAGTGTAGGCGGATGCGTCATCGGCAGCATTATAACCGTCTTGGATGAATGTAATCAAATACTTTTTGGCGAGGAATTTAGCCGTGAATTTTTCACTTGCCGCTTCAAACCATTTGCGGCTCTTGGCACACCACCCGTCAGCCTCTTGCAGACATTGGGGCATTTCACGGGTTTTAAGACTTGCCACCAAATCTTTGGCTTTGAGTTTGTTGTTGCCACACGCCCAAAACGAGATTGTCGAAAGCGGGAAATTGCGTCGTTGCAATTCCATAGCAAAATCAAAGGCCGCATTTGTTTCCTTAATGGCCATTGCGGGGGCTGCCATGTAGTCGGAACCTTTCCACGTTTTCGTGCAAATGTTCATTTCGGCAATGAGCAATGCAATGGCAACCCCTTTATTCAGCGGCTCAATGACCACCAAATCTTCAAGCGGCAAGCCTAATTCAAGGTAGGCTTTCAGACGGTGCTGACCGTCCAAAACAGCGTAATAATCCTTTGCATGTTCATCGGCAATATCGTTGCCGTCCAAATCGGTCAGGTGACCGCCCGATGCTATGATGGCTTTACCGTTCACCGCCGTAATGGGACACAACATCCCATATTCGGCAAGAGAATCCTTTTTTGCCTTAATCGCTTTTTCATCGGTAGGACGATTGCCTTTGATAAAAGCAAATTGAGAAGATTTGAAAATTTCAAAAACATTTAAGTTTTTCATAATATTTCTTACTCCTTGTTAGGGAGAGGCTTAAATTATGCTGCATCCCTTGCCCAAGTGTTTGCAGGTCGTCGGGGTTATCCCTTTCGACACTGCAAAAGTACTATTGCCAGCGACCCTTTGCAGGGAGTAAAAAACAGCCCATTTCCTACTCCCTAAAATCCATAGATAGCGGATTCAGTATGCGGCAGCTTGTTTGCATAGGTTTTCAGCACTCCTTTCAGCGATTCATCGCTATCCTTAAAGTTTACATTTCGTGTCAGCCGCATAAAATAGAACAGACGGGAAATAAGCAACATTTTATTATAAGATACCTCTTTATCGCATCTGTGTTCATTCGCCGCACCTCGATTCGGCAATTTCAAAGCATCGAACAGATGTTTGAACTTATCCGCTGCAAAGCACATATAATAGGATGAATTTGTGAATGTCGTTGTGTAGGTAGAATGATCTATTATGCGGTAAAACTCCTTGTCTTTCCACTCTTTGAGTTTTTGCCTTAATCCATACATAACTGCTGCTTTTACATTTGGGTCTGCTTCGCGGCTCTTTTTACCCTTTACTCGGAATGTAATCTCAAAATCTTTTGAATCTCCGATATAGTCTAATATTTTGGTTAATGATTTTGGCGGGAGTTTAACCCAAAAACATTTGGTAAACTTTTCAATCGACCAATCATAAACAAACAGCACAGCCCACCAAAATTTATTTACGTCCAATCCAAAGCCTTTAATTGTCGCTATAATATCCGTTTCCTGCAAAAACATTTCTTTTGTAAACGGGGCTTTTATCTTCTCCTGACAGACCCTATCCCAAAATCTGCGTGGGAAAGTGTCTATGACTTCATCACCCATATAATTCCAAGAATCGGTAATCGCATATACATATTCCAACTCTTTTTCTTCTTGTTCGTCGGCTTCATAAAAGACAAATCCTAAATCGTCGGTTCTAATACTCATAATCCAAATTATTTTATTTCCAAATTTAGCGAATTTCGCTGAAAAGCCCTCATTTCGGCTCCCGATAAAGAATTCCCCGATTCATTTGTTTGCTGAAAATAACCTCTGTACCTTTACAGAAGCCAGCAAGAGGGATAAGGGCGATGCCTAAATCTGTCCCCTGCTTCGTGCTCAAAAGTGGCACTTATACCACTACCTACCCAACCAACACCTAATTTAGGCTCTCGGCTCTGAAGAGCCTCAAACCCGATTTTCAGACTATGCTGTACTATGTAACGCAACACAAATGATTCGACAACCGAAAAGCCGCCAAAGCCGCGTTAGGCTCCGCCTGCTTTCGGAAATTATTAAAAACAAAAGAGATACTATTTACTAATTACGTCGCTAACGATGAATTATACAACGATTCCAAAATCAATTTGCCAGCTTCAGACGGGCAACGGCAAACCGACTGACATTTACGTTTGAGCAACGATTAAATGCAAATCGGACTACAAGACACAAACAAGCCATATAACGGAAGATAGGCTGTCCCAAATAACAGGAGTAAATATCCGTACCGTCAAACGGTCTGTCCAACGATTGGAGGAGTGCGGAGCAATGCAGGTTACAACCCGCATAATCGACGGATGCAAACGCCGTAATTCCTATTATATAGCCAATCCCCAAACGGATTTCTTTTTCGTGGATAACCGATTCTTTGCAAAGAACCATCCGCCGAAAATCGCGGGCTTTCTACTCATATTAAAGGCTATATGTCTTAATAATACGAATACTATCCTTTGAAATATCGGACAGATTGCCGATGCTGTCGGAATGAACCGCAACACGGTTTCCACTCTTATTAAAGAGAGTAACGGATTAGGACTGATTAAGGCCCTACCGAACGGCTACGAAATAACGGATGATTGCTTTGTAAATCCGCCGCAGAAAGATACGGCACACGCCGTCTATAATGAAATATGTCAATTCTGCCTAACAAAGGGAACAAATCCGCCGCAATGAAATGAACGGGCAATGAATCGGATTCTTACTAAATACAACATTCCGAATCTGTCGGCTGATAATTCGCTGTCGGTTACTTATGCCCTAAATGAACGGTGCAAGATGATTCCCGAATCCGTGTCGCTGGCTTATTTCGTTAAGGTGCTATGCACCCAAGACCCGATAAAGGCCAATAAGCTACATTTACAATCTTTTCTACTCACATAATATACTTTCGTTCAGACGCTCCGATTTTTATAGTCGGGGCGTTTTGCTTTGATAGGCCGACCATGAAGATACTATCACTTTTTCACCCCTCCCCCTTTTCAGATGGAAAATCGAATTTTTATCCATTACATATAATAGGATTCCACATAAAACAGACCGCCCCCTATTCATGCCCGAAACCATCTAACAGCATAAGATTATTGATATTACATGAAGTTGGATTACTACTAATAACCGAAGAATAAAACTTAATCGCTATGTACGAAACACAAGAGAGAGCCAAACGGATTACGGACATCCATGTTTTATGGGGACAAAGCACGGTTATCGAGGAGCTGATCCAAGCGGGGAAAATCGACGAGGAATATATCTATCCCTTTAACGGGGACGAGGTGCTGGAATGGTGGCTTGTTACTCCGTGGCTGGCCGAACGACTGAAAGAGCAGGGCGAAATCATCATTGACAAATTAGGGTGTCGTTGGTGGGGACGGCTGACGAGCGGGCAGGCGATTTACATGGACGGCGTAATACAAGAAATTTGCGGGAACGATTAACCCAACTTACAACTAACAAAGTTTCGATTCCATACTCCCTGCTATTGGATAGAAACTTTGTTTTCAAGAACTTTGCACAATTAAATACGGCAACAGCACCCGAAAGGGCAAGATGTTTTGCAATTTCCGCCGAATATGCTACTTTTGCAGTAACATATTGATACACGGAAAGTGTAGCTTGTTCTCGTTAAGCGAATCTGACAGTTCAAAAGACAAGAGAATAGGCGAACATCTACCGCGTCATATCCTTACGGATAGGCGTGGGGCTGTTGCTTATTATATTGTCAAGGTTTTGTCAGAACCCGCTTAACTATAATAGGCTTTCAGTCCTGCGCTTTCTTTTGCACATAAGCCACTATCGAGGGACGGATAGTAAGATTTGAAACACTTGTTCAACTTAAATAAATCTTACTATGAAAAAACTATTGGCCTTTGCCGCATTATTTGCGGTGGTTGCGCTCACATCGTGTAAATACGATGATGATGACCTTTGGAACAGCGTTCACGGATTGGAAAACCGTGTCGCAAAATTAGAGGAACTCTGCAAGCAGATGAACACAAATATTTCATCGTTGCAGACTATCGTAACAGCATTACAAAACAACGTCTATGTTACGGGGACTACACCTCTTATGAAAGACGGCAAAGAAATCGGCTATACAATTACTTTCAGCAAAGGTAACCCTATTACCATCTACCACGGTAAAGACGGACAAGACGGTGAAGATGGGATAACACCCACTATCAGCGTAAAGAAAGATACTGATGGTGTCTATTATTGGACGTTGAACGGTGAATTTATCATGGTCGATGGTGGAAAAATCCAAGCCGAGGGTAAAGACGGCACAAATGGAACCAACGGCACGACCCCGCAATTCAAAATCGAAAACGATTATTGGTTTGTTTCCTATGATAACGGAGCAAATTGGACGCAGTTAGGTAAAGCAACAGGTGAAGATGGCATTGGTGGCGATTCCATGTTTTCGGGCGTGGATTATAAAACCAGCACCGACTATGTAATCTTTACATTGGCTGACGGTACGCAAATCAAACTGCCTACATGGTCTGCTTTTGAAGCCTTACAGCGTCTTTGCAACGAAACGAATACCAACCTTTCGGCATTACAAACGATTGTGACAGCACTCCAAAACAACGATTATATCACGAGTGTAGACCCACTGACCGAGAACGGCAAGGTGGTAGGCTACACGATTAAGTTCGCCAAGAGTAACCCGATTGTGATTTATAACGGTAAAGATGGTACGGATGGCGTCGATGGAAACACTCCCGTTATCGGTGTGAAGAAAGACGGGGATGGCATCTATTATTGGACGCTGGACGGTGAATTTATCATTGTGGACGGACAGAAAATCAAGGCACAGGGGACAGACGGCAGTGATGGTGCAGATGGTGTTACGCCGAAACTCGAAATTCGAGAGGGCTATTGGTGGATTTCCTATGACAACGGAACGAATTGGACGCAATTAGGCAAAGCTACGGGAGAGGACGGCAAGGATGCAGATAGCATCAAAATCACGCAGGATGAGAACAATGTTTACTTTGAATTGGCAGATGGTACGGTAATCACGATTTCCAAAACGGGACAATCGGTAGACCCGAATATTATTCAGTTCGCAGATGAAAATGTAAAGAAACTATGTGTGGGAATGTGGGACACTAATGGAGATCTTGAATTATCCTATGACGAAGCCGCAACGGTTACATCACTTGGCACAACATTCACAGGAAACTCGGAAATTCAGATTTTTAATGAATTGAAACACTTTACAGGTTTGACAGTTCTTGATGATGCATTCAGCGGTTGTTCCAATCTATGGAAAGTGACGATTCCTGTAAATGTAGAGTCGATGACCTTTAATAATTTCAAGGGTTGTGTTTCATTGAAAACAATAACTTTTGAGAAAGGTTCAAAATTAAAAGCTTTCACAGGGGGACATGATAATAATTATAAGATTTTGGGTGCCTTTTTAGACTGCAAATCCTTAACTACTATTGAGATTCCTGCAAGCGTAGAAAGCCTTGGAACAGCTTTCAAGGGTTCATCATTGAGAACAATTACGTTTGAGAAAGGTTCAAAATTGAAATCTATCACAGGAGGTTATCAGAACAAAGATAATTATTCGGGTGCCCTTTCAGACTGCAAAGCCTTAACCTTCATCGAGATTCCCGCAAGTGTGGAAACGATTGAAATTGCCGCATTCAAAGGTTGTTCATCATTAGAAATGATTACGTTTGAGAAAGGTTCAAAATTGGAATCTATCTCAGGAGTTCGTGATTTGGGAGCCTTTGATGGGGCAATAAATCTTACGACCGTTGATATGTCTGAATGTACACAAGTCAAAAGAATAGATGAATACACTTTTTATGGCAATTCCAACCTTCGATTATTCAAAATAGGTACAGAAATACCGCCGACATGTAAAGATTATACTTTTTACAACATTAATCCTTATTCGGTGCTGAAAGTGCCGTCAGGATGCACTGATGCATATAAAAAAGCAACAGGATGGAAAAAATTTGCAAGCATTACGGGATTAGATGAATAAAAATAAGAACTTATGAGTAACTATCAAAATCGCATTGATTTTATTTCCCGCACGCGACAAATTCTTGTTCAATACGAACACAACTGCAACTCTGAAAAGACCCTCTTTATGAATTGTTGTGTGGGCCTCTTAATTATGCCGCAACAATGCGCAGACCATGACAAAAATATATCCGTAGATGGATTAGTTGATTATGAAAACTGGGGAATTGATACAACCAAAATCACAGCGAATGAACACAGAAAAGGAGTTGATAAGAATTCAATAGAAAATATAGCCTATCATATCCGTAACTCAATATGCCACTATCGGTTCGATATAATGAATTGCAATGTAGAAAACATTGAGAATATCCATATTATGGATAAAAGCGGAGATGATGTAAATGCACCTATTACATTTGATCTGGAATTAAGTTTCGATGATTTCCGAAAATTCGTGCTGAAATACGCAGATAAGTTAGAAGAAAAATTAACGAATAGTTGAATTTTCATCTGACCTTCCGAGTGACAGACTTTGTGAAAAGGTTAGTCTATAAGACCCTTTTGCAGAGTTTGTCACTTTCTTATTTTGTTTATTTTACTAATAATCTTATCTTTATAAAGATAAATAACAATTAAATTTTAGCTAAAATGAACAGATACAAACAACCTAAAACAGAATGAAAGACCGACGCATGAGAGGATAAGCAGATAATCCAAAAGGCGGTTAAATGGAGCCAAACAGAGGGAATAGTCCTGCTTGTAGGAAAACCCAAAGACGAAATATTTCCCGAAACATTTATCTACATGTTTGCCCCTAATATGGCAGACATTACAAAGCCCGTCGAAATTGTCCTTACAAAGAATCGACAATACATATTTGGATGAAAGTGCGAACTTAACGAAATGGACGGGATAATCGGCACAATGACGGCTAACGAGGCACAAATCGAGGGAACGGGCGAAAAGGTGAATTTGTTCGACTACCACGTGAAAGCCGATACAATCCTATTCCAATACGTCACACCCGACGGACGGGACGAGGTAGTGAAATTCCCGTTAGCTGGATTTTGCGAAAACTATCTGATGCAGTTTGTAAAATAATTCGGTGGAGTTGAATTGCATCGTATCTATAAAGGTTAAGGAGAAAGGGCCGAAAAAATGCGGCGTTTTCCCTTATACATAAAATTTCAGATTAAAAACAAGGCAAATTTTTTCGTTCATTAGTTGGTTTGCGACAATTTTGATTATTTTCTGTAAAGGTCGTCGAGAATGAAGCAGTCCACACGGTTGCCCGTGAGCGCCCCCTCGCGGCCGACAGAGAGCAGGCCGCCCCGGTGACCGATGATCTCCACCTCATCAGCCGTACGCAGGTACTCCGGAGGCCTGGCTCCCCGCTTGATGGTCGTTTCCGGGAAAAAGGCCGCATATTCGGGCGAATCGATGATACGCTGCACGCGCCGGTTGAACTTCGAAGCCAACGAAGCCGAATAGGAGGCGATGGCGATCCGCAGATCGGGATTGCGCCCCAACAGGTAGGGGGGCGGCATGGTGACGATAAGCCGGCGGACGCGCCCGGCGGCGAATGCCTCCAGTACGCGGTAGTAGGCCTCGTGAAACCACCGGAACTCCAGAAAGGGATAGACTCCGGCGGCAAACAGGCCGAACGGAGGCAAATCCCCCGCAGAAGCCGGTTCTGCGGGGGACAAGTCCTTCAATACATCTATATTCATAGGTCAGTAGTTTTTAAGCTCTGCCCGGTGGCACGGCGCTGCCGAAGGGAGGCGGAGGGTTTCGATACGCACGGGTCGGCCGGATTCCAGAATCGCCGCATCCGACAATCGCAGAACAGCGTTCAACTTTTCGAACGACAACGGAAAAACGGAACCGCCCGTTGCAGCGGGTATCGAAAACCAAGAACAATGTGTTCGGAAAAAGACCGCAGGAGGCGCCGCTCCGGATGGGATGTGCGGTCTTGCGGAGTCGAATCAGAATAGGTACTCCTTAAGCTCGGAAAAGGAGAAATCGTTGGGGCGTTCCCCCGCTTGGTCGGATGTATGGAATTCCCACCAGACGGGAACCAGGTCGTCGATTCGATCGGCGTCGCCTTCGGGCAGACACACCTTCGAACGATAGACTACGATCGAGGCGACGAAACGACACTCTTTCGAGCAGTAGTCGAATGAAAACGAGCCGGAATAGAAACTCTTCTCCCCGATTTCATCCAACAGCTTGCGAGCGACGATACCGTATAACTCCGGAATAATTGGATAGGTCATCGTAAAAGAATTTAGTTCAATAAAAATTTTGCATAAACAAAATAAATCGTTTAACTTTGCAAGACAAAGATAAGTTCAATTTTTGAATTTAATACAAGAGAATCAAAATATTTACCATAAAAAATTTTGATACGATATGACGGGGGATCGCTTAAAACTATTGAGAAAAACAATAGGACTGACACAAGAGCAGTTAGCTCAACGATTAGGCATCGGAAAGGCCGCCCTTTCGATGATCGAAACGGGCAAGGCGGCGCTCTCGTCCCGGAACAAGAACATCCTGGTTCAAGAATTGAATGTCAATCCGGACTGGCTCGACGGCGGAGAAGGGGAAATGTTCAATGCCGAACCCGATCTGACCGCCTACATGCACCGCACGGACAACACGCTGCCGCTGCAAAGCGTCCCCCTCTACTCCATAGAAGGGACGGCGGGCCTGGTGCCGCTCTTCGCCGATCACGCGCAGACGCGGCCCGTCAATTTCATCCATATCCCCAACCTGCCCAAGTGCGACGGTGCCATCTATATCGTGGGCGACTCGATGTACCCGCTGCTCAAAAGCGGCGACATCGTACTTTACAAACAGCTCAAGGATATCGGCGACATCTTCTGGGGCGACATGTACCTGCTCTCGATCGACATCGACGGCGAAGAGTACATCACGGTCAAATACATCCAAAAATCCGAGCGGGAAGGGTACGTGAAACTCGTCAGTCAGAACCCCCATCACGCCGACAAAGAGGTGGCCGTGGACCGCATCCGGGCCCTCGCCCTGGTCAAGGCCAGTATCCGGATGAATTCGATCCGGTAGCACGAAATCGCGCGAGCCGTTACGGGCCGTACCCGAAACCGGATTTCGGTGCTGCGTTCCAAATGTTCCGGTTGCGATGCCCGCAGCCGGGATTTCTTCCTATTTATAATTACAAAAAGCACAAAAAAAGCAAAGTTTTAACCAAACAATATTTTTTTAATTACGATTTGTGAGTTTTATCCGGAATATATTTCCTATATTTGTGGTATTATATTATAATGTTTTCGACAAAGGAAGACAGGGTCGAATTGATCGAAACCGTGCCGGCCACAGAAAACGACCCAATAAAGCAACCTTATTATATTACTAATTCACAATACAGCAATGAATGAAAACAAGGTACAAGAGCTGCAAGATGTCGTGATCCGCTTTTCGGGCGACTCCGGTGACGGCATGCAGCTTACTGGTACGCTCTTTTCCGACACTTCAGCCTTGCTCGGCAACGGAATCTCGACATTCCCCGACTATCCCGCCGAAATCCGCGCCCCGCAAGGTACCGTAGCGGGTGTATCCGGATTCCAGGTGCACTTCGGAGCCAAAAGACAGCTCAACCCGGGCGACTTCTGCGACGTACTGATCGCAATGAACCCTGCGGCACTGAAGGCGAACCGCAAATGGCTCAAGCCGGGTGCAACGGTAATCCTCGACGAGGACTCCATTACCGAAGAGCACCTTCGGAAAGCGGGTTTCGCAACGCTCGACCCGATCCGGGAGCTGAACCTGGAAGATTTCAACGTGGTCGTTCCGAACATTACGGAGATGACCAAGGCGGCTTTGGCGGATTCCGGTCTGGACAACAAAGCGATGGTCAAGTGCAAAAACATGTTCGCACTGGGTATCTGCTTCTACCTCTACAACCGTCCGGAGGATCATGCAAAGCGTTACCTCGATTCAAAATTTGCGAAGAAAAATCCGGCCATAGCCGAAGCCAACAAACGCGCTATCGACGCCGGTTACAACTATGCCGCCAATACGCATCAGTTCGCCAATACATACACCGTGGCTTCGGGCCAGATGGAGAAAGGCACCTACCGGTCGATCAGCGGTAACGTCGCAACGGCATGGGGTCTTTGCGCCGCATCCGAGAAGAGCGGTCTGCCCCTCTTCTGCGGTTCGTACCCTATCACTCCGGCTACCGTCATTCTCGAGGAACTCGCCAAACGCAAGGACCTCGGTGTGAAAACCGTACAGGCCGAAGACGAAATCGCGGGTATCTGTACGGCCATCGGCGCTTCGTTCGCCGGCAACTTCGCCGTGACGACCACTTCGGGTCCCGGTCTTTCGCTGAAGAGCGAAGCGCTGGGTCTGGCCGTAATGACCGAGCTTCCGCTGGTAGTCGTGGACGTACAGCGCGGCGGCCCCTCGACGGGTCTTCCGACCAAGACCGAGCAGAGCGACCTTCAGCAGGCCCTCTA
>ERZ779697.838-NODE-838-length-13315-cov-2.03658_pt1 | contig 13315 bp, 7 predicted proteins | sample MGYA00511881_ERZ779697 | MGnify/ENA primary metagenome ERZ779697 (study PRJEB29588, sample SAMEA2148105) | human gut metagenome | biome: human gut; feature: human-associated habitat; material: faeces | place: Denmark | collected 2008/2010 ... | reverse complement strand
TGTGCGCATTGCATTAGACGATGAAAAAATGGGAAACATATCTAAAATATGAATAAATGCTTTGATAAAAGAAGATTATTGTGTAATTTCGCAGCGTAAAAAGCGAAGAATGGACATTCTCCGAATTACTTTGGTATAAGGTATTATGTTTTAGGCCAATAACCAATAGAGTATAATTATCAATTAACTGATTAACAAATATGAGTAAAGAAAAGAAATTCTTGACCTGTGATGGTAATCAGGCTGCCGCACATATTAGCTATATGTTCTCAGAGGTGGCTGCGATTTATCCTATCACGCCATCGTCTACAATGGCTGAATATGTTGACGAGTGGGCTGCTGCCGGCCGTAAGAACATTTTTGGAGAGACTGTTTTGGTCGAAGAGATGCAATCTGAAGGCGGCGCTGCGGGTGCAGTTCATGGCTCGTTGCAAGCAGGTGCACTTACCACTACTTACACAGCATCACAGGGCTTGCTCCTTATGATACCGAATATGTACAAGATAGCCGGGGAGAACCTTCCATGCGTGTTCCATGTGTCGGCTCGTACATTGGCTTCTCATGCATTGTGTATTTTTGGCGACCATCAAGATGTTATGTCTGCGCGTCAGACTGGTTTCGCAATGCTTTGCGAAGGCTCAGTCCAAGAGGTTATGGACTTGGCGGGCGTGGCGCATTTGTCTGCGCTTAAAGCGCGTGTTCCGTTCATGAATTTCTTTGACGGCTTCCGCACTTCTCATGAAATTCAAAAAATTGAGATGCTCGAGGAAAAAGACCTTGAGCCGCTTATTGACCAAGAGGCGTTGGCTGAGTTCCGTGCCCGTGCGTTGAACCCAGAGAAGCCAGTGGCTCGCGGTATGGCTGAAAACCCAGACCATTTCTTCCAGCATAGAGAGGCAAGCAATAGCTATTACAATGCCGTTCCAGCAATTGTTGAAGAGTATATGAACAAAATCTCAGAGATTACCGGACGCAAATATGGCTTGTTCAATTATTATGGTGCGGAAGATGCAGAACGCGTAATCATCGCAATGGGCTCTGTTTCACAGGCCGCTCAGGAAGCAATTGACTATTTGATGGAAAAGGGCGAAAAGGTTGGTATAGTTTCAGTGCACTTGTATCGTCCGTTCTCTGCAAAGCATTTCTTGGCTGCTGTTCCTAAGACTGCGAAGAGAATCGCTGTGCTTGACCGCACAAAAGAGCCTGGAGCAAACGGTGAGCCTTTATATCTTGATGTTAAGGATTGTTTCTATGGCAAGGAAAATGCTCCGTTGATTGTTGGCGGACGTTATGGACTTGGTTCCAAGGATACAACACCAGCTCAAATCCTCTCTGTGTTTGAAAACTTGTCACTTCCGGAACCAAAGAACCAATTCACAATTGGAATTGTTGATGATGTGACATTTACGTCTCTTCCTCCGAAGGAAGAAATCGCTCTTGGTGGAGAAGGCATATTTGAGGCAAAATTCTATGGACTTGGAGCCGATGGTACTGTAGGTGCCAACAAGAACTCGGTGAAGATTATCGGTGACAACACCAATAAATATTGCCAGGCATATTTTGCTTACGACTCTAAGAAGTCGGGAGGTTTCACTTGCTCTCACTTGCGTTTCGGCGACACACCAATCCGTTCGACATATTTGGTCAACACACCGAATTTCGTGGCATGCCACGTTCAGGCATATCTTCATATGTATGATGTGACAAGAGGTTTGCGTCCTAACGGAACATTCCTTCTTAACACTGTTTGGAGCGGAGAAGAGTTGGCAAAACTCTTGCCAAATAAGGTGAAAAAATATTTTGCGAAAAACAACATAACAGTTTACTATATCAACGCAACGCAAATTGCACAGGAAATCGGTCTTGGCAATCGCACAAACACGATTCTCCAATCGGCATTCTTCCGTATCACAGAGGTGATCCCAGTAGACTTGGCTGTTGAACAGATGAAGAAATTCATCGTTAAGTCATATGGCAAGAAGGGCGAGGATGTGGTAAACAAGAACTATGCCGCTGTTGACCGTGGCGGTGAATATCAGACATTGGCAATCAATCCAGCATGGGCGGATTTGGAAGACGACGCTGTGATGGAGAACAATGACCCTGAATTCATCAACAAGGTTGTGCGTCCAATCAATGCGCAAGACGGCGATTTGTTGCCAGTTTCTACATTCAAAGGTATTGAAGACGGTACATGGCAGCAGGGTACAGCCCGCTATGAGAAACGTGGTGTGGCAACATTTGTTCCAGAATGGAGCGCTGAAAACTGTATTCAGTGTAACAAATGTGCATACGTTTGTCCTCACGCAGCAATTCGTCCGTTTGTGTTGACGGCGGAAGAGATGGCGGCATCTCCATTTGCTGAAGAGAAAACGCTTCCTGCTATTGGAAAGGCATTTACAGGAATGCGCTTCGTTCAGCAGGTTGATGTGCTCGACTGTCTTGGCTGTGGAAACTGTGTGGATGTATGTCCAGGCAAGAAGGGCGTCAAGGCGCTTGAAATGAAGCATATTGAAACCCAGCTTGACGAAGATAAGAATTGGGAATATTGCGTAAACAATGTGACGTCAAAGCAACACTTGGTAGACATCAAGTCGAATGTCAAGAATTCACAGTTTGCGACTCCTTTGTTTGAGTTCTCTGGCGCATGCTCAGGCTGTGGCGAAACTCCATACGTTAAACTTATAAGCCAATTGTTCGGTGACCGCGAAATGGTTGCCAACGCAACGGGATGTAGCTCTATCTACTCTGGTTCTGTGCCATCGACTCCATACACCACAAACGATAAGGGTCATGGTCCAGCATGGGCAAACTCTTTGTTTGAGGACTTCTGTGAGTTTGGTCTTGGTATGACATTGGCTCATGAAAAGATGGTGTCGCGATTGTGCGACATTATGGCGGAAGTGGCAGAGTCTGACGCCCCGGCAGAAATGAAAGAAGCGTGTGCAGAATGGCTCGCAGGTAAGGATGATCCAGAAGCAAGCCGTGCTGCTGCCGACAAGTTGATTCCGATGATTGAGGCCAACAAGGATAAATGCTCTTTGTGTGCGCGTCTTGACCACTTGAAGAACCACTTGGTGAAACGTTCTCAATGGATAATTGGTGGTGACGGAGCATCTTACGATATCGGTTTCGGTGGCCTTGACCACGTAATTGCATCGGGCAAGAACGTAAACATCCTTGTCCTCGACACCGAGGTTTATTCAAACACTGGTGGTCAGGCTTCGAAAGCAACTCCTCTTGGCGCAATTGCAAAATTTGCAGCATCAGGAAAGCGTGTCCGTAAGAAAGACCTTGGTTTGATTGCTTCAACTTATGGATATGTCTATGTGGCTCAGGTGGCTATGGGCGCTGACCAGGCTCAGACCCTTAAGGCAATCCGCGAGGCAGAAGCATACGATGGACCATCATTGATTATCGCCTATGCACCATGTATCAACCATGGATTGAAGAAGGGTATGGGTAAATCACAGGCTGAAGAGGCTGCGGCTGTTGAATGTGGCTACTGGCACTTGTGGCGTTATAACCCAGAACTTGAGAAGGAAGGCAAAAATCCATTTACGCTCGATAGCAAGGAGCCGAATTGGGACAATTTCACTGCATTCTTGAAGGGTGAGGTTCGCTACGCATCAGTGATGAAGGCTTATCCTAATGAGGCAGAGCAGTTGTTTGAGGCCGCTAAGGAAAATGCACAATGGCGTTACAACAACTATCGTCGTTTGGCATTGCAGCATTGGGGGCAGAATCCTGATGAGATTGAATTGAAAAAATAACGATAGTTATAAAGAAAATAGTTGAAGGGGGCTGTACTGAATAGTACGGCCCTCTTTATGTATCAGGATTGCTGAACATTGTGATGGTGCTTGGGACAAAAATTATGGCTATCTTTGCAGTGTGAAAATTCTTTGGAAGGATATAGAAGGAGAATAAACTTTTGAATAGATGAAAGATGTCAGAATAGATAAATGGCTTTGGGCTACGCGGATTTTCAAAACGCGGACAATTGCCACTGAAGCTTGTAAAAAAGGACGCGTGTCGGTGTCGGGAGTAAATGTCAAACCGTCGCGCCCGGTGAAAATAGGAGAGGTCATTGATGTCAAGAAGCCTCCGATTACATATTCTTTTCGAGTGAAAGATGTGGCAGAGAATCGCATGGGGGCGAAGTTGGTCCCTCAATATTTGGAGAATGTCACAGCGCCAAGTCAATATGAATTGTTGGAAATGGTCAAAATCAGCGGATTTATAGACCGGCAAAAGGGCCTTGGTCGGCCAACAAAGAAAGATGGAAGAGAGCTGTCGAGATTTACAGATGATATGTATTCTTACAGTGATACGGATTTTGATTTTGACGAGGATTTCCTTGAGGATGAATAATTTTCTATAATGCGGAATGCAACAATGTTGCACTGAAAAATAATTATCTTTGCATAAGATAAGCTGCGTCTCAGCATAATATTCAAGCAAGCTTGATATTCTGCATTCGATTTGCATTATCTTTGCATAAGATAAGCTGCGTCTCAGCATAATATTCAAGTGAGTTTGCAACTTGCATTATCTTTGTAAAAACTGGATGAAAAAAATAGGCAAGATATCGATATCGTATTTAGCGTTGGTGGCAGTCATAGCCTTCAATTTTCTTGCCATACATCATCATCACCATGAGATGGCTGTGCCTATTGTTGTGGAACTGCTTGGCTCAAACGGTGATGATGCGGATTCAGATGCTTCGCATACATGCCACCACCATGGTGTGCAAAAATGCAGTTATCATCAAGCGGCACTGCGCAATGTGGTTAAAATACACATTGAGAAAAAATGTGTGGAGTTTGATTCATTTATTGCCGGAGAATCACAATTAATAAAAATAGATCCACAAGAAGATGTTGAGTTCTACGATGTTCAGCTGATTTTAAAGCCAGTCCTGGATCAAATTCAATGTCTACGAGCACCTCCCGTATATTCATTTTTGCGATAATTTGATTTATTAACACAAAAACAATTGTAAAAATGAATATGACAACAGTTATTCGCTGTCTGTCGGTTGCTGCCGTTGTTGTAATGACGGGGTGTGCTGACTCGCACAGCGACAATAAAGAAAAAGAAGAAAACCACGGCCATGAAGAGCATGGTAATGAGATTGTTATCGAACACGAACAGATTGAAAAGCTGGGTATAAAGACAACTATTGTCAACCCTTCCGAATTCCAAAATGTAATAAAGTGTGGTGGAGAGATTCTCCCATCTCCATTGTCGCAAGCTGTTGTTGCGGCTAAATCAGACGGTATTATAAAATTGTCTGCGGGAATTAATGAGGGAGTGGAAATAAAGAACGGCGGTGTGGTGTGCAGCATATCCTCTGCAGGAATCTCCGGAGGCGACCCACGTGCGGATGCACGCACTCAGCTGACAGCAGCAAAGCAGAATCTGGAACGCGTACAGAAATTGTACAATTCAAAATTGGCTACAGCGAAAGAACTTCAAGAAGCGCAGGTCACTGTTGAAATGGCAAAGAATGCAGTGTCGGGAAATAGTAGCAGCAGTGTGGCAGTCAGTCCAATATCCGGTGTAGTCAGCCAGTTGTTGGTAGCATCGGGCTCTTATGTGACTACTGGCACTCCAATTGCCGTTGTCACCTCAAGTGCTCGCCTTACGTTGAAAGCGTCTGTCCCGCAACGGTATTTCAATGAATTTGCATTGATCAAAACTGCTAATTTCAAACTGCCATATAGTGAAAAGATTTTTGCATTGGATGAAATGCAGGGACATAGACTGACAGCCGGAACAATGGCGTCAGCAACCAATGGCTATTTTGACATTGAATTCAGTTTTATGGGCGATGGAAGCGTTGCTCCTGGCAGCTATGCAGATGTCTATCTGCTTGGCAATCCGGAATCGGGCGTAATCTCCGTGCCTACAAAGTCGGTAATTGAAGAGCAAGGGAAATATGCAGTTTTTGTCAGAGAGAGCAAGGAGCATTTTGAGAAGCGTCCAGTGGCTATTGGCAGAACAGACGGCAAGCGTATTGAAATAACATCAGGACTCGCAAAAGGAGAGGAAGTTGTGACAGAAGGCGCAGTCTATGTGAAATTGGCAGGCAACAGCGGCGTTGTTCCTGAAGGTCATCACCATCATTAATACCAACCGCTATGCTGAATAAGATAATACGGTTTTCACTCAACAACCGCTATTTGATAATCAGTGTGTTCGCGCTGATTGTATCTGCGGGATTATATACCGTTTCCAATACGACTGTCGATGTTTTCCCTGATTTGAATGCTCCGACAGTGACCGTAATGACAGAAGCGCCTGGAATGGCTCCGGAAGAGATGGAGAAACTTGTGTCGTATCCAATTGAAACCGCTTTGAACGGAGTGAACGGTGTGCGTCGGGTTCGTTCGACATCCGATACAGGATTGTCGGTTGTTAATATTGAATTTGATTGGGGCACAGATGTTTATGTGAATCGTCAGATTGTGGCCGAGAAACTGTCGACTGTGGCTGAAACATTGCCGCCAAATGTCGACAGCCCCAAAATGGCTCCACAGACATCGATAATGGGCGAAGTGATGATTGTGGGCTTGACATCAGCCAAAACATCGCTTATGGATTTGCGCACAATTGCTGATCGCACAATCCGTCCGCAATTGTTGTCGTTGCCAGGTGTCGCACAAGTCACAGTGATGGGCGGGGATGTTAAGGAATATCAGATATTGCTCAGCCCAGAGCGGATGCGTTTCCACAATGTTGACATGTCGGATGTGCTTGATGCAACAGACCAGTTGAACAGCAATACGAATGGAAGCATCCTTCATGAATTTGGGAACGAGTATTTGATAAAAGGTCAAATAAACGCCACAGATACTCTTCAATTGTCATTGGCTGCGGTGAGGAGTACAGATGGAAACATTGTGAAATTGGCGGATATTGCCGAAGTCACAATCGGCAGTGCTTATCCGAAACTCGGACTTGCCACAGAAAAGGGCAAGCCCGCGGTACTTATCACTGTTGCAAAGCAAAATGAGGCAAATACAACGGTGCTGGTGGAGGATATTGAAAATACTCTTGACGCAATGAAGAAGGCAATGCCGTCAGATATAACTGTTTCTACCGACATCTTCCGTCAAAGTGATTTTATAGACAATGCAATTGACAATATACAGGGTGCATTGGCAGAAGGAGCGTTGTTTGTTGTTGTGATTTTGTTTCTGTTCCTTATGGATTATAGGGCAACGATCATATCCGTGCTTGCATTGCCAATATCTGTCATAATAACACTTATCATTCTGCATGTACTTAATTTGTCTGTCAATACAATGTCGCTTGGCGGTATCGCTATTGCGATAGGCTCTCTGGTGGATGATGCTATTGTGGATGTGGAGAATGTCTATAGAAAGTTGCGTGAAAACAGGCAGCTGCCAGAGTCAGAACGGAAGAAGACTAGAGATGTTGTATTTCATGCGTCGTCTGAGGTCAGAATGCCAATACTCAACTCGACGTTGATTATTATCGCATGTTTCTTGCCGTTGTTTTTCCTGTCGGGCATGGAGGGACGATTGTTGGTGCCGCTTGGAATAGCGTTTATAGTATCGCTCGCAGCGTCTACTGTTGTGGCCTTGACGTTAACACCTGTGATGTGCGACATGTTGTTGTCGAAAGACAAGCACCTAATGAAAGTTGGCAAAGAATCATTTGTGACCAGAAATTTGAAGAGAATTTATGACGTGATGCTTAAAAAAGCGTTCAGTCATCGCAGGCCAGTGTTCTGGGCTGTCTCTGCCGCGTTTGTGATTGCCGCAGGTTTGTTTTTTACGCTTGGACGTGGCTTCCTGCCGTCGTTTAATGAAGGGTCGTTTACAATCAACGTGACAGCATTGCCTGGCATCTCACTCGAGGATTCCAACGAAATAGGAAAGCAAGTGGATGAAGCATTGTTGAGTATTCCTGAAATCAAAACAATTGCCCGTAAGACAGGACGTGCCGAACTTGATGAGCATTCGCGCGGCAGCAATGCGTCGGAGATTGAGGCTCCGTATGAATTGAAAGACCGCAGCAAGGAGGAGTTGATGAGCGACATTAGAAAGAAACTGTCGATAATCCCCGGAATAAACATTGAAATCGGGCAACCGATTTCCCATCGCATCGACGCCATGCTCTCCGGAACAGAAGCGCAGATAGCCATTAAGATATTTGGAAACGATTTGTCGACATTGCACGACATAGCGACACGCATCAAGGGCGAGATTGGTGAAGTGGAAGGAATCGTCGACATCAATGTGGAGCAACAGATTCAACGTCCGGAAATAATAATTGTGCCCAATCGTGTGTTGATGGCTGAATATGGGATAACAATGTCTGACTTCCGTAAGTTTGTCAATGTCTGCACATCTGGAATTGTTGTTTCGGAGGTATATGAAGACGGCGTGCCATACGACTTGAAACTGAAGGTGGCTGATGACCGTCATAGCGGATTGTCGGCAATAGAAAATCTTATGATTGACTCCGACAAAGGTAAAGTTCCATTGTCGACAGTGGCAGAGGTGCGTTCATCATCGACATTCAATTCTATAAGTCGTGAAAACGCCAGACGAAGAATCATTGTGTCTGCAAATGTCGAGAATCGTGATTTGGTTGGAGCTGTCGAGGCAGTCAAAGATAAAATTAATGAATCCGTAAAATTGCCGGAAGGATATTATATCAACTATGGCGGACAGTTTGAAAGCGAGAAAACAGCATCGCGCATTCTTGGAATCGCAACGGTGTTTGCATTGCTGTTGGTTCTGCTCCTCTTGTATCAAGAGTTCCATCGTGTTTCTGATGCACTGATAATCCTTGTCAATATCCCGCTGGCTATGATTGGAGGAGTGCTGATACTATGGATCGGTGGAAAGGAAGTAAATATTCCAGCTATTATCGGATTTATATCTTTGCTTGGCATTGCAACTCGAAATGGAATGTTGCTTATTTCGCATTACCGGCAATTGGAAACTGATGGAATACCTTTGATGGACAGAATTTTTATTGGGTCAAGAGACCGACTTCTTCCTATTATCATGACTGCGATGTCATCGGCATTGGCTTTAATTCCAATCGTGGCGCGTGGTGCTGAGCCTGGAAATGAAATTCAAAGTCCGATGGCATTGGTGATATTGGGCGGCTTGCTCAGTTCGACGCTTTTGAATATCTTTGTAGTCCCGATTTTGTATTACGTAAACAATAAGAAGAAAACGTCAAGTCATCAAGTATGAAGAAGATTTTATTATCATTGTTATTAATGGTCGCTCCGGTGTCAATGTATGCCGATGCGTTGTCGACGCAGATATTGCAAAATAACGAAAGTCTACAGACTGCAAAATTGTCGCTGAAAGGAGACGAATTGGCATTGCGGACAGAGGGAAACCTTCCGGATCCAGAAATTGAAATGGAGATAATGGCTTTGCCGGAACCATCGCTTGAACTTACCGTATCGGAAACCATTGAATGGCCCGGCGTATATCAGATGCGTAAAAAGGCAAGAGAATGCCGTATAAATGCTTCTCAATATCTGTTTGAGTCAAAGCGCATGGAGGTGGTTAAACAAGCCCGATTGGCATATTTGGATTTAATCAACTTGAATTGCCGTTTGGAAAGACGCAGGCAACTCCTTCAAGTGCTCGACTCGATGCTGAGAAAAGTTGTCGATGTGGAAATGCGTGCGGAATTCAACGTGCTTGAAATCTCAAAGATGAAAATAGATGCGTTTGATATCGCTTCGGATATCAGTTCGATGGAGATACAACGCCAGGTTGTTTTGTCGGATCTTGTTCAGATGAATGGTGGTAAAGCCTTTGAGAATGTGGATATGAACAGCACGAAATATCCGATAGAGAAGAAAGCTGTTGAACATTACATCTCGGCGTATTACAACAGTCCTGACTATATGGCGATATTGTCTGGCCTTCAAGCGGATGAGTTTGATGTAAAGGCTGGCAAACGGTCGTGGTGGCCCAATATAACATTGGGATACAAATTTACGTCGGACGGTGATGTGCGTGGACACGGCGCCGTTGTCGGCTTCTCGATTCCTCTGTTCTCAAATAAGGGGAAGGTGAAAGCTTCGCGAGCCATACAACAATCCAATGATTTTGCCAAAACATATCAGAGCAGAAAAGGGGAGGCCGACATACGCAGTCGTTACGACGAGGTGGAGCGGATTTCTCAATCCATTGAAGAATATGGCAAACGATTGAATTATTCAGAGGTGAAGAAGTATCTGGATGAAGCGTTGGCTGCAAAATCGATAACCATCATTGATTATTTGGCGGAATATCAGTTTATTCTCAATGCGTTCCAGAAACTTGACGATATGCAGTCGGATTTGGCGGCAAAATATATTGAATTGTCGAAGTATGACTCACTTGATTGAAAGCAGCCCGTCGGTATAGGTAATCTTACCTTCCTTTAATAGGAACCGTACCATTCCGGCAATATCTTTGGCGGGAAAAGCCAATGTGTCGGTGATTTCTTTCAATGTGCGGCTTTTTAGCGACAGCATATATAAAATCCCATCAGCAAGTTCTTTTTCGGAAGGACTTGCTTTTTTGCGTTCCACACATATGTCGCAGTGACCGCAATTGCAGGTGTTTTCTTCGCCGAAGTATTTCAAAATCTTGGCTTCCCGGCATGATGTTTGGTTGGACACGTAGTCAATCATAGAGTTAATTCTGAGTTCCAATCGTTGTTTGCCGACCTCATATGCTTCTTTGTGAATTGTGAGATGCCGGGGTTCCATGCGGGAATATGGGAAGAAAATGTATGCAGTACGCTTTCGAGGAATGTATGTGATAATGTGCTTGCGGCTTAAAAACAGGAGAGTCTCGTATATTTTATTTACGGGGATGTTGTGCTTGTATGCGATTGTAGGCTCGTCGATAAAAATATAGTCGGAAAAGACGCCGGCAAAATTGCGTAGGATCAATTCGAGCACATTGTCCATTTCAGGTGTCATGCCCTCTACATTGTAAAGTTCCCGTTTCTCTACCAAAATCATAATTCTTGACAGAGTGTCAACTTCATCGATATAATCAATGTATTGACATGCCGACAAAATTTTCAGAGCACTGTATGTTTGACGTTCAGGAAGTTTGAATGTGGTGCAGAACAACTGTAGGTTAAAATCGAAGACTTTGTCATAGCCCGCTCCGATTCCAAGACCTAAAAAATCGCACATATGGGTGTATACGTCCTTTATGAAGTCTTTTGGCGGAAAAGCTTCAGAGATGCGGCGTTTTAGAGTGCCTTCATCTTTGGAAGACACGAGGAGCATTACGTATGCTTTTTTGCCGTCGCGCCCCGCGCGTCCCGCTTCCTGGTAATATTCTTCGAGGGAGTTTGGAACATCAAGGTGCATTACAAAACGAACGTCGGGTTTGTCAATGCCCATTCCGAACGCATTTGTAGCAACGATGATGCGGATTTCACCACGTTTCCATTTGTCTTGTTTGTCGCGTTTTTCCTCTGTCGGAAGTCCCGCATGGTAATAATCGACCGAGAATCCCTGTGATTTCAGTTGCTCGGCAATGTCTTTGGTCTTGGCTCTGCTTCTGACATAGATTATTCCGCTTCCATAAATCCTGGACAATGCGGAAAATAGTTTCTCGGTTTTGTTCTCTTGATGTCTGACAATATAAGATAGATTGTCGCGGCGGAAACTTTTTCTTATGACATTTGGCTCCTTGAATTGCAACTGCTGCATTATGTCGGCAACAACGGCAGGAGTGGCGGAGGCTGTAAGCGCGAGAACAGGAGCGTCTGGAAATAATTGACGTATCGACGCAATGTTCAGATACGATGGGCGAAAGTCATATCCCCATTGTGAAATACAGTGAGCCTCATCGACCACAATCAAGGATACCTTCATTCGTCTGAGAGATTCGATAAACGAAGATGAAGCCAAGCGCTCTGGTGAAATGTAAAGAAACTTGCACTTTCCGAACACGCATCGGTCAATGACGTTCCGGATTTCTCCATGGCGCAGTCCAGAATGAATGTAAGCTGCGTTTATGTGCCTGTCGCGCAATCCGTCTGCCTGGTCCTTCATAAGAGCAATCAATGGCGTGACAACAATTGTCAAGCCGTCAAGCAGCATCGCCGGCACCTGAAAAGTTATTGATTTTCCGCCACCGGTAGGCAGCAGTCCAAGAGTATCCTTTCCGAGCAAAACAGAGTTGATAATTTCCTCTTGTTTAGCTCGGAAAGAATCATAGCCCCAATAGCGTTTCAGTGTGTCGTGAATTGAGCCGCGGTCCATTTCATATCAATTTATACGAATCTCCTTTACAAGCAATTGGTATTTGCTCACATTGTTCGGATGTTTGTTTTCCTCAATAGTGTAGCATATGTCGAATGGCTTGCCTGATTTGATGTGGCTGAAATACTGCGCCATATTGAAAGCAATTCCGTTCAACACTTTCCCGGAGCTGTTGTTTACCAATTCCAGTTTGATGTGTTCGAGATTCTTGCCAACCAACTTGCTTGTGCCATAGTCCAATACGTTCTTTGAACAGAAAATTGGCTTCTGATTTCCAGGTCCGAATGGATTGAACTTGTCGAGAAGCGACAGGAACTCAGGCGTAATCTCCTCAAATCTCAGATATGCGTCAATGTCGATTTGCGGAGTCATTTGATATGGTTTTATCGTTTTGGCGACATATTCCTCAAACCTTCGTGAGAATTCTGGAATGTTTTCTTCCTTCAGCGACAATCCTACGGCATAGGTGTGGCCTCCGAAGTTCTCAAGCAAATCGCGAGAAGCCTCAATTGCCGAATAAATGTCGTATCCCTGTACCGATCGTGATGATCCAGTCGCAATCCCGTTTGACAGAGTCAGCACCACAGCCGGCTTGTAGTAAAGCTCGGTCAGACGTGAGGCTACAATGCCAATGATGCCCTTATGCCAATTTTTGTTGTAGATGACGATTGACTTGTGGTCGGAATCGATTTCTCCACGATTTTCCAAAATGGCATTGGCTTCTTCTGTGATTCGTTTGTCGAGTTCTTTGCGGTCGCGGTTGTATTGGTCGATGCTCTTTCCTTTGGCGTACGCCTCATTGAGGTCTTTGGTGGTGAGCAGATCGACGGCCTCCATGCCCGATTGCATACGCCCGGACGCATTGATGCGTGGCCCGATTTTGAAGATAACGTCGCTGATGGTTATCTCCCTGTTTGCCAGATTGCAAATCTTTATGATGCTCTTCAGGCCCAAATTGGGGTTTGAGTTTAGCCGCTTCAATCCGTGGTATGTCATGATCCGGTTTTCCCCGGTCATTGGCACAATGTC
>ERZ779697.831-NODE-831-length-13379-cov-3.34434_pt1 | contig 13379 bp, 13 predicted proteins | sample MGYA00511881_ERZ779697 | MGnify/ENA primary metagenome ERZ779697 (study PRJEB29588, sample SAMEA2148105) | human gut metagenome | biome: human gut; feature: human-associated habitat; material: faeces | place: Denmark | collected 2008/2010 ... | reverse complement strand
GTGCGGCTCCTCTCATGACTAAAGTCACGAGTCTCCGCCGCACCATGAAGATGAATGCCTATGCAGAAGTTTTGAAACAACTTCTCCAATATACAGAAACGAAATACTCTGTCTTATCCCAGGCCATCGACTACGACATGTCCTATATCAGCAAATGGGTCAACGGTGCCCGTCTGCCGGCTTCGCGCCACGCCGACCGCATCAACGAGGATATGGCCCGCTTTTTTGCAGAAACGGCTGAAAAAGAAGGCCTGCACCAGGATATCGAGCGGGCCTTTTCCTTTGCCGACGACGGCCAGGACCTGACTTTCCACCTCTATGACCTGCTCAGCCGCGCCTACCGCCAGGCCCTCGCACAGAACGGCAAAGGCCGCAGCAAAAGCGAGACCAAAGGAAGCGGCATCCAGCTCTATACGACGCGCGCCGACTGCCATACGGCCCTGCAGCAGCTCCTTACAGAGCACATCGAAGGCCTCCAGGAACAGGGCAGCCTGGTCATGACGGGACAGTTCCACGTCCTCGACCAAAACGGCGTCTGGAAGATGCTCGAAAACTGCCGCAACGACCATTGGTCCTGCAACATCAACCTGGGCCTGAAGATGGACGAATTTGCCGCCCGCATGCCCCAGTCGGCGAGCCGCCTCTATCAGTGCCTGGACCACCTTTTGACCTATAATTTCACGCTCCACGAAATCGGCCACGAAGCCTACCGCAACATGATTGTCCTGAAAGATGCTTTTGCCTACTGCTACTACGTCGACAACGACGACTATATCGACATCTGCCTGGTCATCACGGACAGAGAACAGGTGCGGGAAATCTACAAGAAGTGCTGCGCCTTCCTGATGGTCCAGCCCGTCCTCATGGAACCGCGCCAGTCCCTGGGCATGGAACGCTTCGGCTACCGCGACATCTTCTTTACGTCCAACAATTACCTCTTCTTCTTGACGAACGGCTTGGAATTCCTCCTGCCCGACGAGGTCTACGATTCCTTGAGCCGCCTCATCGATGCCGGTCAATATCCGAACGCGACGAAGGACTGGATCCGCCGCATCCAGTGCATCTGGTACCGCATCATCGAACAGGGCCGCATGAAAATCATGATGCCCAAGAATTCCATCATCCGCTACCTGGAAACGGGCAGTTTCTACCTGACGGACATGAACTATCAGATGGCGCCGGACGAACGAAGGGCCCAGCTCAACCTCATCGTCGAAAAGATGAAGCAGAACCGGGCCATTACCCTCGGCATCCTTCTCCCGGCTTCGGGAAAAAGCAGTTATACGAATTTTACGAACCTCGCCTTTTACGGCAATTATACATCAGCTTTCTTCAAGAAGAACACGCACCACATCTTCCCGCAGACGGCGCCGATCTACCTTTTGCGCAGCGACAGCCTTATCGCCTGCATGCACGACTTCTTCGAAGGCCTGAGCCGGCAGCCGCAGTATAAAGAGTTCTCTGCCGACAATGTCGAAGCCCTGCGCAGCCTGATCACGCCACTGATGACGGTCCTGACGGAAGAAGACAGTCCTTCCTAAGACTGGGGCGCCGAAATGCCGCTGACCGTGATCTTCAGGATTTCCACGCACATGCCCGTCGTATATTCGACTTCGTCCTGGATATCGCGGCGGATGCGGCTCATGAGCGTCTTGATATTCTCGCCGTAGGCGACGGTCAGGGAAAGGATGATAGCCAGGCCGTTGCGCGTCGAATTGTAATTAATGGCCACGCGCAGACGGTTGATTTTAGTGACGCCTTCATTTTTCCCCAACGCATGGCGTACTAACGCTTCCAGGACCTCGTCGGAAAAGATGAGCTTGCCGTAATAGCTGAAAACGGGCCGGACGACGGAGCGTTCGAAAGCAGAGAGCTTCTTGCCGTTGCGGCCGTAAAAGAAGGAACGGATCGGGTCGAGGAGATAGCCCTGGAAATGGGGCTTCAGTTCCATCGTCGGCACAGGGATGATGTGCTTGCCTTCCTTCAGGCGGATAGCCCGGGCCTTGGCGATTTCCTGCGGATCTGAGACATCTTCGATGCGGATGAACTGCGACGCTTCCGGCAGCTGCAGGGACTCGCAGATGCGATGAATCATGTGCTTCGACGTGCCCAGGATGAGCAGCTTCTCCGGCTTGACTTTGGCCAGCGCCGCCCGCATAGCCGCTGCGTCTTCAGGCTTATTGAAAATGGCCCGGCGCACGGCTTTCAGGCGGTTCGTTTCTTCTTTGGCCGAACGGCCGGCAATGATGCGGTTGTGGTCGATGAGCAGACCGTCGTCGATGATGCACTGAATATCGTGGTCATGGGCGACGACCAGGGCGTGATGGCTCTTGCCGGTACCGCTGGCACCGATAAAGCCGTAAATTTCCATCTCTCTCACCTGCTTTTCTGTACGCTATTCCATAACATGTGTCAATAACGGGCGGACCTTGTCGGCAGCGACGGTGAAGAGGCCGACCCTTTCAGGGAAACGTCCCGTGGTTCCATGGAAATCGGAGCCGCCGCTGACATACCAATGACGCTGCTGCGCAAGCTGCAGAAATTCTTCATAACGGCCGCGGTTCTTCGGATGGTAAACTTCGACGCCGTCGAAATCGTGCGTCAGGACTTCTGCGAGTGTCCGTTTCAGCAATCCCGGATGAGCCAGGACGGCCATGCCGCCGGCCTGGCGGATGAGGGCCACGCACTCGTCGATCGTGCGCCGGTGGTAGGGCACGTAAGCCGGACCGCCGCGGTAGAGGAGCTTGTCGAAGACCGTCTTGACATCGGGGAAATAGCCCTTGGCAACGAGCAGCCGCGCGATGTGGGGCCGGCCGACTGTGCCGCCGCGGCCGAGCGTCGCTTCGATGGCGCTGCGGTCGATGTCATAGCCAAGACCCAGGCAGCGGTCGACGATTTCCAGAGCCCTGTTGAAGCGCCGTTCCTTGAACTGCACGCAGTAATCCTGCAATCCAGCGTCCTCTGTATCAATGCCGTAGCCCAGGATGTGCACGTCTTCGCCGTCACATTCCGAGCTGATTTCAATGGCCGGGATGACGCGCACGCCGGCGGCAAAGGTATGGCTGCCGTCATAAGCAGCGACGGTATCGTGGTCGGAAATGGCCATCATGCCGAGTCCCGCATCGACGGCCATCTGCGTCAGTGCTTCCGGCGTATAGACGCCGTCAGAGCACGTCGTATGCATGTGTAAATCGACGTTCATCAAACCCCTCCCTGCAGTACATGTAAAATCGACTTGATGCCGACACCCGTCGCCCCTCTGAAGCCTGTTTCATCGGGCTTTTCATTGAAAGCCGGGCCGGCGATGTCCAGGTGGATCCATGGCGTACCGTCGTGAACAAACTGTTTCAGGAAAAGGCCGGCTGTAATGGCTCCGGCTTCGGGTCCGCCGACGTTCTTCAGGTCGGCAATGTCGCTTTCGAGCTGTTTTTCATATTCTTCATCGGCTGGCAGCTGCCAGATCTTTTCGTGGACTTCCGTCGCCGCTTTGAAGAAGCGGTTCATCCATTCCTGGTCGTTGCCAATCATACCGCTGCGCACGGTCCCTAAGGCCGTCACGCAGGCGCCGGTCAGGGTCGCTAAATCGATGAGGCGCGTCGCCCCTTTTTCCTGGGCATAGCTTAAAGCGTCAGCTAAAATGAGGCGCCCTTCGGCATCGGTATTCTTCACTTCGACGGTCTTGCCGTTGTACATGGTCAGAATATCGTCGACGTGATAGGCCATGCCCGACGGGATGTTTTCTACAAGGGGCACGACGGCCAGGACATTGACGGGATACTTGAGCAGCATCAGGGCGCGGATGACGCCGACGACTGCGGCGGCACCGGCCATATCGTCCTTCATGAATTCCAGGTTGGCATGACTCTTCAGGGAAAGGCCGCCGCTGTCATAGGTGACGCCTTTGCCGACGATGCCCAGGACGTCGCGGCTCTTCGGGTCGCCCTGATAGGCGATGGAAAGGAGCTGAGGCGGATTCATGCTGCCCTTGCCGACGGCGACGATACCGCCCATGCGCCGTTTTTCCAGGGCCCATTTATTGAGGGATTCGATGATGATGTTGTCGCCTTTGAGCATTTCTGAAACCATGTCCGTGAACTTGCGCGGCGTCAGGTCGTTCGAGGGCATGTTGACCAAATCGCGGGCTGCATAGACGCCTTCATAGACGGACGTATACATGTAGCACATGGAATTGAATTCCTTCGGCCGCAGGCTGTGGGTCAGGATATTAATGCTGGCCACGGTCCGGCTCCTGGCTCTCTTTTTATAGGGCAGGAATTCATAATTGCGGTATAAAAGGCCGTCGATGAGGGAACCCAGGTCCATTTCCAGGGTATCGGCCATGACGGCCAGTTCGCTCACGCCTTCCTGCATAGCCGCCGCCATCAGGCGCCGGGCCAGGCGAAAGTCTTCATATGTCGAATAGCGGATGGGCTTGCCTTCCAGGCCGATGAGGAAATACGTCTTGGCCATGCCTTCCGAGAGGCAGTGGAAGACGTAGAGGGACTTGTAGTCCAGGATTTCCGGATGCTCTTCGGCATAAGCTTTGATTAGCCTGACGTCCTCTTCCGGCAGCTGCCGCAGCGTCGACATGCGCTGATTGATGCCGACAGCCAGGGTATTCATGCCGCCGTTGCCGTTATAAGTAATCATCTGCATCGCTCACTTTCAATCTATAAAAATCATATCATTTTTATTATACATTCGCCTCGTCGGCAAAATCAAGAATCGGGGTAAATTCAAGATTCTGTAAATTTTTTTAAAAAAAGACTTGCATTTTTCTCTCCTTTCGTGTATTATATTACATGTGCTCAGGAAACAGAGAAAACAAAGAGCACAGAAAACAACGAAACATGGACCATTAGCTCAGCTGGCAGAGCACCTGACTCTTAATCAGGGTGTCCAGGGTTCGATCCCCTGATGGTCCACCAAATTGAAAAAGCTATCGCTGCGGCGATAGCTTTTTTTCGTGTGTCGTTTGGCGTGGGTCGAAGTTCATCATATTTACGGCTTGGGCTATGCACAGGATTCGCGCAGGCCGCCGATTATGGCGGCCCCTACGTCCGGACAGCGGCACCGTCAGGTGCCTTCTGCGATGAACGACCTACGATGAACGATGAACGACGCCAAAAAAGGAGTACGCATGATGATGGGAAATCTCATGCGTACTCCCTTTTTTTACAAATGATACGGTTCGTGTCGGTCTATTTTGATGGCTCTGTAGATTTGTTCCAGTAAGATGAGGCGGATCATCTGGTGGGTCAGGGTGATGCGGCCGAAGGAGATGCACGTGTCGGCTTTGCGGCGGACGATGTCGCTCAGGCCGAAGGGGCCGCCGATGATGAAGGAAATCTCACTGCAGCCGTAAAGGGCGATTTTGGCGAAAGACGCCGCCAAATCTTCCGAAGAAATGAGTTTCCCCTGGACGTCGAGGGCGAAGAGGTGCGAACCCGGACGGACGTGGCGCAGCATCTTCTCCCCTTCTCTGTCGAGGACCTGGGTTTTCTGGGCGGCCGACGGATTTTCCGGCATCTTTTCTTCCGGCAGGACCGTCACTTCCACCTGGCCGTACGGGCGCAGGCGCTTGAGGAATTCATCGATGCCGGTAGTCAGGTATTTTTCCTTAATCTTACCGATGGTAATCAGATGGTACTTCATCAGTTGCCCTGTTCCTGGTCGTCGCTGGAATCGTTCTGCGGGCTTTCCTGAAGGACGACGGTGACTTCTTTTTCCGAGCCGTTGCGCGTATAGTCGACGCTGACCGAATCGCCGACATTGTGTTTGTCCATGACGCTCTGGAGGGCGCTGAAGTCCTTGACATCCGTGCCGTCGAGCTTGAGGATGACGTCGCCGTGGCGCAGGCCTGCCTGATCGAGAGGACCGCCGGCAGCGACTTTATAGACGTAAATTCCTTCGACGTTCAGCTTCATGCCGAAGCGGGCTGCCATCTGCTGGTCCAGGCCGTACAAGCCGAGGTACGGACGGACGACTTTGCCGTTCTTGATGAGGTCTTCCAGAATCGGACGGGCCGCGTTAATCGGAATGGCGAAGCCCAGGCCTTCGACGCCTTCTTTGGAAATCTTGGCGCTGTTGATGCCGATGACCTTGCCGTCAGCATCAACGAGGGCGCCGCCGGAATTGCCCGGGTTGATGGCCGCATCAGTCTGGATGAGCTTCATGCTCTGCCCTTCCGCGCCGATAGTGCGGTTCAGGGAGCTGATGACGCCGACCGTGACGGTCCCCTGGAACTCAAGACCTAAGGGGTTGCCGATAGCAATGGCCGGTTCGCCGACCTGGAGGGAATCGCTGTCGCCGAATTCAGCGACAGGCAGGTTGTCCATCTTGATCTTGACGACCGCCAAGTCCGTCTTTTCATCGCGGCCGACGACGGTCCCTTCCGTGCTCTGGCCGTCAGAAAGGGAAACGATGACCGTCTTCGCCGTGCCGACGACGTGGTTGTTAGTGACGATATAGCCGGCTTTATCGAAGATGACGCCGGAACCGACGCCTTCGCCGACGAGGACCTTGCGGTTGAAGACGTCGCGGTTATAGACTTTCGTCGTAATGCCGACGACGGCCGGGCTGACTTTCTTCGCCGCCTGGACGACCGCCGTATTGCGGGCATCGGAGATGGAATCGGACTTCGACGGTTCCTGGAGCTGGTTGACCGTGCCGTTGTACGTGCCGCTGGGCGTGAAAAAGGCATCGTGGATCTTAAAGCCGCCGAAGACGCCGACGGCAATGAGGACGACGGCCGCTGCCGCCGTGATGATATGTTTGCGCTGCATCATAATTCATGACTTCCTTCCTGGAAGCGGACACTGCCTTTCTGGCAGGCCAGCCGTAATAAAATATCCTGGCCGATGACCCGTCCTGCCTGAGAGAGGACGGTGCGCATCGTATGGAGCGCCAGGGACGGCGTGTTGTTCTTTTCGCTGCGATGGGCCAGGAGGACCCGCATGACGCCTTTCGTCGGCAGTCCGGCCAGAAAAGCTGCTGCCGTCTTGTTGGAGAGATGGCCCCAGCGGCTGAGGATGCGCTGCTGCAGCGGATATGGATAAGGCCCGCTGCGGACCATTTCTTCATCATGATTGGCTTCTAAAATAAGGATGTCCGCATAGGCAGCCGCAGCCGCCACATCGGGACTGACACAGCCCAGGTCCGTGGCCAGGGTGATCTTCTCGTCGCCGTGGCAGACCATATAGCCGACGGGCCGGGCTGCATCGTGGGAAATAGCAAAGGGCACGACCTGGATTTCCTTGAGGCCCACGCGCCGCGTGAGGCGGACGAAGCGATTCTGGAAGCCGTCCACTTTCTTACCGATGGCCTGCCAGGTCTCAGCCGTCGTATAGACGGGCATCTTCGTCCGTTTGAGGAGCGTCGTCAAACCATTGACATGGTCCGAATGCTCATGCGTGATAAAGACGGCGTCGAGATCCGACAGGCTGCAGTCATAGCGCTTCAGGCCCTGTTCGATGCGGCGGCAGCTGATGCCGGCATCGATGAGGATATTCGTTTTGCCGCAGCGGATGTAAGCCGCATTGCCCTTGCTGCCGCTGGCCAGCATACTGACCAGGCAGTCACCGGAACGGGCTTCGCCGCCGAGATTGGGTATGGTATCCGCCGCTGCCGGCATCACCGCACGCTGACAGCCTGCCTCCTGCCTTGCAGCCTGGATCGACAGGGCCAGCTCCTGGAGCTGCCTTTCACTTTCCGTCACGGTATCCCCTCCTTCTGTTGAAAAAAAAACCATCGTTCCGGAATACTCCAAACGATGGTCTGTGTGGTGGGCCTAGGTAGACTTGAACTACCGACCTCACGCTTATCAGGCGTGCGCTCTAACCAGCTGAGCTATAGGCCCATGTCTTGGGACTTGCTTAGTATAACATATCATAGGAAATTGTCAAGTAAAAAAATTGGTGGGCCTAGGTAGACTTGAACTACCGACCTCACGCTTATCAGGCGTGCGCTCTAACCAGCTGAGCTATAGGCCCATTTCCTAACGACTCGTTTAGTATACCACAGATATAAAAACTGTCAAGGAAATTTTACCAATTTCTTCTATTTTTTACTTATATTCTGCCATCAGCTTTTCAAAAGCCGCAAAAGAACGTTTAATCATTTCCGGATCGACACAGTAGGAAACGCGGACGTAGCCCGGGCAGCCGAAGCTGTCGGCCGGTACGATGAGGAGGTTGAGCTTCTTCGCTTTATCCGAGAAAGCCTTGGCATCGGCTTCGGGCGACTTGACGAAGAGGTAGAAGGCGCCGCTCGGGTAGACACATTCATAGCCTAATTTCTTCAGGCCGTTGTAGAGGAGCTTGCGGTTTTCGTCGTAGACGTTCATGTCGCTCGTCTGGCCCAGGCATTTGAGGACGACGTCCTGGAAGAGATGGGGTGCGCAGACAAAGCCCATGGCGCGGCCGGCACCGCAGACGGCTGTATAGATTTCCTTGGCATCGGCGGCGCAGTCCGGGACCAGGATGTAACCGATACGTTCGCCGGGCAGGCTCAGGGATTTGCTGTAGGAATAGCAGATGATCGTATCTTTGTAGAATTTCGGTACATAGAGGATGGGCAGGCCGTCATAGATGATGTCCCGGTACGGTTCGTCCGAAATGATGTAAATGGCATGGCCGATTTCGGCGGATTTCTTCGTTAAAAGGGCTGCCAGTTTTTCATAGGTTTCAGCCGAATAGACGACGCCCGACGGGTTGTTCGGCGAATTGATGATGATTGCCCGCGTGTGCGGCGTAATGGCCTTTTCCAGTTCGTCGAAGGAAATCTGGAAGTGTTCCGTATCCGGCGGCAGGACGACGGCTTTGGCCTTGGCGTTTTCGATGAAGACCGTATATTCCGGGAAGAACGGCGCAATGAGGATGACTTCGTCTTCCGTACTTTCGACGAGGGCTTTCAGGCTGATAGTCAGCGAAGCGGCAGCACCGCAGGTCATATAGAAATTATCGGCTTTGACCTGGGCATCATAATTCTTGTTCATGAAATCGGCCAGGCCCTGACGTACGGCCGGATCGCCGGCGGCGGACGTATAGCCGTGGATAGCCGCAGATTCCCGCGTTTCCAGGATTTCTTCGATGGCGTCTTTGACGCAGGCCGGCGCCGGCACTGTCGGATTGCCGATACTGAAATCGAAGACATTTTCTTTACCGACAACGGCTGCCTGTGCCTGACCGTAGGCGAAGAGGTCGCGGATGACAGAAGGCTGGGAACCGAGGGCATACATTTCTTTTGAGGCCATAATAACAACTCCTTTTATGAATAAATACATATTTTATTATACCACCTGCAGGCAAGAGAACACAGCCTATGCTATAATAATAGTTGTAGATTTTCTGAAGGAGGAGTTTTATGAAAAAGCTAAGTCCCTATGTTTATTTATTCGCTACGGGCCACTTTTCCGTAGACTGGGCCCAAGGGGCCATCCCGGCCCTGCTGCCCTATTTCATTTCGTCGTGCCACCTGAGCTACCAGGAAGGTGCGACGCTCATTTTTGCCAATATGCTCCTGTCGTCGGTCTCGCAGCCGCTCTTTGGCTACTATTCCGATAAAGTATCAAAGCCCTGGTTCGCACCGTTGGGACCGATTCTCTGCGGCCTCTGCCTGACGCTCCTGGCCTTTACGCAGAACTACTGGCTCATCTTCCTCTGCTCCATGTTCAGCGGTTTCGGCTCTTCCATCTATCATCCGGAAGCGGCCCTGATGGTCAACCGCATCGCCGGCGACCGCAAGGGGCAGGCCCTGGGGACCTTTTCCGTCGGCGGCAACGCAGGCTTCGCCGTCGGACCGATTGTCGCCGGTGCCTGTGCCTATACCTTCGATATCCACGGCCTGGCCGTCTTCGGCATCGTCAATGCCTGCATCGCCTTTGCCCTCTATCATCATATGCCGCGCATCCTTTCGCTGGTCAAAGAAGCGACAGTCGAAGAAAAACAGGCCCATCCTGACGAAGTGCAGAGCAACGACTGGAGTGCCTTCGGCCGCCTCTCGGTGGTCATCTTCGTCCGTTCCGTCGGCTTTACGGTCTGCAATGCCTTCATCCCCCTCTACTGGATCCACGTCCTGCACACTTCGCCGGCCACAGGCAGTATGGCCCTGTCCATCCTCTTTTCCATGGGCGTCGTCATCACCTTCCTCGGCGGCGTCATGGCCGACCGCTTCGGCTTTCTCCGCGTCCTGCGCGGTGCCATGCTGCTCATGATTCCGTCCATGTTCTTCCTGGTCAACAGTACAAACCTCGTCGCCGCGACGCTGCTCCTCATCCCGACGGCCTTCGCCCTCTTCGCTGCCTACAGCCCGATCGTCGTCTTAGGGCAGACGTATCTTGCCAAGAACGTAGGTTTTGCCTCCGGCGTCACCTTAGGCCTGACGACGACCATCGGCGGCCTCGTCTCCCCTCTCGTCGGCTGGGGCGCCGACCAGTGGGGCATCTCGACAGCCCTGCAGTGCCTCTGGATCTGCGCCGTCATCGGTGCCGTCTTCTCCTTCCTCATCCCCGTACCGAAAGCGTGGAGAAAGTAGGCGCCAAAGGACCCACAAAAAAAACCTGCCGCTTCTGCGACAGGCTTTTTTTTATATGTTTTACTGTGCTTTTGCTACTTCTACGAGTTTTGCGAAAGCAGCTGCGTCGTTGACGGCGAGGTCAGCGAGCATCTTACGGTTGACGATGACGCCGGCTTTGGTGAGACCGCAGATGAAGCGGCTGTAGCTGAGGCCGTTAGCGCGGGTTGCAGCGTTGATACGGGCAATCCACAATTTACGGAATTCGCGTTTCTTGGCGCGGCGGTCACGACGAGCGTAGTAGAGCGCTTTCATGACGCTTTCGTTAGCTTTTTTGAAGAGACGGCTGCGGGTACCGCGGTAGCCTTTAGCCATTTTTAAGATTTTTTTATGACGAGCGTGTGCTGTAACGCCAACTTTAATTCTTGCCATTAGTCTGTTCCTCCGAATCTATAGAAAAAAATGTATGCGAGCTGTTAGATGAACGGGCACATCTTGCGGACGGCTTCGGTCATGGTCTTGGAAACGAGCGTAGCTTTTCTCAGGTTGCGTTTGCGTTTCGGGCTCTTGCTTTCCAGGATGTGGCTCTTATACGGTTTCATGCGTTTGATTTTACCTGTACCAGTTGTGTTAAAGCGTTTTGCCGCAGCACGGCGAGTTTTCAATTTCGGCATAATAATGTCCTCCTGTTACTTTTTGTTGACAGCAATGACCATGGTCATGTTTCTGCCTTCAATTTTAGGTTCTTTTTCTACATGGGCGGTGTCTTTCAATTCATCAGCGAATCGAACCAGTAAATCACGGCCCAGTTCCGGATGGCTCATTTCACGGCCGCGGAACATGATCGTGACCTTGACTTTGCTGCCTTCGCCCAGGAAACGCTGCGCAGCTTTCATCTTAACGTAGAAGTCATGGTCTTCGATATTGGGACGAAGTTTTACTTCCTTCAATGTCAAGACTTTCTGTTTTTTCTTTGCTTCCTTTTCGCGCTTCTGCTGTTCATAACGGTATTTACCGTAGTTCATGATGCGGCAGACAGGCGGTTTGCCGTTCGGTGCGACTTCTACCAGGTCTAAATGGCGTTCTTCCGCAATCTGGCGGGCCGAACGAAGAGACATGACACCGAGCTGTTCGTTAGAATCACTGACCACGCGGACTTCACGGGCTCTGATTTGATCGTTGATACGTAATTCCTTACTAATCGTCTTTCACCTCCGAAATAAAAAAAGAACGGATAGCATCGCTATCCGCTCTACGTTTCCGTCATGGACCTTAGTAACACGTGCGTCATGTAAGGTGAGAAGCGGATAGCTTCTGCTTTATTTTCAACAATATATATTATATCAGTCGCGGTGGGACCTGTCAAGCTTATTTTACCTTGACGAAACGGTAGTCCTGTTCAGCGCGGGGATACTTTTCCTTATCGACTTCGCTCATGAAATCCTTCAGCGGACGGGCGTAGGTCTTCATCGTGTCATGCAGGGCTTTATAAATGACAAACTTTTCACCTGTTTCCGTATGTTCAGCAATGGTAATGATTTCGTACGTATTGTTCTTGAAATGACGCCAAATTTCATGTGCTTTCGGTAATTCTCTCATCGATGACCCTCCTAATAAATACATTACTAACCTGGTAGTAATTATACCATAGATTCCCTTTATTTCAATGGCTTCATATGGGGACTTTTCGCCCGCATAGCGGCAAGTGACGCCTGGGAAACAGCGATGTCAATGCAGTCACTTTCCTTTTCGGCCACGTCGATGCCGAGGCGCACTTTCGCTTCCCTTTTGATGGCTTTGTAAAGGCCTTTGGGGAAATCATCAAGGTGCGTCGTCACACCGCGGGGAAAGACGGCTTCCCGTTCCAGCGTGTAGCCGTCCGGATAGCGGCGGGAACAGCGCGGATGATACATGTCGAGATAAAGACGGTCGACGAACTTGCCGCTGGCATTGGTCAGCTCAAAGACGTCGATGCCGTCCGAAGAGCCGGCTTTGTGGAAAAAGACCATCGAGCCCGTGCGGCGCAGGCGCAGGCGCGACAAATAGACAAATTCCCCGCTCGGCCCGTTGACGGGGATCGGGTTGGTCACGTCGTGGCCGAAGCGGCCCAGACCGCCGCTGATGATGTCGCAGTCTTCGCCGCTCATCACTTTTTCTGCCAGCTGCGGCGGCAGACTTTTGTTCTGCAGCTCTGCAGAATTGAAAATCTGCAGGGCATTGTCATAGATTTCTTCACTCTTCGTTTTCTGTTGTTCCTTAAAAAAGGCATCAAAAAATCCCATTGTCTCCTCCTATATATTATATATAATACATTATATATTAATTTACAGTAAGAACCTTTGTGCATAGTCCATTATAATCTATTTTTCAGTAATCAGCTACTTTTCCTGCCTTCTTTTTACCGCTAAATCTAATTTTAAGTTTATTCTTTATTTTAACTAATCTTTTAATATTTTTCTGTATTGAATAAATAATCATTTTAGTAATGTTTTTTATCTTAATTTTTCTCCCTTCAGCCATACTTTTTAAAAATCATCTCCCCCTTGATTGTTGTTATTTTACGGATAAGCGCGTTATTATTGCGTTTCTATCATCATTGTTACCTATAATTGCATTTCCCGGCTGTTGATTTTATTTACGCATATGTTATTATATTTATAGATAAAGAGAGACATTTCAGAAGCCTCGTTTATCAAGCTATAATTAAAATTATTAAGTATTGAAATTATTTAAAGAAGAAAAGAGGTAAGAACTATGAATTTAAGTGCAAATGCTAAAATCATCATCTCCATGGGCGCTTTACTTTCGTACAGTTTCATCGCTCATCTTCTTTAAAAGAGAGATAAAAAAAGGCCTGCCGCTACGGC
>ERZ779697.823-NODE-823-length-13491-cov-1.73273_pt1 | contig 13491 bp, 10 predicted proteins | sample MGYA00511881_ERZ779697 | MGnify/ENA primary metagenome ERZ779697 (study PRJEB29588, sample SAMEA2148105) | human gut metagenome | biome: human gut; feature: human-associated habitat; material: faeces | place: Denmark | collected 2008/2010 ... | reverse complement strand
GGACGGCAAACGCATAGGCGGAACGCTGCTTATCCTTGATACGGATAATCTTGTCACCGTCATCCTCAAAAAGCTTGCGTGGCCGCTTATAAAAATGCTCGCCACCCAGACGGACAGCGGCTTCCCCAAGGCAGTCTATGAGACCGTCTGCGACCTCTTCTCCATCCAGAAGTGCGACAACGAGGGCAACCCGATAAACAACCTCAAGACCGAGAAATACGGTTCTCTCGCCGATATGGATAAGGACACGAGAGACTGGGCATACAGAATGATCCCCATGCAGAAGCTGACCAATATCATCGGCGAGGATCATGTCTATTTCTTCACCTTCAATCTCGTCGGCAGCCCCATGGACTCCGCCGCGAACCTCAACGAATATATCCAGCAGGTCAAGAAGGCGACCGGACACGACAAGGTAAATCTTCTCAACGTCAGCCTCGGCGGAACTATCTTTACCGCATATCTTGATGCTTACGGCTACAAAGATATCAACCAGGTCGTCAACGCCGTTGCCGCGACCGACGGCTCCGAGATAATCGCCGACTTCCTCACCAGAGGCGAAGCAGGCTTCAGAATCGACGACGAGTTCCTCTATCATGAGTATATCCCGAGAATAATCGCGGAGGGCAGCGACACCGCCTCCCTCGGCTATCTTCTCAATCTTGTTATCAGAATAATCCCGCGTCAGGTGTTCAGAGACACCCTGACCGCCGCTATGGACGGTCTTTCCGAGACTCTGCTTGTAAACTGCCCGCAGTTCTGGGCGCTCGTCCCGTCTGACAGATATGACGCTCTCTGCGAAAAGTATCTGACTGACAAGGATCACGCAGTCCTCAAGGCGAAGACCGACCGCTATCATCAGGCTCAGCTCAACCTCAGAAAGAATGTCCTCGCGGCTCACGCGGCGGGCGTTAAGATAGACTCAATAGCCGGCGCGAACCTCGCTTTCGGCGATATCGAATACAGCTACTTCAGCATTATCAAGAGTGCGCTTGACACCAACTCCGACGGTATCATCCAGCTCTCATCGACCACCATGGGCGCAACAGGCGCCGCCCCCGGACAGAAGCTGCCCGACAGCTACAAGCCCGCAAAGAGAGGCTATATGTCCGTTGACGGCTCGATAGACGCCTCCACGGCAGTCCTCCCGGACAACACATGGATATTCATCGGTCAGCACCACGAGGCGGGCAACAACGACGTTGTTCTGACTCTCGCCTGCGCGCTGTTTACCGATTCCGAGCTCAAGGATGTTCACTCCAAGCCCGATGTCTGGCCGCAGTATAACGGCACCTGCCGCACGAAGGAAATAAGACGCTGGCTCCTGCCCGATGCAAAGGCTTACAGAGCGAAAATCGACGAAATGCCCGCAGAGGAGCGTCCGAGTGCCGAGCAGATAGCCGAGCTTGACGCCGCTATCGCGCAGGGCGAAGACGCACTCAACATGACTATAGCCGATCCCGCAAAGGCAGACGCCGCGAAAGAGAGACTGACGAATATCCTCGTCGAACTCGGTCAGCGCGAGCCTGCAAAGGAGACTTCCGAGGCGGCATATGCGCTCGAGAAGGTCTGCTGTGTGCTCAGCCTCATCGCCCTCAAGACGATAGGCAGCCAGGGCTATTCCGATGTTGCCCGCGTGGTTATCAAGTTCCTTATCAAATTCATAGCTTCCGTTATCTGATCTGAAGTTTTATTTACGGCGAACCCCATCTTCGGAGTTCGCCGTATCTTTTTAAAGGACGGTGTTTTAAAATGAAGTCAGTTAGGAGAATAGCCGCGCTGATACTCTGCGCGGCTCTTGTTTTCTCGACCGGCATATCCGCCGCATCTTACGGCGGCGCAAAGCATGAAAACGTATCGTCCGCCGACGAATCGGGACTCGCTGCGGCACTCACTCAGAAAAGCGAAAAAACAGAGCCCGCGAAGGCGAAAAAGCCCGGCACCCTGACCGAATGCGGCGGAACCTGCGAATACAGCCCGACGGTCGTTATCCACGGCATTGGCCAGTCCAAGACCTATCTATATGAGAACGACGAGATAGCGGTCGATGAGGACGGCAAGCAGATAACCGGCTGGCCGATATACGCGAATACTAAATATATTATAAAAAATCTGCTCTGGCCGCTCGTCAAGATGCTCGTCACCCAGCGCGATGACGGCTTTGTCGAGTCATTCAGAAAGACGCTCGAGGGTACTCTCTATGTCAACGCTTTTGACTCGAACGGCAAGAATGTCTATGATGTCAGAGTCAAGAAATATCCGCAGAGCGTTGCAAAATGTTCCGACGAAGATAAAGAGGAGATATACGGCAACGTGCCGATAGACGGCTTCTCGAAAGTCGCAGGCGAGGACCATCTCTATTATTTCGCCTACAATTCGTTCGGCAACAACAGCGAGATAACCGACGAGCTCTATAATTTCATCGGTCAGATAAAGCGCGAGACGGGTCACGACAAGATAAATGTTGTGGCAATAAGCCTTGGCGGCACTATCGCAAACAGTCTGTTCGACCGCTATCCGGAGCTCTATCCTAGCCTCGACCGCGTGGTTTATATCGTCCCCGCGCTCGACGGATCGAATATAGTCGGCGATATCTATCTCGGCAAGCTCAGCACCTCGGACGAGATGCTCTACAAGAACCTGCTGCCGAAGCTTGTCGGCGGAGCGGAGGGCTATCTGCTTAACGCCGTTATAAGAATGATGCCCAAGCAGATTTTGCTCGATACGCTCGATGCGACGGTTGACGGGCTGACGAATGTTATTCTTCGCAACTGTACCACGATGTGGTCGCTCGTGCCCGAGGTATACTATGACGAAGCAGTATCGCGCGTCCTGCCCGGAGAAGAGAATGCGGAGATGCGCAGGCAGGTTGAAGTATATCACCGCGCGCAGGTCAACAGATTTGCGAATATTGAAAAGATGCGCGCCGCCGGAGCGGAAGTCTTTGATATAGTTGACTATGACTATCAGCTCTATTGCCTTGTGCCCTCATATGACAAGAGCAACGCGGACGGGATAATCCACGCGGAGTCGACCTCCATGGGCGCGAAGTTCGCGAAGATAGGCGAGACCCTCGGCGAGGATTATGTCCAGCAGGGCACTCACTGCAAGAACACGGCGCACAATCATCTCTCGCCCGACGGCGTTGTTGATGCGTCGGTCGGTCTGCTCCCAGACTATACTTTCTATTTCAAGGGTCAGGATCACGAAAAGACCGGCTCGAACGATGTTATAATGAAGCTTGCGACCGAGCTGTTGACTAATCGCGAGTTCAAGGATGTCTATTTCATGCCCGACAGGTTCCCGCAGTTCAATATCGGCAGGAATACGAAAGATTTAGTGAACAATCTGATGAAACCGGCGCAGGAGATAGACAGGAGCACGCTCTCGCCCGAGGATGCGGCAGAGCTTGACGCGGCGCTCGAAGAGTGCAATGCGATGCTCGACAACACCGTAGTCGACCCTGCGGCGACCGAGCACGCGCAGCAGAGACTCGAAAATATATTGATAAAAATCGGCGAGCGCGAGGCTCCGAACGAGAATAAAGAGAAGCTGAGCGCAGTCGGCGAGGCGATAAGCAAATTTATAAGCGATGCGCTCTATGAGTGCGTCGGCGCTCAGGGGTACTACGATGCGTTCCAACAGTTGCTGGAGCTTATCGGAAAATACTTCCCTCAGCCCGCATGAACAGTAAAAAAACAACAGCAGACCGGGGAGACCCGGTCTGTTTTTGTACTTGTAGGGTGCGACGACTCGACGCACCGGGCATGATGTAAGGTTGCAAAAATCTTACGGTGCGGTCGGTTTGTGCCGTATGAAATAAGAGCTTGAATCAGCGGCACAAAAAGCAAAACAGCCGGAGAGAGAATCTCCGGCTGTTGATTTAATTTTTACATTCCGCGTCTTGTCACGCAGTTTTCGAGGTTTATCGCATCGTACACGCCCTCGTCGAAAAGTGGGCAGATGCTTTTGTATTCGTCTATCGGCAGTTCTTCGAGCGTCGTGCCTTTTTTGATGCAAAGTGCAACGAGCTCGCCCGTCGCTTTATAGGCATCGCGGAATGGCAGCCCCTTTGAAACGAGGAAGTCGGCGCAGTCTGTAGCATTTATGAAGCCGCCGGCGGCAGCCTTTCTCATGTTCTCGGGAATCATCTTCATCGTCGCTATCATCGGAGTCAGCGCCGTCAGGCACATCTTGACCGTGTCCATGCCGTCAAAAATTGCGTCCTTGTCCTCCTGCATATCTTTGTTATATGCAAGCGGCAGACCTTTCATCGTCGTGAGCAGTCCGCAGAGGTCGCCTATAACACGCCCCGCCTTGCCGCGCGCGAGCTCCGCGAGATCGGGGTTCTTCTTCTGCGGCATGATGCTCGAACCGGTCGAAAAAGCGTCGTCGAGCTCGGCGAATTTGAACTCCCACGAGCACCACATGATTATCTCTTCGCACAGGCGCGAGATGTGAACCATGAGTATCGAGCACGCGCTGAGCAGCTCAAGGCAGAAGTCTCTGTCCGATACGCCGTCAAGGGTGTTGGGCATATAGCCGTCGAACCCGAGTGCCTTTGCGGTCATGGCGCGGTCGATGGGATATGTTGTCCCTGCGAGCGCACCCGAGCCGAGCGGGGAGTAGTTCATCCTGCCCGCGGCGTCCTCAAAGCGTCCGAGGTCGCGGCGGAGCATCTCGATATATGCGCCGATGTGCGCCGTAAAGGTTATCGGCTGAGCGCGCTGAAGATGCGTGTAGCCCGGCATGATGCAGTGGGCGTATTCTTTAGCCTTGCCGTCGAGAGCGTCAATAAGTCCGTTTATGAGCCCCGTGACCTGCGGCACATCCTTTTTGAGATAGAGCCTTATGTCAACGGCAACCTGGTCGTTTCTGCTGCGCCCGGTGTGGAGCCTTTTGCCCGCGTCGCCGATTCTCGAGGTAAGCTCGCCTTCGATAAAAGTGTGGATATCCTCGGCGTCGGGGTCTATCATCAGCTCGCCCGAGATAATGTCGTTTCGGATGTCCGAGAGTCCCGCAAGAATTTTCTTGCAGTCCTCCTCGGAGATTATCCCTTTTGCGGCGAGCATCGATGCGTGGGCGATGCTGCCGTCGATATCCTCGTTGAACATGCGGCTGTCCGTTTTTATCGAGGAGTTGAAATCGTTGGTCTTTTTATCGGCTTCTTTGCTGAAGCGTCCCGCCCAGAGCTTCATGCCTTTGCCTCTCTCTCGGCGTCGAGAATGGCCTTGACCTTTATCGGCAGACCGAAGAGGTTGATGAAGCCTGCGGAGTCCTTCTGATCGTAGACATCGTCCTCGTCAAAGGTCGCGAAAGCTTCGCTGTAGAGTGAATAGGGCGAGGTGGTGCCCGCGTTTATTATGTTGCCCTTGTAGAGCTTGAGCTTGACGTCGCCGGTGACGCGCTCCTGAGTCTTGTCAACGAAAGCGGCGAGAGCCTCCCTGAGGGGAGTGAACCACTGGCCGAAGTAGACAAGCTCGGCGTAGCGCAGAGCGACCTGCTCTTTGTAGTGCATGGTGTCCCTGTCGAGGGTCAGAGTCTCGAGAACTTCGTGAGCCCTGTAGAGAATTGAGCCTGCGGGATTCTCATAAACGCCCCTTGACTTCATGCCGACAAGGCGGTTCTCGACGATATCCGCAAGTCCGACGCCGTTTTCGCCGCCGATCTTGTTGAGCTTCTCAATCATGGTAACGCCGTCCATCTTCTCGCCGTCAACGGCAACGGGAACGCCCTTTTCGAAGCTTATTGTGATATAGGTCGGCTTGTCGGGAGCCTGCTCGGGTGACTGACCGATCTCAAGGAAGCCGGGCTTGTTGTACTGCGGCTCGTTTGCGGGATCTTCAAGGTCGAGACCCTCGTGCGAAAGGTGCCAGAGGTTCTTGTCCTTTGAATAGTTCGTCTCACGGTTTATCTTGAGCGGGATATTGTGAGCCTCGGCGTATTCTATCTCCTCCTCACGGGATTTGATGTTCCAGATACGCCAGGGAGCGATTATCTGCATATCGGGTGCGAAAGCCTTTATTGCAAGCTCGAAACGCACCTGATCGTTGCCCTTGCCCGTGCAGCCGTGGCAGATAGCGTCTGCGCCCTCGGCCTTGGCTATCTCAACGAGTCTCTTCGCGATTATCGGGCGGGCAAACGAGGTGCCGAGCAGATAGTCGCGCTCGTATACGGCGCCGGCTTTCAAAGTCGGGAAGATGTAGTCCTCGACGAACTCCTTTTTAAGATCCTCAATATAGAGCTTGGAAGCGCCGGTCTTGAGAGCCTTCTCCTCGAGTCCGTCGAGCTCCGTGCCCTGGCCGACATCGGCGGAAACGGCAACGACTTCGCAGTTGTTGTAGTTCTCTTTGAGCCACGGGATTATTATCGATGTGTCAAGTCCGCCGGAATAGGCGAGCACAACTTTCTTGATCTCTTTCATGTTAAATACCTCCGTATTCATCGTATGCACATATTATACAACGATTATTCAGAAAATCAAGAGTTATATTCAAGAAATATGCAACTTCTTGGAAAGTAACAAAAGAAGCGCCCCGAAGGACGCTCTTTTTGGTGGAATTTGTTTACTTGAGCAGAAAACCGACCTTTTTCATGACCTTGTTGAGCGTGCGCTCGGAGATGCGCTGCGCAGTCTCGGCGCCCTTTGCCATGCATTCGCTGAGATATGCCTTGTCGTTTACGATGCGGTTGAAGTTCTCGCGCACGGGGGTGAGCTCTTCTATAACGGCTTCGCCGACTTTTGTTTTGAAATCGCCGTAGCCCTTGCCCTCGAACTCGCGCTCGATCTCGTCGAACGAAGCTCCGGTGCAGCAGGAATAAATGGACATCAGGTTGTTGATGCCGTCCTTGCCCTCGCCGTATCTGACAACAGCTTCGGAGTCCGTGACCGCGCTCTTGAACTTCTTCATAATAACCGAGGGCTCGTCAAGAATGGAGACGGAAGCCTTCGGGTTCGGGTCGGATTTCGACATCTTCTGATTCGGGTTCTGCAGCGACATTATTCTCGCGCCGACCTTGCCGATAAACGGCTCGGGAATGGTGAATGTGTTGCCGTATATGCCGTTGAAGCGCTCGGCTATGTTGCGGGTTATCTCGAGATGCTGCTTCTGATCCTCACCGATGGGCACATAGTTTGCCTGATAGAGCAGAATATCCGCAGCCATGAGCACGGGGTAGGCGAAGAGGCCGACATTGACATTGTCCGCGTGCTTCTGGGATTTGTCCTTGAACTGGGTCATTCTCGAAGCCTCGCCGAACTGGGTGTAGCAGTCGAGAATCCACGCGAGCTGGGCGTGGGTGTTGACATGGCTCTGGACGAACACGACGTTCTTGTCCGGGTCGAGTCCTATCGAGAGCAGGAGCGCAAAAGCCTCCATGGTCTGGCGTCTGAGAGTCGCTGGATCCTGTCTGACGGTTATCGCGTGCAGGTCGGCAACGGCGTAGACGCAGTCATAGTCGTCGCTCATCGCTTTCCAGTTGCGCAGAGCACCGAGATAGTTGCCGAGGGTCGGAATGGCGGTCGGCTGAATTGCGCTGAGAACGCGCTGGCGGCGTTCGGGAGTCTGATTTTCCATATATGTTATTCTCCTCTCATTTCTTTGAGCACCCTGCCGAGGATCTTCATGCCCTCGACAATTTTATCGTCCGCTGGGGTCGAGAAATTGAATCTGACGGCGTTGCTCTTTCCGCTGACATCGGTCAAAAATGCAGTGCCGGGGACGAGCGCGACCATGTTCTCGGCGGATTTTTTGACGAACTCAAGCGCGTCAACATCCTCGGGCAGCTCGCACCAGATGAACAGACCGCCCTCGGGACGGACATAGCTGACTGCGTCGCCAAGCTCGCTGTCTATCATATCGCACATGAGATTGAGCTTTCTGCGGTATATCTTTCTTATCTTCTCGATATGCTCGTCAACATCGTATCTCTTCATCCACTCGGCGACTATCATCTGCATCAGCTGGGTCGTGTGAACATCGACCGCCTGCTTGCCGACGGTCATCTTCGCGACTACAGGCGCGGGAGCGACCGTGAAGCCGATACGGATGCCGGGCGCGAGGATCTTCGAGAACGAACCGGAATAAATGACGATTCCGTCCTCGTCGAAGCTCTTTATATTCGGAACATCTTCGCCCGCAACGCGCAGATCGCCGTAGGGGTTATCCTCGAGAATCATAACATTGTGCGCCTTGGCGAGCTCATAGAGCTTGCGGCGCTTCTCGAGCGACATCGTAACGCCCGCGGGATTCTGGAAGTTCGGAATAGTATATATCATTTTTGCGTTCGGGTTCTCGTCAAGAGCCTTTTCGAGGGCATCGATATTCATGCCGTCCGCATCGACGGTCACGCCGACAAGCTTCGCGTTATATGAGCGGAAACAGTTGAGCGAGCCGATGAACGACGGGCACTCGCAGATAACGACATCGCCCTCGTTGCAGAGAACTTTGGTCGAAAGATCCATGACCTGCTGCGCGCCGCTCGTTATTATAATCGAATCAAAGTCGCGGCCAATGCCGTATTTTGATTTCATTCTTGTTTTTATCAGGCTGATAAGCTCGGGATAGCCCTCGGTCACGCCGTACTGGAGCGCGTCTATCGGGCGGTTCTTGAGTATATCTGCGGCTATCTCCTGAACCTCGGCGACGGGGAATGCGTCGGGAGCGGGGTTGCCTGCGGCGAACGGGATCATGCCCGGCACGCTTGTTGCCTTGAGCACCTCTCTGATAGCGGAGGGCTTGAGCGACGCTATTTTATCGGAAAAACGGTATTCCATATTTTTCTACTTCCTTTCCGGAGACGGATTATAAGTATATATAACCTTTATAACTTAAAATTATATCACACGCTAACTCGGTTGTAAATCAAAATGTTTTATGTTATCATAGCTCTATCAAACCGAAAGAGGTAGAACCATGTTCCGTTATGCAATTTTTGATTTTGACGGTACGCTTGCCGATACAGGCGCGGGCGTGTTTGCCTCCGTGCAGTATGCCCTGCGCAGCATGGGCGAGCCGGAGCTTGACAGCGAGACGCTGAAATATTTTATAGGCCCTCCGCTCGAGACGAGCTTTTCCGTCAAGTGCGGACTCGACAGCGAACGCGGTCGAAAAATACCGCGAATACTATTCGACAAAAGGTATATATGAACTCGAATTCTTCCCGAGCACGCTTTCGACCCTGCGCGAATTGAAAGCGGCGGGAGTGAAAACGGCTGTCGGCTCTTCAAAGCCGGAGCTTTTTATAAATCGTATACTCGAGCATTTCGGGATATCCGACCTGTTCGACTTCGTCTCCGGCGCAACATTCGGCGAGCCGCACGCGGACAAGACTGTTATAATCAATCGCGCTGTCAACGGACTCGGAGTGGAAAATCTCACGGATGCCATTATGGTCGGTGACAGGAGCTTTGATATAGACGGCGCGCACGGCGTCGGACTCAAATGCATCGGCGTGCTCGAGGGCGGCTACGGCGACGAGAATGAATTCAAAACGGCAGGAGCCGACTGGATAGTCGATACTCTTGCCGATGTGAAAGATATAATATTAAAATGATTCAAAGACCGAGCAGTCTTTCGGCGTTCTTGCCGAGGATGAGCTCGGTTTCTTCTTCTGACAGCCCGAGCGAGCGGACAAAGGCGAGCTCGCGCCCGGTCGCGCTCCACGGATTGTCCGAGCCGAAGAGAACATGATCCGCGCCGAACGCCGCAATGCTCTCCGTTGCCCACGGCGGCGGCACCGAACCGGACGAAAACGCGGTGTCGATATATATTCCCGTTCCGCCGAGCAGCTCCGCCGCCTCACGCCAGAGTAGAAATCCGCCCATGTGCGCGGCTATGACGGGCGCGCCGCCGAATCGCGGAAGTATCTTTTTGAGCATCTGCGGAGTGCAGTGAACGGGGTCGGGGACTCCGATATCGACTCCTGCGTGAAAGACCGTTATCATGCCGAGCGAGCCTATCTTTTCATATATCGGGAACATCCTCTCGTCGTCCGCGAAGAAGCCCTGATAGTCGGGATGCAGCTTGATTCCCTTTATGCCCGCGTCGTGCAGTCTGTCGAGCTCGCTCAGCGCGTCCGGGCTCTCGAAATGCACGCTGCCGAACGGGATTAGAACATCGTCGCCGAGCAGCGAGATTGCAAAGTCGTTGACCTTCGTCTGCTGATGCGCGTTTGTCGCAATGTTGAGCACCGCTGCCCTGTCGGCGCCGCCGGAAATGACGCTCTCTCTGAGTCCCGACGCCGTGCCGTCGAATGCCGGATAGGGGTTGCCCGAGCGCATGGCGAGCATCGGCATAGCCTTTTTCGCGAGCGGGTCGGGGAAGCAGTGGGTGTGCATATCTATAATCATAGCTGAAGCCTCCTTGCTGGCTTTACATTATATTATAGCACTCCGGCGCGCCTTGACAATAGCAAAAAAGCTGATATAATGAAAATCAGCCGCGGTACCTGCCGCAACATTAAAATGCCCGAAAGGCGGTCGCTTATGAAATACACAAAGGAAGATATATTGAGGATAGCGGACGAAGAAAATGTCAGCTTTATCCGCCTGCAGTTTACCGATATTCTCGGCTCGCTCAAGAATGTCGCGATAACCCGCAGCCAGCTCGAAAAAGCACTCAACAACAAGTGCATGTTTGACGGCTCTTCGATTGAGGGCTTCGTGCGTATAGAGGAATCGGACATGTATCTGCATCCCGATCTCGATACCTTTGTTATCTTCCCGTGGCGCACATCCGAGGATCACAAGGTCGCGCGTCTTATCTGCGACGTCTATTGCTCGGACGGCACTCCCTTTGAGGGCGACCCGCGCTATGTCCTGCGCCGCGCGATAAAGAAAGCGGCGGATATGGGCTATTCGTGCAACGTCGGTCCGGAGTGTGAATTCTTCCTGTTCCATATCGACGAAAACGGCAAGCCCACCACCCAGACCCACGATCAGGGCGGCTATTTCGACCTCGGCCCCGTTGACCGCGGCGAGAACTGCCGCCGCGACATCTGCCTCGCACTCGAGGAGATGGGCTTTGAAATAGAAGCGTCCCACCATGAGGTCGCCGAGGCTCAGCATGAGATAGATTTCAAATACGACGAGGTTCTGACCGCCGCGGACAATGTCATGACTTTCAAATATGTCGTCAAGAGCATCGCCCAGTCGCACGGACTTCATGCGACGTTCATGCCCAAACCCATTTACGGCATCAGCGGCTCGGGCATGCACACCAACATCTCGCTGTTCAAGGCGGGCGAAAACGCTTTCTGCGACGAGAGCGACAGCCTCAATCTCAGCAAGACCGCATACAGCTTCATCGCCGGTGTGCTCGAGCATATCCGCCCGATGACCCTCGTGCTCAATCCCCTTGTCAATTCGTATAAACGCCTCGTGCCCGGCTATGAGGCTCCCGTATATGTCGCCTGGTCGGCTCAGAACCGCAGCCCGCTTATCAGAATTCCTTCGGCACGCGGCTTCGGCACCCGTATTGAGATACGCAGCCCCGACCCGGCGTGCAACCCCTATCTTGAGATGGCTTCCTGCCTCGCCGCCGGTCTCGACGGCATCGAGCGCGACCTGCCCGTTCCCGCGCCGACTGACGCCAATGTCTATGACATGACTGCGGACGAGCGTGCCGCGGCGGGAATACACTCCCTGCCCAAGTCCCTCGAAGAGGCGACAAAGCTCTTCGCCGCAAGCCCGTTCATGAGAGAGGTGCTCGGCGATCATGTTTTCAACAAATATCTTGAAGCCAAGCGCGAGGAGTGGAGAAGCTACCGCGCAAGAGTCTCTCAGTGGGAGATCGACAGATACCTTGTCAAATATTGATCCGCGTTTATGCAAAGCGTAAATATTTGAAAAAAGCCTTGATATTGCGGGGCTTATGTGTTAGAATATTTATTGTAGGAATGTAAACTTGACGAAAGAGTGGGGTGACCCGCTCTTTCCTTTATGTTAGGGACTTTTTGAAAAAGGAGATGTGTCTGTGGCAGGCAAAGGCAAGGGCGGCAACACCGTAGCCGCCGTGTGGGAGATAGCTGCTCCCGTCGCTGAACAGCTGGGGCTTTCAATCTGGGATATCCGATTCCAGAAAGAGGGAGTTTCCTGGTATCTCAGAATATATATAGACAAGGAGGGCGGCGTCGGTATAACCGACTGCGAGAATTTCAGCCGCGCCGTTGACGGCCCTCTCGACGACGCCGACCCGATAGAGCAGAGCTATTATCTCGAGGTCTCGTCTCCCGGAGTCGAGCGCCAGCTCACCCGTGACGAGCATTTCAAAAAATATATCGGCTCGCCCGTTATGGTTCGCCTCATCCGTCCCCGCGACGGCGAGCGCGATTTCAAAGGCACCCTCGAAAGCTACGACAACGGCATGATAACCGTCACCCGCGAAGACGGCAGCGGAATATGCTTTGAAAAGAAGGAAGTCAGTTCGGTAAAGCTCGACGACTTCTATGCCGATGACGAGTAATTTTGCGCGATACTGCGTTGCACGAACCTGTGAATTCAGTCACGTACAAGAGTACGCTCCTTCATTCACAGAACCGTGCGCCTTGTCTCACACAAAATTCTTTCGTCATCTACCCTGATTAAATTTGATGACGAATAAAATCGCGCATAGCTGCGTTGTGAGAACCGTGCCCGTTCGGTGACCGCTGTAGGGCGGATATCATCCGCCAGATGTGGCTGACTGTTACAGTCGGTTTGCTATCCCCGGCGCGCCGTGCGCCGTTTGAAATAAAAAATTCACTTAAAAGGATTGATTTGGAAAATGAATAAAAAAGAAAGAAACGAGGAAAGCAAGAAGAACAAGGAGTTCTTCGAAGCCGTGAAGCTGCTCAGCAAGGACACCGGCGTCACCGTTGACGCGATGTGCGAGAGCATCCAGAATGTCCTCATCGGCGCGCTGAAAAAGGAATATAACAACAAGGACATCGTCTTCTGCGATGTCGACGCCGACAAGGGCGAGTTCCGCGTTTATCTGCGCAAGACCGTTGTGTCCGAGATATCCGATCCCGACACCGATCTGCTCGTCGAGCAGGCTCAGCAGTATAAGAAGGGCGCAATGCCCGGCGATATCGTTGAGATTCCCGTCGAGACCGCAAAGGTCAGCAGAATAACCGCCGAAAAGGGCAAACATATGCTTCGCCAGGCTATCCGCGAGGCAGAGCAGGGTCAGCTTCGCAGCGAACTTGAGAGCCACAATCAGGAGATTATCACCGTCACCGTCCAGCGCGTTATCCCCGAGTCGGGCGATGCGGTCGTCAGCCTCGGCAAGACCGAAGCCGTGCTCTACAAGAGCGAGCAGCTCCCCGACGAGGTGCTTCAGCCCAATGATATTATCAAAGTCTATGTCGCCGGCGTTCGCAGCACAGATAAGAACACCCGCGCAACTATTTCGAGAACTCATCCCGGTCTTGTCAGAAGACTGTTTGAAGAGGAAGTTCCCGAGATATTCGACGGCACCGTTGAGATAAAGGCGGTCGCCAGAGAGGCAG
>ERZ779697.820-NODE-820-length-13557-cov-1.79603_pt1 | contig 13557 bp, 9 predicted proteins | sample MGYA00511881_ERZ779697 | MGnify/ENA primary metagenome ERZ779697 (study PRJEB29588, sample SAMEA2148105) | human gut metagenome | biome: human gut; feature: human-associated habitat; material: faeces | place: Denmark | collected 2008/2010 ... | reverse complement strand
TCGGCTTTGCCCGTATCGAATTTGACGAACGTGGCGCGGGTGTAGCCGTAGGCGACTTGCAGGTCGAGGTTTCGCCAGAGGGTAGCCAGCAGCGACGCTTCGCCGCCGAAGCTGCGCGTGCGGCCGGCGTTAGTCATCAGACGGCCCGTGACCTGTCCTTCGGGGAAGACCGTGAGCTGCTGGTCGCGGCAGTCGATGTAGAAGAGCGCCAGATCGGCCTGCACCTTGTGCGAAGGGGTCGAGAGGTGGGCACCCACCTCGTAGTTCCAGCTTTTCTCGGGTTTGTAGGTCACCACGTCGGCCACGTCGTAGAGCGAGCCGAATCCCATCTGTTTCATCACTTGCTGCTGCAGGACATCCGAGAACATCTGGGTATTGAATCCGCCGGCCTTGTAGCCTTTGCTGACGGTGGCGTAGAGCGTGTTACGCCGTGCGCTGCCCATCCGGTAGAGCACCGATATTTTGGGAAGTATCTCCGTGAAGGATTGTTTGAGCGTACCCGGCTGATCGACCAGAATAGCGTGGGGATAGCTCGTGCCGTCGGGTGTTTGGGTCGTGTAGGTGGCTTCGGCATAGCTTCGGTAGTGGAGCTTCGAAGCCTCGAAATCAACGCGCAGGCCTGCCGTGAAGCGCCATCGGCCGGCGTCGTAGGTGGATTCGTGGTAGAGGGCCGCTCCGTAGTCGGGCGTGCGGAAGCGGCTGTCGAGCAGGAACGTATCTTCGCCCCATTCGGCGTGAATCCCCTGCGGCTCGAAACGATCGAGGATCAGGTTGCGGATGCCGTCCTCCTTGAAGAGCACCGGTGCGTGCATGCTGGTATGGCGGTAGAAGCCGAAAGCACCGAGGAGCCAGCGGTAGGCTTTGTCGTCGGGGGAGCGGAACACGAGGTCTTCGGTCACGGCGTGCTCCCGGCGGGCCTGTGTCAGTGTAAAATAGGAGAGCGGCAGGAAATCCTGGTCGAGGTTCATCCGGTCGTCGAGGTACTGATAGCTGGTGATGCTCGCTACGGAGAATTTCTCTCCTTCGTAGCGGATCGTCAGTCCGTCGTTGAAGTTCGTGCGGCGGTAATCGCTCGGGTCGTTGTAAGCGATCTGGCCGGTTTCGACATAGGCGTAAGGGTAGCCGCCCTGTTCCAGCTTGACGAACGAGAAGGTGTTGTCGATACGAAGTCCGTGCAGGTTGCGGTACTGTACCTTGAACCGGCCGCCGCTTCTCTCCCAGTCGCATTTTTCACCGGTATAGAGGTTCTTGAAGAAGCCGTCGGTCTTGGAATAGTAGGCTCCGACCGAGAAGCCGACCCGTTCGCTGGTTTTGTAGTAGGTCGAAATCCGGTATTTCTGCGTGTTGCCGCTGCCGTACTCCATGCCCAGCCGCACTCCTTCGAAGGTGAAGGGCGACAGGGTATAGACGTTTATTACGCCGCCCATCGTGTTGCGTCCGAACAGCGTGCTCTGGGGGCCGCGCAGCACTTCGATCCGCTCGATGTCCGTCAAATCGAAGTCGTAGGCGTCCTTGTTCAGGTAGGGGATGTTGTCGATGTTGAGCCCCATCACCGGTTGGTCGATGCGGGCGCCCAGTCCGCGGACGTAGATCGACGAGGTCATGCGCGAGCCGTAGTCCGGGGTGTGGAAGTTAGGAACCACCTGCGAAACCTCTTTCAGGGCTGCGACGTGCCGCCGTTCCAGATCCGTGCGTCCGATTACGGAAGCCGTTACGGGTTGGTTGCGCAGGTTGAGGCCCTGTTTGATGGCCGTGACCTGGATGTCTTCCACCTGGATAACGGAGTCCGCCAGTACCGGAGTGGAGTCTTCCGGCAACGCAGGGGCGGCACATACGCTCATGGCGTGCAGGAGTATGCACGCCGACAGAAAGATGATATGGATCGCCTGGCGGATCATCGGATCGTTTCGAACGGCAAAAACGGCGCAGACCGTAGAGTCCGTCGGTTTTCTCCGATTTCGCCGGAGCGCCGCGTTCGCTTTTACCGCGATTGTTCGAGGACAAAGGAACGATATTCCGATCGTTTTTGCAACCCTCATTTATGAGGAGTGCGGATGTCGCTTTCGTCCACGTAGCCCATGCTGACCGCGCAGATGACGAGTGCGGCGACGGACTGTACGCCGAGCTTCTGCATGATGTTGCGGCGGTGGGAGATGACGGTCGGCGATCTGTTTGTTCAGCAAACCCTGAGCGATGAGCGTCAGCACTTCCGTTTCGCGTACGGAGAGCAGGTTGGCGGCCGGAGTGCCGTGCTGCCGGGGAAGGGCATGGTCGGGTCGAGGCGCTTCGCTGCGCAGGCACAGCAGATCGTGTACCAGCCGTTCTTCGCCGCCGAAGATATCGATCTGGCGCATTCGGGCGAACTGGGCCGAATACCCTTTGCCCAGCAGGATCGTCTTGTGACTGTTTTCCAGGAAGAAGGTGCGGTGGCGCATGAAAACCTGCATGGCGGCGAAATAGTGGAAATAACGCTCCGGTCCGGAAGCGATGAATTCGGTGAAGCTGTCGAACACGGCGATCTCTCCCGGAGGACCTACCTTTTCGAGAATCGTCCGCAGGCCCAACCCGATCAGGATGTTGGGCGTAATGACGGCGATGGCCGGTTTTGTCGGGGGACAGCTCATTCGTGGTGGTAGGGTTCGTTGTTCAGGATGGTGAAAGCCCGGTATATCTGTTCGGCGAAGATGGCTCGCACGATCTGGTGCGAGAAGGTCATCTTCGAGAGCGACAGTTTGGCGTCGGCCCGTGCATATACCTCGTCGGAGAATCCGTAGGGGCCGCCGATGACCATGACCAGCCGCCGGATGCCGCTCGCCATGCGTTTTTGCAGCCAGTAGGCGAAGTCGATCGAACGGTATTCGTCGCCCCGTTCGTCGAGCAGCACCACGTAATCCCCGTCGCCGAACTGACGCAGGAGGCTGGCGCCCTCGGTCGTGCGCTGCTGTTTGGCCGAGAGGTTCTTGGTGTTTTTTACGTCGGGCAGGACCGTGACGGCGAAACGGCAATAGAAATTGATTCGCCGGGCATACATGGCCAGCAGCGATTCGATCTCCTTGGAGTCCGTTTTTCCGATTACGATCAGTTCGATGTTCACGTTGGTTGGTTTATGGTCATCCTGCCGGCGGCTTTTGGCGGCGGAACGGCGATAGGTTGTTTCTGCGTCCGGCGATTCGCCAACAGGCATGACGGTTTCCGGCCGAATGTGCGGCCGGGGTACGTTACGGTTTTCAGGGGACTATTTCCAGGTCCGTATCCCACTCTCCGTCGGCATCGATGCAGATTACGGGACGCGAAGGTTCCACGGACTTGAGCCACTGATAGGCTTTGTACATATTATATCCGTTGCCCGACTCTCCACCCAGAGCGAATCCGATGATGCAGGTGTGGTTGCGGGAGCGGTAGTACATGTTCCGCACGCGTTCGAGGTATTCGTCCGCAAGACGCGGATCGTTGCTCGGTGTGCCGCCTGTGGTGCGGTCGTCGCGCTTTTCCGGAGCGTTGATATTGGCCTGATCGATCACGAAGAGGCCCAGTTCGTCGCACAGATTGTAGAACCAATAGGGTTGAGGCGCATTGGGCCAGATGGTATTGATCCCTTTTTTCTTGAGCGCCAGCAGTTCTTTGCGCGTGGCAGCGGCGTCCGCTGCCGCGTTGTATCTTTCGGAAACGATCGTGACAGGTTTGTCGAAACGGGTAATCTTCCCGTCTTTCATCTCCGTCTTTCCGAATCCTACTTTGAGGGGGATGTACTCCTTGAAGACTCCCTTGCGTTTGGTGTAGAGCATGACCCGGTAGAGCGGGGCGGCGCCTTTGGCTCCCCAGCTATTTTCGTAGGTGTGATAAATGTAGGGCGAGAAGCGTACCGTGTCGAGCGAGCGTCCGGGAACGGTTATGTCGTTTACGCTGAAATCGAGCAGCTTGCCGTTGGGGGCGTAAATGTCGAACCCGACGGTGATCGGTTCCTCGTAGTTGTAGCCGTTCTGCACGATCACCTCCAGGTCGAGCATGCCGAATTTGCGGGTCGAATCGGGGATCAGCGCTACGTTGAAATCGCGTATGCTGCGTTTCTCCTGGGCGAAAAGATAACTGTTGGTAAACGGTTTTACCGGGGTCGGAGTGAAACCTTTTTGCAATTCGGGCGTATTACTTTCGTGCAGTTCCAGTAAAATGAGGTTATCGCCCTGTTTGACGTAGGGGGTAAGGTCGAAGTCGGCCGGAGCGAAAGGGTCTTCGACCACGGCTACGGTGCGGTCATTGACGCGGAGCGTGTAGGCCGTGCCCGTGTTTTCGAGATGGAGGTAGATGAACGAGTCGAACCAACCGTTCGGAAGATTGACCACATCCCCGATTCCGAGCACCTCTTCCCCGTCGTTCAGAAGCCCGGGGGCGAAAACCAGGTATTTGTCGGTGTTTTTCCGGTTGAGCGCATCGGCGTCTTCGCGGGTGTCGAACGGGACGAATTCGGAACGGTGGATGCGTCCCCCGTCTTGTCCGTAAACGGCCCCGGTGTAACACAGGACGGCGATAGCGAGGAAAATTCGTTTCATGGCGGAATTGTACTATAATGCGATTGACAAAGGTACTTTTTTTTTGACAAATCACAAATATATCCTATCTTTGTCTATCTTTAAGAATGAGTAAAAACAAGAAGAAATTACCGAACGTATGAAAAGCTTGAGAATCGCAGAATTGCTGCAGTCGCCGGCGACGGACGCCGAGGTCGTTGTGAAAGGTTGGGTCAGAACCAAACGTGGAAATAAGAACGTGGCTTTCATCGCCCTGAACGACGGATCGTGTGTGGCGAATATGCAGGTTGTGGTCGATCTGGCGAAATTCGACGAGGAGCTGCTCCGTAAGGTGACTACCGGAGCCTGTCTGCGTGTGGACGGACGCCTGGTCGCTTCGTGCGGTGCGGGACAGGGCGTCGAGGTGCAGGCCGAGAAGATCGAGATATACGGTACGGCGGATCCCGAAACCTATCCTTTGCAGAAGAAGGGACATTCGCTCGAATTCCTGCGCGACATCGCTTATCTGCGTCCCCGTACCAACACGTTCGGTGCGATTTTCCGCATCCGTCACGCGATGGCCTATGCGATACATAAATATTTTAACGACAAAGGTTTCTATTACCTGCATACGCCGCTGATCACCGCTTCGGACTGCGAAGGCGCCGGAGCGATGTTCCAGGTGACGACGCTCGATCTGAACAACCTGCCCAAAACCGAAGAGGGGGCCGTGGACTATTCGCAGGACTTTTTCGGCCGTCCGTGTAGCCTGACCGTGTCCGGCCAGCTCGAAGGCGAGTTGGGAGCTTTGTCGCTGGGGCAGATCTATACTTTCGGCCCGACGTTCCGTGCCGAAAACTCCAATACGCCGCGCCACCTCTCCGAGTTCTGGATGATCGAGCCGGAAATGGCCTTTTACGAGCTGGAGGACAACATGGAGCTGGCCGAGGATTTCCTGAAATACCTGATCCGCTACGCGTTGGAGAACTGCCGCGAGGATCTGGAGTTCATGAACAAGATGTGGGACAACGGTTTGATCGAGCGGCTCAACTTCGTGTTGAACCACGAATTCAAGCGGCTGGATTATACCGAGGGCGTGGAGATTCTCAAGGCTTCGGGCCGCAAGTTCGAATTCCCCTGCGACTGGGGGTGCGACTTGCAGTCGGAACACGAACGCTATCTGGTCGAGGAGCACTTCAAGCGTCCGGTGATCCTTATCAACTATCCGAAGCAGATCAAGGCTTTCTACATGAAGCAGAACGAGGATGGAAAGACCGTCCGTGCGATGGACGTGCTGTTCCCGAAGATCGGCGAGATTATCGGCGGTTCGGAGCGCGAGGCCGACTACGAAAAACTTTCGGCCCGTGTACACGAACTGGGTATGAACGAGAAAGAACTCTGGTGGTATCTCGACACCCGTCGTTGGGGATCGGCTCCTCATTCCGGTTTCGGACTCGGGTTCGAGCGCCTGCTGCTCTTCGTGACGGGTATGGGTAACATCCGCGATGTGATTCCCTTCCCCCGTACGCCCAAGAATGCGGAATTTTAATTAAATCCGGACCATTTATCTATTAACCCGTTTTCAGCCGTTCCTGATAATACTTTTATCACGAACTGCAATATTTTATTTTGCCAAAAGAAGAAGCCGATTACTAATTTCGAAGTTAATAATTGGGAGGAGACAAGTATGAGCATGATCAATCAAAAGCAGGTATTGTCCCTGCAACAGAAATTATCACCCCAGCAGATTCAGATGATCAAATTGTTGGAGTTGCCGACCATGCAGCTCGAGCAGCGGATCAAGCAGGAGATCGAGGAGAACATCGTGTTGGAGGAAGACGATCATACTCCGGAGGACGAGCAGCCGCAGCAGATTTCGGTGGAGGAATACCTCCGGGAAGACGAAACTCCTTCCTATAAGAGCCGTATCAACAACTATTCGAAAGACGATAAACCGCGCCAGGCCCCCCTTGCGGGCGGACGTTCGTTGCAGGAGTACCTGGTCGAACAGTTGGGATACCGCAATCTCTCGGAGCAGGATATGCGTCTGGCCGTTTATCTGGTCGGCAGTATCGAGGAGGACGGCTATCTGCGCCGGAGTTTGGAGGCTATCGCCGACGACATCGCCTTCACGCAGGGCGTAGATGTTTCGGTCGAGCACTTGGAACGATTGCTGTCGATTATCCACGAACTCGAACCGACCGGTGTAGGTGCCCGCAACCTGCAGGAGTGTTTGTTGTTGCAATTGGATCAGGAGAATCTTAATACCCGCTCCCGCCGGCTGGCCCGCAAGATCGTGGAGTGCTATTTCGACGAGTTTGTCAAAAAGCATTACGAAAAACTGATGGCCCGGCTTCAGGTTTCCGAGGACGAATTCCGCGAGGCGATCGAAGAGATTACCCGCCTTTCACCCAAACCGGGCAACCTTTACTCCGAAGGCGGGGCCGATACGACGCCTTACGTGACGCCGGATTTCATCCTCGATTACCACGAAGGGCATTTCGACCTGACGCTCAATTCGGGCAATCTTCCCGAAGCGAGAATCAATCATCGTTATATCGAAATGATGCGGGGCATGGTGGATTCCGACGGTCGGGTCAAGGAGAAGGACCGCGAGGCGATTCAGTTCGTCAAGAGCAAGATCGATTCGGCCAAGTGGTTCATTTCGGCGATCAAGCAGCGGCACGATACGCTGATGCGGACGATGCAGGAGATTCTCGATTACCAGCAGGAATATTTCAAGGACGGTAACAAAAGTAAGTTGCGGCCGATGATCCTCAAGGATATCGCCGATCGCACGGGGTTGGACGTATCGACCATTTCGCGCGTGGTGAACAGCAAATATGTACAGACCCAGTTCGGCATCATTCTGCTCAAGTCGCTCTTCTCGGAGGCGATGCAGACCGACAGCGGCGAGGAAGTGTCGAGCTATGAAATCAAGAATATCCTCCAGCAGTGCATCGACGAGGAGGATAAACGCAAGCCTCTGACCGATGAAACATTGATGGATATCCTCAATTCGAAGGGGTACCGCATCGCACGTCGTACGGTGGCCAAGTATCGGGAGATGTTGAGTATTCCGGTGGCACGGCTCCGTAAACAGATTTAATCGCGTAGAAGATGTATTTGCGTTTGTCGAAAGCCGTTTCCGTTGTGCTGCATCCGTTCCTGGTGCCGCTCTATATGGTGTTGCTGCTGTTGCTGGCCGGTACGGTCTATTCGCTTTATCCGCTCAAGGTCAAGATATACCTTATTTGGGTGACGCTGCTTTTTACGACGATCATTCCGGTTTTGGTGATCGCACTGCTCAAGTCGTATCGTAAGATCGGCGATGCGGATTTGAGCGACCGCAAGGAACGCTTCATCCCGCTGCTCGCTATGATCGCCTGCTATACGTTGTGCGCCGTCGCTATTGCGAGGATTCCTTCGGCGCAGATGTTGAGCCGTTTTATGTTTGCGGGAGCCTGTTGTGTCGCCGTGTGTCTGTTTGTCAGCTTTTATTGGAAGATCAGCCTGCATATGACGGCGTTGGGTGCTGCCGTGGCTTTTATCGTTCTGATCAATATCGCCAGCGGCGGGGGACTCTTCGCTGCGTTTATCGCAGCCCTGCTCGCTGCCGGTGCGCTCGGCTCCGCCCGGCTGAAACTGGGGTATCATACGCTGTCGCAAGTGGCGGCGGGATTCGCAACCGGTTTTATCGTCGCCGCAGGCGTCGGTTTGTTCAACTGGTAATAGAAAAATAAGGCAGTGTGTCTTTATGACACACTGCTGTTTTATTATCGGGATGCGGCAAAGTCATTTACGATAGTAAATTCCTGTCGCTCTTACCCGCAAATGCCTTGTCTTGCATCCATTCTGACACCCCTTATTCAGGGGTTGTGCCTGAAATTTTCATTTCGACACAGCCCCGTTTTAATATTACGGGTTGCCTATTTTTTCAACTGTCCGCCCAGCATGATGCCGGGATAATTTTGCATGACGGAGGCGATTTGCTGCATTTTCTCGTTCGCAGCGTATTCCGGAGAGGAGTGCCGCACGGCTTCGAGCGCATCGCCTGCATCGAACTGGAGCGTCAGCACCTCGCCGCGCAGGGAGAGATAGCCTTGGAAGGTGGCTTGTTTCCCGTCTTGGATCAGCGTGATGGCGGCTGTTCCGGTGGCGGGATCGTAGCTATACGTCCCGTCGATCTCATGTCCGCCCATAGAGGCGTGGAGCCGGTTGCGTTTTTTGAAGGAAACGGTCCCCTGTCCCGGTACGAGGCCTGCCTTGACGTAATGGGTCGCCAACTGGTCTTGCAATCCGGCTACGGCGATCGAGGCGAACATATCGTCGCCCTTGTATTCGATGCTGGGAGCCTGGTAGGTCCAGACTCCGAGGAGCGCTTCTTCCGACGGATAGGTCGGCGGTGTGGCCTCTTCCTGTTTCGCGGAGTGACTACCTCCTAAAAGTTGCTGGAGTTTTTCATTCAGCGATTGTCCCGAAACAGCGATTGTCGCGCATACGACGAACAAGGCGGACAGACATAATGTACGTTTCATATCCGAATGATATTATTTGGAAAAATTGAACCCGATGGCGATACTCTTGTATTTTTCGAGCGAAGCTGTCAGGGGTTGCAGCGATGCGATTTTTGCTCCGATTCCCGAGAGCAGCTCCATGAGTTTTTCGCTCGGAAAGACCAGCTGCATCTGTGAGCCGCTCAGGTAGGCATGGCCGGTCAGGGAACCCAGTTTGCCCGGTGCTTTGCTGAAGTGGAGCGTAATGGCATGTGTTTCGGGGTTGAATTCGTAGGTTCCGTTCAGGGAATGGGTTCCTAACAGCGCTTCGAAAGCACCGTCCGTATCGAACGTGAAATGACAGGCTCCGGGTTTGATTCCCGCCAGTTGGTAAACCGGGTCGAGTTTTTTCTCGACGCTACTCGAAAGAGCCGAGCCGCCCAACTCGCTCAAGGTGTCGTCGCTTTCGAATTTGACGCCCGGACCGGAGTATTCCCACCGGCCCGTAATAGCCATTTGGGTCAGTTTTCCTCCCGTGACTTTATCTGCGGCACTGGTCGCCGCTTTGGAGAGGGCGTCTTTCCAGTCTTGGGCCTGAAGTGTGCTGCAACCTATGAGCAATACCGCGAGAATAAGCAATTTTTTCATAGCCGAATAGCAAGAGCTGTTTTATTTTTCCTGAATCAGAAGATCGATTTCCCGCAACCACAGGCTTGCCGTAGCGTCCGAAGGCATACGCCAGTCGCCGCGCGGCGAGAGGGAGATGATGCCTACTTTCGGACCGTCGGGCATGGCCGAGCGTTTGAACTGCTGCGAGAAGAATCGCTGGAAGAATACCCGCATCCAGCGCAGGATCGTCGCCCGGTCGTAGCGTCCGTCGAACGCTTTTTCCGCAGCGAAGAGAATCTTGGCGGGGGAGTAACCGTTCTGGATGAAGTGGTAGAGGAAAAAGTCGTGCAACTCGTAGGGCCCTACCAGCTTCTCGGTGTGCTGGGCGATTCCTCCTTCTTCGCTGGATGGCAGCAGCTCGGGGCTGATCGGCGTGGCGACTACATCGAGCAGAATCTCGCGGATCGCATCGTCCTGACATACCTGGGCCATCCATCGTAGAAGCACCTGGATCAGGGTTTTGGGCAGCGAGGCGTTCAGACCGTACATCGACATCTGGTCGCCATTGTAGGTCGCCCAGCCCAGTGCCAGTTCGCTCAGGTCGCCCGTGCCGAGGACCATGCCGTGCTCCATGTTGGCGATGTCCATCAGGATTTGTGTCCGCTCCCGGGCCTGGGCGTTTTCGTAGGCGGAAGATTGTTCTTCGGGGTTGAGTCCGATATCGGCGAAGTGTTGTTCGCAGGCTTTGCGGATGGAAATTTCGCGGGAAGTGATGCCCAGGCAGCGCATCAGGGCGATCGAGTTGCGGTAGGTGCGGTTGCTGGTGCCGAATCCGGGCATTGTGACGCCGATGATGCCTTTGCGGTCGAGCCCGAGGCGATCGAAAGTCCGCACGGCGATCAGCAGGGCCAGTGTGGAGTCCAAGCCGCCGGAAACCCCGATGACGACCTTTTTGCAATCGGTATGCTGCAGGCGCTGGGCCAGCCCCATCGTCTGAATGTTGATGATTTCACGACCCGATTCGTCCATCTCTTCGGGCGTTTGCGGCACGAAAGGATGGGAACTGAACTCCCGGTCGAGGGTGACGTTCGCGGGGTTTTCCGGCAGGGGAATTTCGACGATGATGCGCTCGGCGGGACGGTGCGGCGCGAAAGTCGTGGTGCGGCGGCGCGAGTTGAGGAGCTTTTCGGTGTCTATGTCCGCGACGATCAACTGTTCCTCGGTCGAAAACCGTTCGGTGCGCCGCAGCATCCGGCCGCTCTCGACGATCAGGCCGTTGCCGCCGAATACCAGGTCGGTCGAAGATTCTCCGTAACCGGCCGAACAGTAGATGTAGGCCGACTGGGTCCGGGCCGATTGCGATTTGACCAGCGTGAGCAGGTAGTTGTGCTTGCCCAGCACTTCGGGCGATGCCGAGAGGTTGAAAAGTATCTGGGCGCCGTCCACTGCCTGATGCAGCGACGGGGCGGCCGGAACCCACATATCCTCGCAGATTTCCACGCCGAACTTCACGCCTCCGATGTTGAAAAGCATGTTGCGGCCGAAATCGGTATCCTGGCCGCACATCCGGATCGTGGCCAGGCCGATCTCTTCGCCCGACATGAAGCAGCGGGCCTCGTAAAATTCCGAGTAATTGGGAATATATGTCTTGGGGACCACGCCGTGAATACGTCCCTGAGCGAAAACTACCGCGCAGTTGTAGAGGGCGTTGCCATAGGTGACGGGCATACCGACGATGGCGACGATGGGCAGTTCGCGGGTCTGGGCGAGGATATAGCCCAAGGCCTGTTCCGCCGCATGGAGCAAGGCGGGTTGCTGGATCAGATCGCCGCAGGTATAGGAGGTGATGCAGAGTTCCGGGAAGAGGATGATGCTTGCTCCCCGGTCGGCGCCCTTGCGGATCAATTCGGTGATATGTTGGGCGTTATAGTCGCAATCGGCGATCCGTACATGGGGAACTGCCGCTGCTACTTTCAGAAAACCAAATCTGTTCATACGATTTTTGCCGGTTTATTTTCTTCGTTTTCTGTTCCGAAGCGTATCGAACATCTTCGTACGGTCCGGGTATCGGAAAAACTCTCGGTTTGTTTTTTTGCGTTTTTTTCGCTCGGCATGGTCCGAACGGATTCGGCTTCGTGTCCGCCTGTCGAAAACGCTTGTTGTGCAATATTTTTATTTTGTCCAGAGCTGGGCCAGGTTCAGGATTACCTGCATGGCTTTGTGCATGGTCGTCAGCGAGCAATATTCGTAACGGCCGTGGAAATTCATGCCGCCGGTGAAGATGTTGGGGCAGGGGAGTCCCATGAAGGAGAGCCGTGCGCCGTCCGTGCCGCCTCGGATGGGCTTCACGAGCGGTTCGACCCCCGCCATTTTCATCGCCTCGATCGCCTTGTCGATCACCTGCGGGTGCGGTTCGACCATCTTGCGCATGTTGTAGTACGAATCCTTGAGCGTGAGGGTCAGCACCCCTTCGCCGTATTTGCGGGCGAGCAGATCGACGCACTCCTGCATGTAGTTCTTGCGGGCTTCGAAACGGGCGCTGTCGTGGTCGCGGACGATGTAGCTGATCTGCGCCTGATCGACCGTGCCGTTGAGGGCGATACAGTGGTAGAAGCCGTCGTAGCCTTCGGTGTGTTCGGGTCGCTCCCAGGCCGGCAGTAGGGCGTTCAGCTCGCATGCTACCTGAATGGCGTTGATCATCTTGTCTTTGGCGTAGCCCGGGTGGACGTTGCGGCCCTGGATCTCGATCTTGGCGCTCGCGGCGTTGAAGTTCTCGTATTCGAGTTCCCCCTCGAAGCCGCCGTCCATCGTGTAGGCGAAGTCGGCGCCGAAGGCCTTGACGTCGAAGAAGTCCACACCCCGGCCGATCTCTTCGTCGGGGGTGAAGCCTATGCGGATCTTACCGTGTCGGATCTCCGGGTGCGAGAGCATATACTCTGCAGCGGTCATGATCTCCGCCACGCCCGCCTTGTCGTCGGCGCCCAGCAGCGTCGTGCCGTCCGTGTGGATCAGCGTATGTCCCTTGAAGAAACTCAACTCCGGAAAGTCCGCGACTTTCATCGTCACGCCGGCGTTCAGCCGGATGTCCTTGCCGTCGTAATTCTCTATGACGTGAGGTTTCACGTCGGCGCCACTCATATCGGGCGCCGTGTCCACGTGGGCGATGAATCCGATGACGGGGGCTTTTTCGCAGCCGGGCGTCGCGGGAATCGTACCCATGGCGTAGCCGTACTTGTCCACCGTAACTTCGGTGAGGCCCAGGGTCTTCATCTCTTCGGCCAGATAATCGAGCAGCACCCGCTGTTTCGCGGTCGAGGGGAAAGTTTCGCTCGACTCGTCGCTCTGGGTGTCGAACGAAACGTATTTCAGAAATCTGTCTTTGAGTTCCATAGTATATTTCGTTGATTTTTTATTCTTCCTTTTTAGCGCGGAGCGAATGTACGGCGAAATAGATGATAAGCGCCAGATACATGCCCAGACCTACCCACGAGGCTGCGTTCGAATTGCTCCACTGCGTGAATTTCCAGTCCACGTCGGCGAATTTCAGGATCGCTCCCACTACGCCCATCAGGGCGCCGCCTGCGATGAAGCCCGACGCGATGAGCGTACCCTGGCTCATGCGTGCCTTGTTGAGCGCCTGGTCTTTCGATCGGGTCGATACGAACCAGGCGATCAGACCGCCGATCAGCAGCGGAAGATTGAGCTGTAGGGGCAGGAACATGCCCAGAGCGAACGGAAGGGCCGGAATACCGATGCCGGTGAGTACCAGCGCGAGGACTGCGCCACAGAAATAGAGTACCCAGGGAGCTGTTCCGCCCTGCATCAGGGGTTGGATCACGGCGGCCATCGCGTTGGCCTGCGGAGCTTCCAGCGGGCTGCCGGGACCGAAGCCATAGGTTTTGTTCAGAATAATCATCACGCCTGCGACGGTAGCGGCCGAAACGAAG
>ERZ779697.810-NODE-810-length-13677-cov-1.87131_pt1 | contig 13677 bp, 8 predicted proteins | sample MGYA00511881_ERZ779697 | MGnify/ENA primary metagenome ERZ779697 (study PRJEB29588, sample SAMEA2148105) | human gut metagenome | biome: human gut; feature: human-associated habitat; material: faeces | place: Denmark | collected 2008/2010 ... | reverse complement strand
ACCGCGCTTTAAGATAACGCCGGGCTTCTCTATCGTCTCGGCGCTCTGCGGCGCTTTTGCCGAGCCTATCGCGGTCATGAGCTTTGTTTTATATTCGTCGTCGGGTTTATTCTGCGTCGGCTCGGAAAGGGATTTCATCGGACCGAACACGACTGTGTCGCCGAACAGGCCGGGTATGGCGCGGCTCTCACGCTCGGAGTCCTCCTCCGGCTCTTCTGCCGGCTCGCCGAAATATCTCGAAGCGGGCGCGCCGAAAAGCTCCTCTACCGTCGGCTTTTTCTCGGCTTCATCCTCGTCCTCGGATTCTTCTTCCTCGCCGTGGAGCGTCAGAATGTTATCGCTGTTGTCGGACTCGTCGGTTTTATTTGATTCGTCCGTGTCAACTTCATCTTTAGGTTCCGATTCCTGTATATCATCATCTTCGCCGTCGGCTTTCACAACAGACAGCTCGATTTTTGAATCGGAGTATATATCCTCGCTCTCATCGGCGGGAACTTCTTCAGCCTTAACTTCCTCGGCTTCCGGCTCAATTTCGTCGGCAGACTCCTGCGCCGCTTTGGCTTCTTCCGGCTCTACGGGAGCTTCTGTTGCCGCTTCGCTTTCAAAATATGATTCGCCGGCTGATTCCGTCTCTTCAGGCTTCGCAAAAGACACTTCGCTTACAGGTTCTTTGTTTTCGACGGTCTGCTCCGCCTCGTCTGATTCTGCGGGCTCGGCAGGCTCTTCGGTTTCTGCTTCTGCCGAAGCCTCCGGTTCGTCCGCCGGAATTTCGGGTTCAGCTTCTTCCGGCTCGGGCTCTTCGTCGGGCTCGGATTCCGGCTCTTTCGGGTCTGTATATATAGTCTCATACTCCGACGATATGTCATCGTCAGAGTATCTGTTTTTATAGTAGGCGATGCTCATCAGAAGCTCATCGTCGTCATCGTAGTCAAGTGCTGTGGAATCGGCGTCCGTGCTCGCTATCAGATCGTCTATGTCGGTTATTTTCCAGATCTTGTCCGGTTCGCCGCTGTCGTGTTCAATCTTCGCCACTTGGTAGAGAACTTTGTCAAGCGGCATGTTGCTCCGCTTATCGGAAGGTTTGTTTTCCACTCATCTCACCCCAATTTATATATGCTTATATGCTGAAAAAATCGGATAAAAGTCAGTTTCTGTGTTTCGCCGCTTCGAACATGAGGATTCCCGCCGCGACGGAGGCGTTTAGAGAATTTATTTTGCCGCGCATCGGCAATGAGGCGATAAAATCGCATTTTTCGCGCACGAGGCGGCCTATACCCTTGCCCTCAGAGCCGATGACGAGAGCGATGCTGCCGCTGTAGTCGAGGGCGGTGTAATCCGTGCCGTCCATGTCCGCGCCGAATATCCAGACGCCGCGCGATTTGAGTTCGTCGATGGCGGCGGGGAGATTCGCGACTTTTACTACAGGGACATATTCAATAGCGCCCGCCGAGGTCTTTGCGACTGTGTAGTTGAGAGTCACGGAGTTGCGTTTCGGGATAATTACCCCGTGAACTCCGGCTGCCTCCGCGCTTCTGAGGATAGCGCCGAGATTGTGCGGGTCTTCAAGCGAGTCGCACACGACTATGAACGGACTTTCGTTCCTGCTCTCGGCGAGGGCGAAAATATCGTCCATCTCGGCGTATTCGTGAGCCGCGGCAAATGCCGCAACGCCCTGATGCGCCGCGCCGTCGCAGAGGCGGGCGAGCCTGCGCTGATCGGCAAATTTGACGGGAATCTTGCGCTCGCGGCAGATGTCTATTATTCTGCCTGCCTGTCCGCCGCGCTGACCCTGTGCAACGGTCACGCTGTCTATCGTTCTGCCGCTTTCGAGAGCCTGAAGCACTGCGTTGCGCCCGACTATGAGCCCCTCTTTATGATCCATTGAATATACCTCTCAGCCAAAAAGTCTCTATATAAGCATTATTATATCATATACTGCTATAAAACGACAATAGAAATGCTAAAAATTTACGCGGAATATTTTTCCTTTCTGCGTATTGCGATTGAGTTCACAATAAGAATTATGAGCGTGAGGATAAGTGTACCCGTCAGCGCGCCGAGGGTGTCGACTCCGACATCGAAAATGCGGCAGGCGCGGCCGGGGACAAAATACTGGTGTATCTCGTCGCTGATTGAATAAAGGGCGCTGCAAATGACTGAGACAACAGGCGAAAAACGCCTGCGGCTGAGAAAAAGCGCGCAGCCGATAAGAAATCCGAGCGCCGCATATTCAAAGAAATGCGCGAACTTGCGCACGATGAAGCTGTTCAGAAGTGGGCCGAAGAGTTTCATCAAAATACCGCGCACACTGTCACTCATATTTTGCGACTGGTTGCCGTCTTTGCTCGAAAGCCAAAATATGCATCCGGCGCACGCCGCCGCCAATAACCAGAAAAAGACGGCGAGCACAATGCGCACCGTCCGATTTTCGGGGAGTATATATCTGAGTTTATTTTCCTTTTTCATCTTGTCAGTCCTTTGCCGTTACGAAAACAAAATCGACCGCCGAGCTCTCCGGGTCAACGCTCAAGCCGTTGACGCCCTTCGCCGTTGCAAAATAGCTCGGGGTTATGAACATCGGGAGCACAGCGCCGAGCGAGAGCAGTCTGCCCTCCGCGTTGCGGCAAGCCTTGACGAGTCCTGCGCCGCTCAGCGCCTTGAGGTTCTTGACGGACGCGTCAAACTGCGCGTCGCTGAGGCGTACTATGTTGTTCGTCCCCTGCGAGGTGAGCGTAGAAAGGAAACCTGCGGCGTCGGTTATGCCCGCGGACATGGAGGTCAGGGCTATCTGATAGTCGCCGTCCTGCACGCGCGAGGAAAGAGTCGCGCTGTCGAGTGCGGTGACAGTGAAATTGACGCTCAGACCGAATACTTTTTGCCAGCCCTGTATCATGCGGCGCATGGCGTTTTCGTGCTCGGGCAGGCAGATTATCTCAAGGTTCAGCTTGCCTGTGAGATCTTTCTGCGCCTGAGTCCAGTATCCGGCGGATCTGTTCATATCGTAGCCGAGAATGCTTACCGGCTCGCTGTTAAGATCCGCTCCCTCACCGACGGAGCAGGCGGGCGGAATTATCGAATAAGTTTTCTGCATATCCTCGCTCTCGAGCGTCAGCGAGTTGTAGTCAACCGCCGTGCAGAGCGCGCGGCGCAGCGACACGTTGGAGAGCGACACGTCGGAGCAGTTAAAACACAGAGCCCAAACAGTGTCGTAGCTCTTGGTGACGGAGAGATCGGACGAATCGGGCGCAGTCGTGCCGAGCTGGGCGGCGCAGTAAGTTCCGTCGAGCAGGGAATTGAGTCTTTGCTTGCTGTCGCCGTCGATTACGAGCGACACGCTCGCGGGCTTCGCCGGGAAAGGTCCGGTGTAATCATCGTTATTTTTTATAGTCAGTGCGGAGTCGTGCAGCCAATAGGAGAGATAGAACGGACCGTTGCACAGGAGCGTCGAGTAGTCGAGTCCGTAACGCCCTTTGGTCGCGTTGAAGAAAGTCTCGTTGCAGGGCATGCATATTGCCTTTGTCAGCAGATCGAGAAAAGCCGATTCGTCAATTGCGCTTTCGAGCGTTATGCGCAGTTCAAAGTCGCCGACCGCCTGCACGCCGAGCTTGTCGGAGGACATCTTGCCGTTTATTATGTTCTTTGCGTTCTTTATGACGCCGAGGCTCAGCGCTTCGGGTGCGCCCGTTGCGGGGGCTACCGCGCGCCTGAGCGCAAAGACAAAATCCGCCGCCGTGACGCGGGAGTCAAAGGTCTTGTCTATGTCGTCGCCGAGGATCGGCTTGAATGCCTTTTTCATTATGACCCAACGTGCGTCCTCGCGGAGCTTGAAAGTATAGGTGAGTGAGGAGGCGTCATAGCTCCAGCTCTTTGCCGCGGCGGGGGAATATTTGCCCTCTGCGTCTTTGCGGACAAGTCCCTCGAAGCAGTTGAGCACGACGGTCTTTGCCTCCGCGCCCTGCGCTATCTGCGGGTCGAGGCAATCCGGCTGGGCTGCTATAGGATAGCTCAGCGCCGCGCCCGAGCCGTCCTTGCCGCAGGCGGCGGCTGTGAATATCAGCGCGAGCGAAAGAAATATTGAAGCTATTCTCGTAATTTTTTTCATGCTTTTCCTCCGTATATCGAAAACGCCGGCGTATTTATACAAATTTCGCGGGCGGTCTGAGGCATAATTTTTTCGGGACATGCAGTCCCTTTCAGATACATTATATAGTAGCATAAAACCACTCCCGTTATCAACCGTTAATTGCAAAGATTATCCGGCAAATATAATATTGTTCAAAAAATTTTTATTGTTAAAAATATATCTGTATAAATGTTGCAATTTTTTTAAAAATCTGTTACAATTCTTTATCATATCTTACAGATTTTGGAGATCGGAATTATGAACGCTGTTTTATATATCGCGGCGGCTCTTTCGGCTGTCTGCGCCGTGCTGCTCGTTATTGTTATAACGAAGCTCAACCGCCCCTCCGCGCAGGACGGGCAAATAAAAGAGCTTGAGCATAAAGTGAGCTCGCTCGAGGGTCAGCTGCGCGACGAGTTCGAGCGCAGCCGCAGAGAGAGCGCGGGCAATCAGAAGGACATGCGCTCCGAGCTTACCGAATCGCTCGATAAGATGAACGAGCGCCTTGCACTCATGACCGAGGCGAATTTCAAGCATCAGCAGCAGCTGACGGATATGTTCTCGAAGTCGCTCGACACTATCCGCCGCAATAACATAGAACAAAACGACAGACAGTCGAGAATTATTGCAGAGTCGATAGAGAAAATGCAGCAGAGCAACGAGAAAAAGCTCGATGAGATGCGCGCAACCGTCGACGAGAAGCTCTCCTCGACCCTCACGACCCGACTCGACAGCTCGTTCAAGACAGTCTCCGAGCAGCTCGAAAATGTCTACAAATCGCTCGGCGAGATGAAAGAGCTTTCGACGGGTGTTACAACGAATGTCACGAATCTCAACCGCGTGCTGACGAATGTCAAGGCGCGCGGCACCTGGGCGGAAGTCCAGCTCGAGGGCATACTCGACCAGACGATACCCAATATGTACGAGAAAAACTTCGCCACCCGCCCGGGCAGCTCCGAGCGTGTCGAGTTCGCTATCCGCATCCCTGCCGGAGACGGCGGCGCGGACGCTTATCTCCCTGTTGACTCGAAGTTCCCGATGGAGGACTATGTGCGCCTCTGCTCCGCCGCGGACAGCGCGGACGCCGAAGAAGTCGCCAAGGCGCGCAAGGCTCTTGAGGACAGAGTCCTGAGCGAGGCAAAGCTTGTCACCAAATACATAAATGTTCCTGCAACGACCCCGTTTGCGATAATGTATCTCGCGACCGAGGGGCTCTATGCCGAAATCGCGTCCTCGCGTACGGGAATAGCTGAGCGCATCCAGCGCGAATATAACATCATGATAGCGGGACCGACCACGATAACGGCGCTTCTCAACTCCCTCTCTATGGGCTTCAGAGCCGTGGCGATAAACGAGAAGGCGAACGAAGTCCGCCGTCTGCTCTCCGTCGCCAAGGCGCAGTATGAAAAGTTCGGCGACGTGCTCGACAAGGCGAAGAAAAAGATAGACGAGGCGGGGCGCACCCTTGTCGCCGCGCAGGACAGAAATCGTATCATGGCGGGCAAGCTCAAGGGGATCGAGAGCATGGACGCCGCCGAGGCGGACGCATATCTCGGCATAGCCGAGCAGACGGACGGCTCGGAGGATTAAGCATTTTCGTTTTTGTTTAATATAAAACCAGAAAAAAGGAGGAAACGAAATGAAAAACAAAGGAAGACTGGCAAGACGCATCATTGCAGTTATAGTCTGCATGACCCTCGTCCTTGCCGCCCTCCCAACCGGAGTTTTCAGTGCCTTTGCGCAGACCGAGAAGGGCAAGCTCAAAGTCACATCCATCTCCGACATTCACTATTTTGCTGATTCCGAAAAAGGAACCGGGAACACGGAAAACGGATTCAGCGAAGCCTACAACGAATGGAACGATAAAGGCTCCCGTCAGCACAACGAGGTTGACGCGCTCCTGACAGCGGCTCTCGACAAGGCCGCTGAGGAGAAGAGCGACTATGTGTTCCTGCCCGGCGACCTGACCCTCAACGGCGAGCTTGCAGGCCACAAGGCTCTTGCCGCAAAGCTCGAAGCCTTTGAAAAGGAGAGCGGAATACAGGTCATCGTTGTAAACGGCAACCACGACGTCAACAACTATAACGGCGTTACATTCAAAAACGGCGTCAAAGAGTCCGGCGAAGTCACCTCTCCTGAGGCGTTCCGCGAGATCTATAAGAATCTCGGACGCGACCTTGTGACGGACGAAAAAGAAGATGTCTTCACCCCCACCACAGGTCAGGCGGGTCAGCTCTCCTACGCTATAAGCCTCAAGGGCGGCTACAGACTCATCGTCATGGATACCAACAAGTATTCGTCCGATGTCACCGCCAAGGGCGACGATGTTCAGGAGACCGCGGGCAGCATCACCCCCGAGCTCATGCAGTGGGCTCTCAAGCAGTGCGAAAAGGCGAAGAAGAACGGCGAGACCATCATCGGCATGGGTCACCACAACTTCGCGCCGCACATGACCATCGAGCCTGAGCTGTTCTTCGCTTTCGTGCTCGACGATTGGATGGAGTGCGCCGAGACCCTCGCGGACGCAGGCATGCATTTCACCTTCAGCGGACATCTCCACACTCCCGATATAGCCTCCCATGTCAGCGACAACGGCGAGACTCTCTATGATATCGAGACCACATCCCTTTCGGGCTTCCCGAACAAGTTCAGAACCGTCACCTTTGACAACACTCAGGACGGCAAGATAATCTGCGATGCGAAGTCCCACGACATTGACGAGGACGGCCCCATTGTCGTAAACTTCCCCAACGGCACTTCAAAGACCTATGCCCAGCCCTATAAGGACAGCTTCTCGTTCTTCAAGACCTATGGCCCCGGCGATCTCCACAACTTCGCCATGACCATGATCGACAATGCCCTTTCCGGCATCTTCGAGGACATTCAGGAGGCCGGCGGACTCTATGCATATCTCGAGGCTTCGGGAATCGACCTTGAGAAGATAATCATCGACGCGCTCGGCACGAACGGCTTCGAGGTCGGCAGCGTTGAGATATTTACGGTCAGCAGCAACATTATGAGCTTCATCAAGGATCTGTGCGCGCAGGTCGACGAGGCTTATATCAATAACCCCGACCATGTTATGGAGGTCATTGACGGCGTAGTCACAAAGGCTCTCAACTATCAGGTCTCTGATTATAAATGCACAAAGTTCTATGAGGCTATGGGCATGGAGAGCAAGAACGAGAAGGGCACCTTTGAGGATGCCGCTTACACCGTTCTTTACACTCTTTACAACGCCAACGAGGATATCAGCGACGACAAGTTCATGAACGATGTTCTTGATTACTTCGAGAACAGAGACGGCGCAAAGGAACTCATCAACTTCCTTATCGACACTCTGCTCAACGATGTCGTCGAGGGTGAGATCCTTTCGACCCTCCAGTTTAACCCCGGCAAGCTCTTCCCCGTCGGTTCTGTCACCAGCCCCATAGGCGTTGTGACTGATATTATCATGCAGATTATCTTCCGCGGCAACCCGAGCTATGAGAACGTTATCTACAGCGTGCTCAACCTCCTGCCCGAGAAGTACAGCAGCCTGCGCAATATACTCAACACCGTCGTTATGGATGAGTATATGACTCAGAGCCAGTATGACAGCATCGGCTACACTGTCGGCAGAATGCTTCGCAGCCTCGTTGAGGATACGAATCCTGCCAAGAAGTCCGACCTCGATGTGACTCTCGTCTATGACGGCCCCGTCGAGCCCGAGGTCACGGTTGACAATATGCGCCTGCCCTCGAATATAGGCACAACTTTCACCGGCGACGCATCGACCGAGAGAAGCATCAACTGGTATACAAAGTACAGCCTCAAAAATTCCGACATTCAGATAGCCGAGTATTCGGAGAACCCGACCTTCACCGATAAGCTTCCCAAGGGAGTCAAGGTCAGCACGACCTCCGAGCTTGTCAAGAGGGAGTATCCCGGCGTCGATCTCGGCATTATCGGCTTCATCTCCTACGGCATCAATGTCAACCGCCACACCGCGACCATAACCGGTCTCAAGCCCGGCACGAAGTATTGCTACAGAGTCGGCGATGCAAAGTACGGCTGGTGGAGCGGTACGGGTATAATCGAGACCGCGGACAATTCCGATTCCTTCACCTTCTTCCATGTCAGCGACGAGCAGTCGCAGAACGCTGTTCAGTACGGCACATGGGGCAAGGTAGTCGATACCGCGCTCAGGATGTTCCCCGAGGGCAAGTTCTTTGCCAGCGCGGGCGACCAGGTCGATTACACCAAGCACTTCAAGCAGTGGCAGTGGTTCTTCAATGCCTCTGAGAATATCAAGAACACCGCTATCATGCCCGCAGCGGGCAACCATGAGAAGAGCGGATATATGCTCGACCAGAACTTCGTCCTGCCCGAGACGGTCGATCAGGACAGAGAGAGCGGCGTGTTCTATTCCTATGATTACAACAACGCTCATTTCATCGTCCTCAACACCAATAACCTCAGCGAGGATAAGGCGCTCAGCGACGATCAGCTCGCATGGCTCAAGGCGGACGCCCAGGCAAGCGACGCTCAGTGGAAGATAGTCGTCCTCCACAAGGCGCTCTATTCCAACGGCTCGCACTATGACGACAAGGATGTCAAGGCTATGCGTAAGCAGCTCTGCGGACTCATGCCCGACCTTGGCATCGATATCGTCCTCCAGGGTCACGACCATGTCTATCTGCGCACCGATGTCATGGACAACAATAAAGTTGTCAAGGCTGAGGAGCAGAAGATAACCTTCGGCGGCAGAGAGTACACCGCCAAGCTCAATCCCGAGGGCACAGTCTATGTCATCAGCGCATGCGCAGGTGTCAAGGACTACCAGACCAAGGACGTCAAGGATACCGACAAGCTCTTCCCGAGAGCCGAGGCTATCTACGATGCCCACAGCGCTGTGTTCTCTGCGATAACCATCGACGGCAGCAAGCTCTATTTCGACGCTTATATGCTCGACGATGAGGCAAAGGACGGCGCAACGAGAATCGACTCCTTCGCGCTCTCAAAGGCAGAGAAGGAAGAACCCGAAAAGCCCGAGAAGCCCGAGAAGCCCGGTCTTCCCGACCTGCCTGAGCTTCCCGAAATCCCCGGTCTGCCCCATTGGCCCGGAAAGCCCGAGAAGCCGGAAGAGCCCTCAGACCCGTCGAATCCGAGCGAGCCGCTCGATCCCTCCGATCCCGCGAGCCCGATAGTCCCCTCGACGAAGCCCGATACAAATAAGCCCGAGGGCGACAGCAAAGTGCCGAACACAGGTGCGGCAGCTCCCGTAATGCTCATTGCATTCGCAGGCGCGGCATTCGTTATCGGCTGCTCTGCAAAGAGGAAAAAAGAGGACTGATAACAGCTCTCTGATATAAAACTATAAAGACGCCCGGAGAGTTCAGACGCTCTTCGGGCGTTTCTCTATAGATTTTCACGCGCGTTTCTGCTACAATAAATTCAAAAATCACCGAAGACGATATTATGTTCAGACCTGTTCGCAGAATTAAAAACGCTCTCGGCGAAGAAGCGACAAAAGAAATTTTGCGCTCTGCCCGCCGCGGAGTGATCGCAGTCAACGGCGACGGCGGATATCCTTATGCGATACCAATAAACTATCTCTATGACGAAGAGGCGGGAAAGATATATTTCCACGGCGCAAAAGCGGGTCACAAGGCGGACTCGATAAATAAATGCGATAAAGTGTGCTTCACGGCTTACGGGGATGAGATTATCCGTGAAGAGGTATGGGCGCCGTTCATGCGCAGCGCCGTCGTGTTCGGCAGGTGCCGCGTCATTGAAGACCGCGCTCAGACGCTGATTTTGGTCAAACGCCTCGCGATGAAATATTATCCCGACGAGCGCCTTGCGGATGAGGAAATTGCCGTTTCGGGAAATGCCGTGCGGATGTATGAAATAGCGATAGAGCACATGAGCGGCAAGGAAATTCAGGAGCGATGATTTTTTACACAAAGAAAGCGTCGGAATTTTTTGTACTTTAGTACACTTTTTTGTCGTTTATCGCTTGACTATTACCGATATAAAAAGTATAATAAAAAAGCTAATGCAAATAAATTGGAGGTAAACAAAATGAAGGTATTTATGATTGGCGGCACCGGCCTTCTCGGCAGCGCCGCAGCACGTATTTTCATTGACAGAGGCCACAGCGTCAAGTCCGTTGCTCTTCCGCCCCTTCCCGAAGGAGCTCCCATCCCCGAGGAGATGGAGATCGTAATGTGCAATATTTACGAGAAGACCGACGATGAGATCAGAGAGCTTATGGCCGGCTGCGACTGCTTCGTTTTCGCCGCAGGCGTCGACGAGAGAGTCGAATTCCCCGCACCCGTTTACGATGCTTACTACAAGTACAACATCGCTCCCCTCAAGAGACTTCTTCCCATCTGCAAGGAGCTCGGTTACAAGAAGGCCGTTATCCTCGGCTCTTACTTCTCCTACCTTGCCAAAGAGCGTCCGGATATGAAGCTCTGCGAGAAGCACCCCTATATCAGAAGCCGTATCGACCAGGAGAACGTCGCTTTCTCCTATGCCGATGACAACTTCGATGTTGCCGTTCTCGAGCTGCCCTACATCTTCGGCACTCAGCCCGGCAGAAAGCCCGTTTGGGTTATCCTTATCGAGCAGATCAAGAGAATGGATAAGCTTCCCTGCACCCTCTATCCCAGAGGCGGTACAGCTATGCTTACAGTCCGCCAGGTCGGTGAGTCCATCGTCGGCGCGGCTGAGCGCAGCACCGGTGCAAAGGCATGGCCCATCAGCTGCTACAACATGAAGTGGGCTCCGTTCCTCAAGATAGTCTACGCCGCAAGAGGCATGGGCGACAACAGAAAGATCATCGGTATCCCCCCGTGGATGATGAGAATGGGACTCAAGGGCGTCGTCAAGGAGTATGCCGAGAAGGGCATCGACAGCGGTATCAATCCCATGGGTCTTCCGGATATCATGGATCTCGATCTCTTCATGCCCACTGATTATGCTTACAAAGAGCTCGGTGTTACTGAGGACGACATCAAGGCTGCTATCACCGATTCCATCAAGGTCAGCGTTGCTTCCTATGAGGGTAAGGTTAAGCTCCTTGAGATGAAGGGCGAATAATCAAAACATACACTCATTTTCGGCGGAACTTTTATGTTCCGCCGAAATAGTGCTTTTTAGAAGCTTTTATATCCCTGCCGTATTTGTCGGCGGCGCGGTCGTTTGACGGGGGTTTTTTCGTCAGGACGCACAAAGATGCGCTCTTGTTTTTGTGCGCGCTGACGGAAAAACGACCATCCGCAGACCGCTTTCAACTTTTATCATCACAAATTTTTCAGGAATGGGTGAATTCTTTTGGCAAAGAGAGAAGACGTAAGAAATATAGCCATAATAGCGCACGTCGACCACGGCAAGACTACCCTCGTCGACGAGATGCTCAAGCAGAGCGGCATATTCAGAGCCAATGAGCAGGTTCAGGACAGGGTCATGGACTCAAACGACCTTGAGCGTGAGCGCGGAATAACAATACTTTCAAAGAACACCGCCGTCCATTATAACGGCGTGAAAATCAATATCGTTGACACTCCCGGCCATGCCGATTTCGGCGGCGAGGTCGAGCGTATACTCATGATGGTCGACGGCGTGCTTCTGCTCGTCGATGCGTTCGAGGGCTGCATGCCCCAGACGCGCTTCGTCCTCAAGAAGGCTCTTGCGCTCAAGAAGAAAGTCCTCGTTGTTATCAACAAGGTCGACAGACCCAACGCGCGCCCCGCAGAAGTCGTTGACGAGGTCATTGATCTGTTCATCGACCTCGGCGCCGAGGAGGATCAGCTCGACTTCCCCGTTGTCTACGCTTCGGCAAGAGACGGCTATTCCTCGCTCGATCCCAATGTCCGCTCGGGTGATATGCGCCCGCTGCTCGACTCAATTCTCGAGCATATCGAAGCTCCCGACGGCGACGTCGATGCCCCGCTTCAGATACTCTTCACGAGCCTTGACTACGATGATTATATCGGCAGAATAGGCGTCGGCAGAGTTGAGCGCGGCAGGGTCAATAAGAACGAGCCGATAGTGCTCTGCAAAACGGACGGCACTCAGGAGAATGTCAGGGTGTCGCGCCTCTATCAGTTTGAGGGACTCTCGCGTGTCGAGGTCGATTCCGCCGCCGCGGGCGATATTGTCTGCATCTCCGGCATCAGCGATATAAATATCGGCGAGACCGCCTGTTCTCCGGACTGCATCGAGCCGATGCCTTTCATAAAAATAGACGAGCCCACGATATCCATGAACTTCATGGTCAACGACAGCCCGTTCGCAGGCCGCGAGGGCAAGTTCGTTACTTCGAGAAATATCAGAGACCGCCTGTTCAAGGAGGTCGAGACGAACGTCAGCATGCGCGTTGAAGAGACCGATTCGACCGATACTTTCAAAGTCTCCGGCCGCGGCGAGCTGCATCTGTCAATTCTCATTGAGACCATGCGCCGTCAGGGCTACGAGTTCCAGGTTTCGCGCCCGAAAGTCATTCTCAAAGAGATAAACGGCAAGACTTGCGAGCCTATGGAGCTGCTCATAGTCGAAGTTCCCGAGCAGTATGTCGGCGCTGTTATAGAGAAGCTCGGCTCCCGCAAGGGCGAGCTTGTCAACATGGGCACGCGCGACGGCGGCGCAACTCATCTTGAGTTCCGCATCCCGTCGAGAGGACTCATTGGCTACCGCGCCGAGTTCCTCACAGACACCAACGGCAACGGTATCATGAACCAGGTGTTCGACGGCTACGAGCCCTACAAAGGCGAGATAGTCACCCGTGAGCGCGGCTCTATAGTCGTTCACGAGACCGGCGTGAGCACCGCATACGGTCTGTTCAACACTCAGGACAGAGGCAGGTTGTTCATCCCCGCGGGCGTCGAAGTCTACGAAGGTATGATAGTCGGCGAATGTGCCAAGAATGAGGATATAGTCTGCAATATCTGCAAGAGCAAGCATCTGACCAACACCCGTGCATCGGGCTCCGACGACGCGCTGCGCCTCGTGCCCTATACGGAGATGAGTCTCGAGCAGTGCATGGAATTCATAAAGGACGACGAACTGCTTGAAGTTACGCCCAAGTCGCTCAGACTCAGAAAGCGCATTCTTTCGAAAGAAAAGAGACTCAAGCAGCAGTTCAGAGGCAAGTAATCTGAAAGGGGAGACAGGAATGACACAGCGCCGATCGGTTGCTCTGGGCAGCTTTGACGGACTCCATCGGGGTCACAGGGCTGTGCTCGACCTCGCTCTCTCGTTTGAAAAAGATGGCTTCGAGCCGTGCGCCCTCGTCTTTGACGAGCACCCGCTGAAAGTTGTCGGTGCTGGAGCTCCCCCGGAGCTGATGACCCCGCAGGCGCGCGACGAAATGCTCGAAAGCCTTGGCATAACCGTCAAAAAGATATCGTTCGGGCGCATCGCCGATATGTCGGCGGAGCAGTTCGTCAACGATATTTTGATAGGCGAGCTGAACGCAGGTGCTGTCTGCTGCGGATATAATTACCGCTTCGCAAAGAGCGCCGCTGCGGATTCCCGCGACCTCGAAGAGCTCTGCAGGGAGCATG
>ERZ779697.803-NODE-803-length-13738-cov-2.92326_pt1 | contig 13738 bp, 6 predicted proteins | sample MGYA00511881_ERZ779697 | MGnify/ENA primary metagenome ERZ779697 (study PRJEB29588, sample SAMEA2148105) | human gut metagenome | biome: human gut; feature: human-associated habitat; material: faeces | place: Denmark | collected 2008/2010 ... | reverse complement strand
CCGACATCACTGTTACAGGCGAGCCTTGCCCAATGTGGGTTCCGCTCGTTGAGAACAACGAATACGACGGTCCCGGTGCCGACTATTTTGTAAAGAAGCGCATCGACAACCTCATGATACGCGACCCGCAGATTGACTCTATCATCCTTGGCTGCACCCATTATCCGCTGTTGCTCAACAAGATTCTGAAGTATACGCCGCGCGGCGTCAAGATAGTTCCGCAGGGCGAGTATGTGTCCAACAGTCTTAAAGACTACTTTGTGCGTCATCCCGATATCGAGGCCATGTGTACAAAGAACGGACAATGCCATTATCTCACCACCGAGAACACCGACAAATTCCGCGAGTCGGCTCAGCTCTTCCTGCATGAGAGCGTAGATGTAGAGAATATAACGCTGGGCTAAGGCAGCATCAAGACTGTCATTACGGCCCGCGTCCACACCATTTTATATATTTATTTTATTATTCCGGTCGTTAAGGGCGGCACATTGCTTAATGTCAGGCAGTGTGCCGCCCTTAATGATTTTGAATGTTCCGGCTGCCCGTTCCATTTTATATTATGCAGCCGTTTCTGTCATATTTTATCTGTTTTTGCGCCGATGTTTTGTGCCCTCACGTCTGTCAACTCGTTGTCAACATGGAAATATGTTAAAATCATAACATTTATCATGAAACATGGTGCAGATAATATAAAATCACTTATCTTTGCCCACGCAACGGTTCGCCGCATGGCGATTAAAAGGGAACCGGGTGAGAATCCCGGACAGACCCGCTGCTGTAATCCGCCCTTATATAGGGTGCGAACAATAAAGCCACTGACATTTTTTCGGGAAGGCGTTCGCATCCGGGCGGTAAGTCAGAAGACCTGCCTTGCTGTTTAATAACCTTCCTCAGCCTCGTGGATTAGGCTTCAGGAGAGAATTCTTACTTTTTTATGAAACAAAGATTAGCCATTATGTCTTTGTGCATGGCTGTCTTCACGTGTTATGCCCAAAAGCATGTTAGCCGTCTTGACAGTGTGCAGAGACTTAACGAAGTGGTAGTGCTTGGCAACAGCCAGCGCAGTGTCATTCCGTCACAGCAGCTTAAAGGTGAAGAACTGCAGCGACTCAACAGTCTCAGCGTGGCCGACGCGCTGAGATTCTTTGCCGGCGTGCAGCTGAAAGACTACGGAGGAGTGGGCGGCATAAAGACTGTCAACATACGAAGCATGGGCACCAACCACGTGGGAGTGTTCTACGACGGCATACAGTTGTCTAACGCGCAGAACGGACAGGTTGACCTCGGCATGTTCTCGCTCGACAACATGCAGGCCATATCGCTGTATAACGGACAGAAAAGTCAGATTTTTCAGTCGGCAAAGGATTTCAATTCTGCCGGCTCAATCTATCTTTGGACACGCCGCCCCGTGTTTGCCGACAGCACCAATTATCATCTTAAAGCCACGCTGAAGACAGGTTCGTTCGACCTTGTCAATCCCGCCCTGCTCATCGAACTGCGCCTTTCCGACAAGGTGTCGGCGTCGTTCAGTGGCGAATGGCTCAGCAGCAGCGGCAAGTATAAGTTCCGTTATCGCCGCAAGGCAGTCATGACCGACGAGATAATGTACGACACCACTGCCGTGAGACAGAACGGCGACGTGCGCGCCACCCGCATGGAAGGCGCATTGTTCGGCACCATACGTGGCGGAGAGTGGATGCTCAAGGCATACAACTACACCTCGGAGCGCGGCGTGCCGGGAGCCATCGTCAACAATGTGTGGCGACGCGGCGAGCGCATCTGGGACAACAACTCGTTCGTGCAAGGTTCAATACAGAAAGATTTCGGTAGCCGTTATCACACCCGTCTCATGGCCAAGTATGCCTATTATCTAACCAAATACGTCAACAAGGACACCACCGTGATGATGATCGACAACGTTTATCGTCAGAAGGAGCTGTATCTCTCGTCGTCACATCTGTATAACATCACCAAATTCTGGGACGTTTCTGCCGTCTATGACGTACAGTGGAACACGATGGATGCCGATATGTACGGCTTTGTTTATCCCACCCGCTGGCACCATTTCATTTCGGCAGCCACAGCCCTTACCCTCGGCCGTGTCAAGATGCAGGGCAGTGTGGTGCTGAATTATATAAGCGACCGCACCCGACTTGCCGAGTCGCCGGGCGACAAAACCGTGCTTACTCCCGCTTTTTTCATATCGTGGGCACCCTTCGGCGGATCCGATTTCACGCTCCGTGCCTTTGCCAAGCGCAGTTTCCGCATGCCAACGTTCAACGACCTTTATTATGCAGAGATGGGCAACTCGCAGCTGCGGCCCGAATACACCACCCAATACAACATCGGTTTTGCCTACGACAGTCGCCGCAGCAGCGGTTTCCTGACCGAATGGAGTCTTCATGCCGATGCTTACCGCAACTTCGTCCGCGACAAGATTGTTGCTTATCCCAAGGGCGCACAGTTCCGATGGACCATGCTCAATCTGGGCCGTGTGCGCATCACCGGCGTCGACCTTACCGGCTCGCTAACGCTCAATCCGCTGCGCGACCTTTACATCACCGGCAAACTTCAGTACACCTATCAGGAAGCAATCGACGTAACCAATCCTGCCGACACCTATTACCGCGACCAGATACCCTACATACCATGGCACAGCGGCTCGGCCATCGTTCAGGCAACATGGCGCTCATGGAGCCTTAACTACAGCTTTATCTACACCGGCGAACGCTACAATCAACAGGAAAACATCGTGTATAACCACACGCAGCCGTGGTACACGAGCGACATCTCCATTGCGCGCAGCTTCCGCTGGAGCCGCTATTCGGCCAGGGTTCAGCTCGAAGTGAACAATCTCTTCAGCCAGGACTACGACGTTATACTCAACTATCCCATGCCAAAGCGCAACTATCGTCTTACCCTAAGTTTTGAACTATGACGCACAATCTACGATTTTTATACATCATTCTGCTCTCGGCAGTAGTCTTCGCTGCATGCCGTGAAGACGAGGTCGTTGTGCCCACCGAGTACGACATACTGCCCGTAACCGTGCCCGAAGGCAGCAATATTGCCGGCATGTACCTGCTCAACGAGGGCAACATGGGCAGCAACAAATGCACGCTCGACTATCTCGACTTCGTGCAGGGCTATTATGTGCGCAATCTCTATGCCGAGCGCAATCCCCATGTCATAAAAGAACTTGGCGACGTTGGCAACGACATACGTGTCTACGGCTCAAAACTCTACGTAGTAGTCAACTGCTCCAACAAGATGGAAGTGCTCGACGCACGCACCGGGGTGCGCATCTCTCAGGTTGACATACCCAACTGCCGCTATGTCAACTTCTACCGCGGCCACGCCTACGTAAGCTCCTACGTCGGTCCCGTTCAGCTCAACAATCCCAACGCTGTTAAGGGCGCGGTCTACAAGGTGGACACGCTTACGCTCAAGGTGGTGGACAAATGCACCGTGGGTTATCAGCCCGAAGAGATTGAAGTGCTTGGCGAATACCTCTATGTGGCCAACTCCGGCGGCTACATGGCGCCCAACTACGACAACACCGTGTCGGTGATAGAGCTTGAAGGGTTCAGGCAGATGCAGAAGATACCCGTCGGAATCAACCTCCACCGCGTAAAGGCCGACAATCATGGACGGCTTTGGGTTACGTCGCGAGGCGACTATGAAACGATAAGTTCTAATCTCTACGTGCTGCAAAAGAAAAAGGGACGCAACGAGATGGAAGTTACCGACACGCTCAACATACCCTGCTCAAACTTCTGCATCAGCGGCGACTCGCTCTATTACTACAGCACCGAGTGGAACAACTTTACCCAGCAGAACACCATAACCTACGGAATAATAAACACCGAGACGCTGCAGCGCGTGAGCAACTCGTTCATAACCGACGGCACTCAGGCCGACATCACCATTCCGTATGGCATCAGCATACACCCCGACACAGGCGACATATACATCACCGACGCCAAAAACTACGTGTCGAGCGGCGTGCTTCACTGCTATTCGAAAGACGGAAAACATAAATGGAGCGTGCGCACGGGCGACATTCCTGCCCACATGTGCTTCATAAAAAAATAAGAATACTGATGAAAACAAGAACATACATAATTGCATTTTGCGCCTTGGCAGTGTCAGTGTGGCTGTGTTCGTGCGAGCGTGACATCGACAACGTGAGTTCGGGTCTTAACGACTATTACTACATCGAGCGCATGAAGAAGCTCAGACTTGCCCCTGCCTATACCGGCAATTCTTACCGCTGGACCGTCAGGACGGCATCGGGCGCCGACTCGCTCCTTTCTACCGACCGCGAGTATATCTTCCTCGCGCAGCACGAAGGCGAGTATGTTATTACCTTCGAGCTTGACGATGGCGACCAAGGATATAAGCACACGTTTCCCGTAACGGTGCTTCACGAGGAAGTGGAGTATAGTCCTTATACGGCAAGCGTGTATGAATATTGTCCTGCTCCGGGCCAGTTTGTCAACACGATGCCCATCTATGAGCCTGGCGACAACGCCGAGACAATGAGGCAGAAGGCCGAGGACGACCTCGTGAACGACGTGATGATAACCCTCGGCGCCTATGGAGGCTACGTTACGTTTGCCTTCGACCACACCGTGGTGAACGTGCCGGGCGAGAAAGACTTCTACATAAAAGGCAACTCGTTCTATTCCGACATTCCCGGATATGCCGAGCAGCGGGGCGGCAACTGTGAGCCGGGCATAGTTATGGTGGCGTTCGACCGCAACATGAACGGACGCCCTGACGACGATGAATGGTATGAGCTTGCCGGCAGCGAATATAACAACAGTGCCACGATAAAGAACTATACCATAACCTACAGCCGTCCGGTTGACCACAAGCCCGTGCCCGACATATCGGGAACGCTCACCGACACGCTCTACATACCATGGAAAGACAACTGCGGAAACAGCGGGCACGTGTATAAAAACATGTACCACACGCAGAGCTATTATCCCGAATGGACAGATGCTGACGAGCTTACGTTCAGCGGAACACGTCTGCCCGACAACGGCAAGGACGAGAGCGGATTCGGCTCCTATTACGTGCTCTATTCATATCCGTGGGGTTATGCCGACAACCATCCCAACGACTCTATCGACCTTAACAGTTTCGACATAGGCTGGGCCGTGGACAGTCATGGCAATAAAGTCAGTCTGCCGGGCGCCGACTTCATACGCGTCTACACCGGCGTAAACCAGTATTGCGGATGGATAGGCGAGACCTCAACCGAGATTTCGCGTGCCCAGGATTTGCATATAGATGTGGAACAGCCTGCGTCTGCGCGTGCAATGCTTGTTAAAAGAAGAAGACTGCAGTTTTCAAAATAATCAAGGTGTTTAATTAAAAAAGATTTTATGAAAAGGAAAATTTATTTACTATTGCTCATGGTGTTTGCCGGCGTTGTTTCATTCGCTCAGCATCCGAGTGTGCAGGGCGTTCCGCGTCCTGGGGCTAAGAACAGCGTGAAGTCAGAACCTGCGGTGGTTTATCCGAACATCGACTTCGGTATGATTGAGTATTGGGTCGGTGAAGGTGAAAATGAAGCAGCCCTTGTCGTTAAATGGGACGACGGAAAGGGAGGTAACAAAAATCTCGTTTGGGGTTACTATTGGGATGACGAAGAAGACGGAACGGGCGAAGCCATGCTGCGCGCCGTGGCAAAAGAAGACCCCAGATTTTACATGTTGGTCTATGGCAACACGCAGTATGGCGCGGCGATAGGCGGTATGGGCTACGACCTTAAAGGCAACGGAAACATCGCTTTGGTTAAGGGCGGTAAGAGCTTTGCCCTCACCGACGGTGTTTACAATACTTCTACGTATGACTTCGACAGCTGGACTTCCAACGATACGGAAGACCATTGGTGCGCCGGTTGGTACAACGGCTACTGGAGTTATTGGGTGACCAACACCGTAGCGGATGCTTTCGAGTATTCAGGTTTGGGCGCGTCATCGAGAAAACTTACTGACGGCTGCATCGATGGATGGTCGTTTATGTCCGACATGGACGTATGGTATAGCAACGACATGAGTGGTGAAGTGGAGTATGTCACGGCACCTGCAAGCGTCGCGAATCTTGCTCCGGCACGTGCCGAAGAAGAAACAACGGAGCCTACGACCTATAACACGGCCCGTTCATGGGAAGATTTCTTGGCCGACATAGAGAGGGCTAAAGACGGAGACATCGTTGCCTTTGCCCCCGGAATGCGCAATGAGGTGCTCAATTATGACGAACGCATTACTATTGAGAAATCTTTGACGCTTGTCGGCAACGGCGTTATAACCAATGCTTATTTCTATTGCAAACAAGCAAGCAACAATGTGACATTCAAGGACTTTGTTTTCAATGGTTCACAAGATGGTTTCATACTTAGTCAAAACATAAACCTTACCGTAGAAAACTGCGTTTTTGAGAACTCCCTGACCAGTGGCGGTAAAGCGGCTGTTAATTACGAACGTTCTAAAAAAGGCTTTAATACGGAGTTGTTGATAAGCGGATGTAGGTTCTCGGGGAACAAGAATCCAAAAGGTGGTACGAGGACAGGAACATTGTATATCAAGGACATGCCTAACGTAACTGAGATAAATGCAAATATCGTGTCGTGTACTTTTGAAGGGAACGAAGCAAGCGAAGGCAGTGGCTTGTCGATAATCAACACTCCAAAAGTTGACTTCACCAACTGTGTGTTTGAGGGCAACGCGACAACCAATGATGGCGGTGTGACGATATACATAGCGAAAGGCGACGATGCGACGGAAGTCAGGTCGCTCGGCTACAACGTAATCGAAGGCACGATAACTGAAACCACTGACAGCCGTCTGTTGGAAACAGACATCATCGGCGAGGAACTAGCCCCTATACTCTCGTTGCAGGATGGCGAATATTACGTGATAAAGGGAGGACTTGCATATAATCATCTTCCTGCCAACACTGTGATAGACGGTATAACATGGCCTGACACAGACATTAAGGGGCTTGCGGTAGACTACACAAAACCCACACACAGCGGAGCCTGCCAGCTCATATATGACGAGGCCGGACAGCAGGCCGACTATACCAAAGGCACGTTCATCGTGAACGAAGACTGGTACGGACACCAGAACTCAACTGTAAACTTCCTGACTGACGACGGTGAGTGGATTTACCGTGTTGTACAGAAAGAAAATCCGGGTATCGAGCTTGGATGCACCAACCAATACGGAACCATATATGGCGATAAGTTCTATTTTATAGCAAAGCAGGAGAAAGACCCCGGCGCAAGCATTGTAGGCGGCCGCATTACAGTATGTGACGCCAAGACCATGAAGGTGCTGAAGCAGATTCAGAACATCGCCGTTGACGACAAAGGCACAAGCATTGCCGACGGCCGCGGATTCCTCGGCGTTGACGAACATAAAGGTTATGTAGGAACAAGCAACGGCATCTACGTGTTAGACCTCGACAAACTGGAGATTACGGGCAGCGTGAGCGGAACCGGCAACGATGCCGACGACCCGTATCAGCAACTCTACGGAGGACAGATTGGCAACATGGTGCGCGTTAACGACCGCGTGTTTGCCGTTCATCAGAAGAACGGACTGTTCATTATCAACCCCGCAACTGATGAGGTTGAAAAGACCGTTGAGGCTCCCGAGGGATGGGGCTTCGGCTCTGTAGTGCTGTCGAAAGACGGCAACCTGTGGCTCAGTCTGGCTGCATCGTCAGGTTCGGGCCAGGCCGACACACGCATCGTAAAGCTCAATCCAGCAACGCTCGAGCAGACCATCATAGAGTGCCCCGAAGGCATCTTCGGTCCGGCAAACTCATGGTATGCATGGACACCCGACTGCTTCTGCGCAAGCAAGCAGAACAACGTGCTCTACTGGAACGGCGGCAACAGCAGCTGGTTCAGCGGCAAGACTATTTATAAATACGACATCGACAGCAACACCTTCAGTACGTTTATCGACTATAACAACGACCCTGACGGCTGGCAGATCTACGGATGCTCGTTCCGCGTAAACCCTGTTACCGACGAAGCCATAGTAAGTCTTTACAAAGGCTACGGCGACCCGACCTACGTTGTGCGCAAATATGACAACGAAGGCAATCAGACAGCCGAGTATTCAATGATAAGCAACTACTGGTTCCCGTCGCTTCCTGTATTCCCCGACAACGAGGCTCCTGTCGTTGCCGATATCGATCCTGTAAGTATTACAACCGAGGACAGCACCACCGTTTCGCTGAAAGACGTGGCTACCGACGCCGACAACATGGACGCTGCCATCGTGAAGACCGTCAAGAAGGTGAGCGACGAGAAGGTGCTGAAGGCTGAAATGGCCGACGGCGACCTCGTTATAACTCCGCTCAAGGCAGGCAAGGCAGACATAACCATCCAGATTAACTCTAACGGCAAACTGGCCGAAACCGTTGTAAGCGTAGAAATCAGCGAAGCTACAGACATTGATGCCGTTGAAGGCGCCAAGGCTGAGGAAGTGGGCCGCTACACGCTCGACGGCAAGATGCTCAACGCTCCGCAGCGCGGCATCAACATTATACGCATGAGCGACGGCACAATCAAGAAGGTTATCGTGCGCTAAATCATGCATCACCGTGCGCCCGTCATGGCGCATCACACATCAAAGGCACGCCCGGTATCGTATGTCAGGCGTGCTTTTTCTTTTTGTCGGTAAGTCATGATGACTATTTTTATGTATTTATATGTTTTGTTTACTTCAATTTAATAGGCAATTGTTGTTGATATTTTTGACAAAGTGTATTGTTTCCCGACTGTTTAAGAGTATGTCATATCATTAAATATGTAATTTGAAATAAACTTATATTATTCGATTGAATTTAAATGTTGTATTGCAAATATAGTGTTATATGTTAAATTTATTTAATATAGAAATCGAAAATTTGTAACCTTAACTAAATTTTTGTATTTTTACAAAAATAATTTAATCGGCAGTAAAAGGCTTCAACTGTTTGATTTAAGTAATAGAGGCCACAACTAATATTATGGAGAATAAGTTAAAAATTTTTTTAATAGTATTGATGCTATTATTTATGGATACACCGTTGTCGTATTCTCAAACAGCTTCAGTAAAGGATGTCAATTTACAAATAGGAGTAGAAAGAGAGAAAAAGTTAGGTCTACTTTTTAATGTAGATTTTATTGTATCTGGATTACGGGGAATTCCAACATATTTGGAAATATCCTTAAAAAATAGGGAGGGCGATATAGTTGCAGTTGCAAGAAAATCATTTGTTCCTATATATGATACTTCTAAATTTACAGGTTTTAACTTTTTTATTCCTTATATTGAAATTTATAATCAGCATCACCCTATTACAGCCGTTTTAACACCAATTATTTCTATTGTATGTAAAACAAATGGAGATATTTCACGTTATAAAAAAATAGCTAGTAAAAATTTTTCTCCAAACATATATCTATATTTAACTGAATGTCATTCTTGTATTAATCATAATGGTATTTGTACTGGTTGTAATGGTTCTGGAAGAATCTTAATTAGTTATGGTATACCTCCCGCTATGTGTACTTTGTGTTGGGGAAGAGGAAAGTGTGGCTTCTGTAAGGGTAAGGGATATGATGTATCTTGTTGGAAGGTTACAGAGATTCCTATAGTACCTCGTATGGAAAATGGTTATAGTAATTATAAAGGTAATAATCAAAATAATTATGACGATGGTAAGATAAAATGTCCAACATGTCATGGAACAGGTCGTTGTTCTTATTGTGCAGGAAGAGGTGAAAAACAATATAGCGATGGTACATATTATGATTGCCCAATGTGTCATGGAACAGGTCGTTGCTATGGTAGATGTGGAGGTCGTGGATATTTTTATTGATTAAATTTGTTAGTTATATAAATTATATCTAAAAAATGAAAATAAATTAGATATTTATAATAAGTATATCTTTAATATTCAATGCGTTGCAAAAGGCCATGTTTTAGCCTCTAAAAGGCCGTCTTTTGCAGCCTGAAATGCCGCCTTTCGCAATGCAAAAGACGGCATTTCGCATTTCGTCCGCCGGCATTCCGATTTTTTAAACCTTTATCCCCGCCGCGCCTTTCTTCGTGAGAAATATTTTCATTAACTTTGCATCCCGTCAGAGTAACACGTTTATAGCTTGTAAAAACAATGGAAAATAACTATGCTATACAGTTCCCCGAGATAATGAAGGGGAAGAAAATCCTTTATGTTCATGGTTTCAGTTCATCGGGACAGTCGGGCACTGTCGTCAAGATTCGCGAGATGCTGCCCGGCGCCACCGTAGTGGCTCCCGACCTGCCTTTGCATCCAGCCGAGGCCATGGACCTTCTTCATAACATCTGCGACACTGAAAATCCCGACCTCATCATCGGTACGTCCATGGGCGGAATGTATGCCGAGATGCTCTACGGATACGACCGCATATTGGTAAACCCTGCCTTTCAGATGGGCGACACAATGCTTAAGCACGGCATGCTGGGCAAGAACACCTTTCTTAATCCCCGTCAGGACGGCGTTCAGGAGTTTATCGTAACCAAGGCTCTCGTGGAGGAGTATAAGGAAATTACCGCCAAATGCTTTGCCGATGTAACCGAGGAGGAGAGCCGCGACAGGGTTTACGGACTCTTTGGCGACGCTGACCCCGTGGTGCATACGCGCGACCTGTTCTTGCAGCACTACCGCAACGCCATCAGCTTTCACGGCGAGCATCGCATGAACGACAAGATATTGCTCCACTCTGTGCTGCCCGTAGTGCAGTGGATTGACGACCGCCGCGAGCATCGTGAGCGCCCTATAATATATGTCAGCATCGACACGCTGCGCGACGCGCGCGGCAATCAGATGTCGAGCGCTATGAAGGCGTTTCATTATCTCTTTGAGCATTACGCCATGTATATCGTTGCTCCGTCGCCTGCTTACAATCCTGAATACATAACCGAAGTGATGCGCTGGGCTGAAGACGTGGTAAACGTTCCGGCATGGCAGCACCTTGTGTTCACCAACCGTAAGGATCTTATCTACGGCGACTACCTCATCGACCCGTCAGAAGAGTATGGCGCAGCTGACTTCATGGGCACGCTCATCAAGTTTGGAAGCGACACATTCAAGACTTGGGAAGAGATAATAGAATTTTTCAGCAGGCTGGGAGGACAATGATAATTCATAATTCACAATTCATAATTCATAATTGGGCGGGTGTCATTCTATAACAATATACGATATAGGGTGATGTCTCGTTTAAATTATGAAACGAAGTTCGGATTGGCCCAATTATGAATTATAAATTGTGAAACAAAGTTCGGCATTAGCTAATTATGAATTATAAACGTGAATTATAAAATCGTGAATTGTGAATTATAAAGACGTTAATAGTGAACTCTTTTCTCGCGTTTTAGAACTTACGCGCCTTTATGATACTGCCGATGCTAAGAGCGTCAACAAGATGGCGCACGAGACGCTGGTGCTGACTTGCCATGAGGGACTGCGCGACACGGGACAGGCCTTCGGTAACCTCTTTTCGCAGGTCGACTATCTGTGCAAGAGGCATAACGTCAAGCTACCCGACTGGATTGCAGTTCAGGCCATGCGCCGCCATACCAACAGCAGTGAGCCGCTCTCGCGCGAAGATTTCTTCTACGATATGCGCGCCCTCAGCCGCTTCATCTCTGCCGTTACGGGCACCGACGTGCCGGGCGAGCTGCTCCGTGTGCTGCCTGCCGAGCGCAAGCCTTACACCAAGGCAGAAGGCACCGACGTAAGATACGTGAGATGTATCGTAAGAGCGTTCGACGACAAATATATCTATGTGTCGGCCGAAGACGTGCTCGGCGGAGCCATGCTTGCTGCCGACTATACGGCAGACGACCTCACTTATCTCTCAGAATTGCTGCGCGAGGGCATGCAGCTTAACATGCTCGACTGCAAGCTCGAAGGTTCATGCACATACAGCGGCAGCGAGGGCGACGTGAAATGCGACATCATCGTGCCTTCGCTCGTTATCGTTGAGCCCGACTATCTTATTGACATCAGCTCAATAGCCGCATGCTTTAAGGAGTACGGTCATCATCCGCTGATATACACCCTCGACCGCATGAAGCCTCGCGCCAACAGTCAGGCAATACTCCTCGGTAATCTTGCCGGCAGCGTGCTCGACGATATAATCAACAGTCGCGGCACCTACAATATGGCGTCAACGCTGAAGTCGAGTTTCAGCGAGAAGGCTCTCGAATATTCAACCTGCACCGACTTCAATCCTGCCGTGTTCAAGGCTAACGCCGCCGTGCAGTCATCCAATATCAACGCCGCCGTTATGGGCATGTTCGGCGAATACGACCGCAGTAGAGTTGTGCTTGAGCCGTCGTTCGTCTGCGAGCGTCTTGGCCTTCAGGGCCGTGTCGACCTCATGACCACCGACTTCCGTCTGCTTGTTGAGCAGAAGTCGGGGCGCAACCTCAACATAGAGCGCGCCGCACAGTCGGGCGGCAAGGGCCTGCAGCTTGAGCCGCATTATGTTCAGCTGTTGCTTTATTACGGCGTGCTGAGATACAACTTCAATCTTGGTTTCAACAAGACAGACATCCGTCTGCTCTATTCTAAATATCCCCCGGCACAGGGCTTCCTTGCCGTAGCCTTTTATCGCAAGCTCTTTGCTGAGGCCATCAGTCTGCGCAACAAGATTGTCGCTGCCGACTTCGACATAGCCCTCGACGGCTTCGACAGCGTGCTGCCCGAACTTACGCCCGCCACGCTCAACACCACAAAAACCACGTCGTCGTTCTTTCATCGCTACCTTCTGCCGCAGATAGAGGCCGTAACGGGGCCGTTGGCAACCATGCCGCCGCTTGAGCGCGAGTATTTTTGCCGCATGATGACGTTCGTATATCGTGAGCAGCTATTAGGCAAGGTAGGCTCGCAGGAAGGTGTAACAAGCTGTTCGGCAGACCTCTGGAACATGCCGCTGGCAGAAAAGCTGGAGACCGGTAACATATACACCGGCCTGACAATAAAGGCAAAGGAGTGTGCCGAAGGCAGTTCCGTGCCCGACCGCATAACGCTCTCCGTGCCCGGACAGGGCGAGGGCTTCTTGCCAAACTTCCGCCGCGGCGACATGATTTATCTCTATCAGTATCGTGCCGACAGCGTTCCCGATGTGCGCAATGCCATACTTTACAAGGGAAACATCGACGAACTGCACACCGACGAGATAACTGTGGTGCTGACCGACGGACAGCAGAACCCCGACGTTCTGCAGGTTCAGCATCCCGAGGATATGCCTGACGACATGCATAAGGTAATGGTATATGCCGTAGAGCATGCCGGAACAGACGCTTCGGGCAGCAGCGGAGCGCGCGCGTTGCTTGAGTTTGTAACAGCTCCCGACGACCGACGCAGTCTGCTTCTCGGTCAGCGTGCCCCTCGCAGAAACGATAGCGTAAGGCTGACAAAGAGCTATAATCCGAGCTACGACGACATACTGCTGGGCGCAATGCAGGCATCCGACTATTATCTGCTCGTCGGTCCGCCCGGCACGGGCAAGACATCAATGGCTCTGAGGTTTATGGTTGAGGAGGAACTTACGCGCCCCGGTGCGTCGGTTTTGCTCATGGCATACACCAACAGGGCAGTAGACGAGATATGCGCAATGCTCGAAGACGCCTCGCTCGACTATCTGAGGCTTGGCAGCGAGTACAGCTGC
>ERZ779697.800-NODE-800-length-13776-cov-139.088_pt1 | contig 13776 bp, 9 predicted proteins | sample MGYA00511881_ERZ779697 | MGnify/ENA primary metagenome ERZ779697 (study PRJEB29588, sample SAMEA2148105) | human gut metagenome | biome: human gut; feature: human-associated habitat; material: faeces | place: Denmark | collected 2008/2010 ... | reverse complement strand
AGGAAGGTCCTCTTTCCCGCCATGTTGGCTCCGGTGATGATATAATAGTTGTCGTCCTTGATGGTGAAATCGTTCTTCACCGCCTTGGCACCCAGGAAAGGATGATAGAGATTCTTTCCCTCGAACACGATTTCCGGACTTCCGATTCCTGCATTTTCAGAAACATTGCTTTCGGTATCTGCTTCCGGACTTCCCGAAACAAATTCCGCCTCTTCCGCCTCTGGATGATTATATCTGAAATCCGCCATCGAAACCATCGCATCCATCTCGCTGATGATATGCATCCATACCTCCATCTTCATCATATAGGTATTCTTCCATTTCAGGAAACTGCGAACCAGGAAGAAATCGCTCAGCATGAAGGCATCGGTGAAGAAAAGACCGAGGAAGTTGCCTCTTCTGTCATACCCCTTCAATATCTTTTCCAGTTGGGCAAAGGAAGGCAGGGCATCTGCCAGGGAATTCTGCATCTCCTTGCCTGATTCGCTATGGAAATTGCGCCTGTTGATAAGCTGGAGTATCTGGGCATAGGCGATGAGCTGATGGCGAAGCTTGCCGCCATTGCTGTCTATTTTGTCAAGTGTCTGCTTGCAGACGAAGAACACCACCATGTATTGAACCAACACCCACCACAAGGCGAAATCCACCGAAACCATATTGCATATCGATAAAATCACGGAACCGATGACTCCGATAATCAGCAGCCATCCGATAACGAGCGAAACCGGAGACCCAAACCATGTCGGCACCTCCATCTTCGAAACCTTCTGCATCGCATCCACCACCGCAGCAGAATCAATCTTCTTCGTCTTGCCATCCGCAGTTTGGCTTCTGTTCTTTTCGCCAAGTGCCAGAAATTCCATTCGCCAGTTTTCGCCTTCTCCCGCCAATTCCTTCTGCAAATCTCTTCTTCTTTTGATATCCTCCATGCCCAAAGGCGTTTCCCGGGTAAGATTCCTGGCGAGTGCCTCCGAACCGCCCGATGTGATGGTTCGGCAGATGCGGTTGAACAGCGAACTCTTGCCGAAGACATCGAGGTCGAAGGAATAAGGATGCTGCGGATTCTGATAGCAATCGCCCGTTTCAAAAGGTGAGAAATCGCCCTCCCAAGCCTTGATTTCGTCCTGATAAACCTTGAGCAAAGCCGAAAGATGCTCTATCTTCTCCTTGTTCTTGTCGTCAAGTCGTCTGATTCCCAAATAGGCAATCAGGCACAGCGCCGCCCCCATCAGATAGTTCTGCGTATCCCCATCCATTGCAAAATAGCAGATCAGGAAGGCAAGGATGCCGCCAAAAGCCAGCAGCTCGCCCGTTATAAATCCCGTATTCTTACGCTTCAGGGCAGCCACCTCAGAAGCGTATCGGCTTACATATTGTTGATAATTCTCCTTGATGTTCATACTTTTTTTTTATTTTCTTTTTTGATGTGCAAAATTAGGGATAAAATCTAGATTTCCAAAATAAATTCTCTCATTTTAAGTCTTTTATACTTATATTCGTGATAGGAATCTGGCTTTTATGAACCCTTGGCAGTAAAAAGTGCTATGAAAATTTGGCTGTTCTATAAAAAATAAGTAATTTAGCACCGAAATAAAAATAGCTATTTAAATGACAAGCCAATGGGTACTTTCCATTCTATAGATGAATTGATTAAAACTCTTGACCGGGAAAAGGTTTTGCTGAAGGAGATGTTTGCCAAGCGACATTCCCTTCAGTTTCGTTATGACTATGCCTTGGAAATGACCGAATACAAGGAGGAGCGCATCCGATATTTGATAGAAAATGGAGTGATTCGTGATACGGGCGACTGTCTGGAGATGGAAGACGTGTATCAGAAGTTCTTCGAGGATGTGCTGGAAGTGAACGAGGAAATCAATGTTTCTTCGGTGCGGGATTACATCTCTGTGTTGAATGAGAATATCGACTATTATCTCAAGGAAAATAACGAATCCCGAAAATATAAGTATCTCAAGGAGGTGCGCCGATGCCTGAAGACCATAGCCCTTGCCACCGTTCGAAATGTGTTGGATTTGAAGCGTAATATGGATAATACTTATAAGAATGAGCCTAATTATGAAATCAAGAAAACGAAACTCCAGCGACTGAGCGAGAAGTTGAAGAACATATCTCAGCTTATCACCGAGAGCGAACGGGTGATAGATACTGATCAGCCCGTCTTCTTCTCCATGGCGATGGATGTGCGGATGAAAAACGTGGTGAATGATGTGCGCCTTCAGCTTAACGAGTCTTATCATAATCTGCTGGAGATAGAACGCCAGATTATCCAATACCTCAATATGATAGATTATCAGAACCGCATCTTCGAAAAGGTGAAGAAACTGAAATATCTGAAAGACCAGTTCCGATGGGAAGAGGCTACGGATGTAAGACAGGTTATTGCCACCCGGAATGCCGTTTGGATGGAACCGCAACCCAAGTATTACATCAAGTTGTCGATAGATAATCTTCGCACATCCGATGAGGCTCTGCAATGCATCAGCATTCTTTCTGAAAAACTGAAAAAGAGGAAAGGCCGTCGGCTCGATTCTTTGGCAGAACCTATCCCCGATGATTATCTCAAAGGTAACAGGCAGAAGTTGGAGGCGGTGAATCTGCAGGAAATCTATAATGCCTTCTCGGCATCGAGTACCCATCTCTTTGCTTTCGTCATGAATTATCACTATGATAAGAAACAAAGCTGGGAAGATAAGCTCGTGTATTTTTGCCAGATAGCTTCGCAATATGTGGATAAGTTGAAGTTTACGGGTAATTATGCCGAATCGGATGGAGTAGAATATCCGATGATTCTCCCGAGATAAAAATGCTTTCTTTCCAGATAAAATAAGAAGACAGAACAATGAATAATTTGAATTATACAGAAGAAATCTTTAATATCCTGAGCAGGGGTGGATTTATATCCAACAATAGTGTTCAGACAAAAATCAAGCGATATTATGATGCCATCGAAGACCATCAGGCAGAATATGATGAGTACTATCAGGGCATCGGATTCCATCTGGAAGCAGGCGACGGCTACTTCTTTTTTACCCGTAAGGAAACCAAGGTTGATTTGCTGCGTAAATTAGAGGCGGTGAGCAAGTGGATAGATTATCTCACCTTTCTGAAAACTTATAATTCAGCTTTCGGAGCCGGTTTGGTATTCTCTGCGGCGGATATCGTGGTAAGAATCAATTGCGATATGGAACTGAAGGATTTGGCAGGAAAACTCTTCAGCGAGAAAAAATCGTATGACGAGATAGTGGAGAAACTGATCAGTGAATTGGAACGAATGGGATTCGTTGAGCAGCAGGATGAAGTGGAGAAAACCTGGAAGGTATTGGCTTCATTCCATTATATCGAGGAGTTGATAGATTGCATATCGATTACTGATGATACTGACGAAAAAGAAGAGGAGGAACAGCCATGAGATATCTGAATAAAATCATATTTTTGAATAGTGCTCATATCCCATACGCCGAGGTGAAGCTCGATGGAAACGTTCATTTCATCGGCACCCAGGGTGTGGGCAAGAGTACCTTGCTCCGTGCGCTGCTGTTCTTCTATAATGCTGATAAGTTGCGTCTGGGCATCCCGAAGGAGAAGAAATCGTTTGATGCCTTTTATTTTCCATATCCCAATTCATATATCGTCTATGAGGTGATGCGTGAGAATGGGGCCTACTGTGTGCTTGCCTTGAAGAATCAGGGACGAGTGATGTTCCGTTTCATCGATGCCCCATTTGATAGCAAATGGTTTATTGATGAGCGTAAGCAGGTGTATGGCGAGTGGAGTCAGATACGTGAGCAGGTGGGTAAGAAACATGATATATCTTCGCTCGTAAGCAGTTATGAGATGTATCGTGACATCATCTTCGGCAACAATCGACGCCAGGAACTCCTGTCTTTCCGCAAGTATGCCATTGTTGAGAGTGCCAAGTATCAGAATATCCCCCGCACCATCCAGAATGTCTTCCTCAATACCAAGTTGGATGCCGATTTCATCAAGAATACCATCATCCGCTCGATGAGTGATGAGGATAACAGCATTGACCTCAACTTTTATCGTGAACAGATCAAGGAGTTTGAACAGGAATACACGGATGTGAGCCTCTGGACGAAGAAAGAGAAGAATGGCGAAGTGCTGATTCGCCGCATAGCCGATAAGGTGATAGATGCTTATCGCACCTTGCTGAACAATCGCCGCCTGATTGGCGAGGGACGCAGGGAACTCAATTATGCAGAGCGTGTGGCACAGGAACTCCTGCCGCAATATCGTCTTGATATCCAGGAAAGTGAAGCGGAATGCAACCGGGTAAGTCGTCTGATAGGTGAGGAACAGGAAAAATATGGAAAGGAGCGTGATAAACTCTCCCGTGAATTGGGCGTATTCGATGCGCAGCTAAAGAAAACTGCCGCCAAGCGCAAGCATTATGAGGAAATTCATATAGAAGATATCTTGCAGCGAGTAGAGCAGGAAACCATCATAGAAGATGAGCGCAAGCGACAGGAAGCGATGAAGGCAGAACTGGAGAAATCCTATCAGAACGTGGTGGATAAGTATAAGGCTCTGCTCGAACAGCTGGATATGGATTTGCGTGCTTTCAGAAACAGCAAGACCACCTTGCTCAATAAACATCAGGCAGCCTTGATGACCCAGAAGGAAACGCTGATGCAGGAATGGAGAAAGGCTGAAACGGAAACCCGAGAGGTGTTTCAGAAGAAGATTTCTGCTGTTGATGAGATGATGGCGCAACTGGTGCATGAGGAAACTGCCTTGAAGATTCAGAAGGCAAAGGTGGCTCACGAGAATCCTTTTGCCCGGGAGATGGAGACAAACGAACAGGAGTTTGCCGAATTTACAGCCAGACAATTTCAGGTAGAAACCGAGATTAAGGAAGTGGAACTGCGCATTGAAACCTTGCGTCAGGAAGCTGAGAAGGAATTGGAGATAGCAGAACTGAAATACCAGGCTTCGCTCGATGAACCCAAGAAGCAGAAAGCAGATGTTGAGGCTGAAATCAGAAAAATTCAGAATCTTCTGGAGAAGAGCAAAGGCTCGTTTTCCGAATGGCTCGACCAGAACAGAAAGGGATGGCAAGAGAATATCGGAAAAGTGGTAGATGAGGAGGAGATACTATATAATAATGTATTGAATCCGCAATTGGCTGCCGATTCATTGTCTTCATCTTCTTTATCTCTCTATGGTGTAAGCATCAATCTGGCAGCGGTAGAGCGAAAATTCAGAACTCCCAAGGAATTGAAGGAGCAACTCGCTGAAAAGGAACAGCTCCGTGCAGACATCATCAAGCTGCTGAATGATCTGCAGAACCAGCATGAGGAGGATAATAAAACCCTGAAGGGAAAATATCTGCTTCAGATAAGAAAGCTGAATGAATCGCTTTATGCTAAAAAGGCAGAAATGCAACTGCTGCCTCAGACGGAAAAGAAGCTCAAGATGCAATTGCTGGAGTCGAAAAACCGTTTGGCGAAATGGCGTAACCAGCAGCTATCTGAATTGGAAGATAAGCAGAATGCACTGATTGCCGATAAGGTGAAAAAGGAAGAACTGAAGCGTCAGCTGGAGGCGGATTTGCTGCGCAAACTGAAAGTACATCAGGCGGAATACAACCGGCAGGTTAAGACGGAGACTCAGAAATATGAAGTCTTTGTCCAGGATATTCGTACCCAGATAGAAGAGAAGCAGAAACAGGTGGATGCCAGCAGAAAGAAACTTCTGAAAGCCCAACACGATGAACTGCATGGCAAGGGTATGGATACCCAGGCTTTGGATGCTTACAACAAGCGCATTGCAGAACTGGATGCTGAATTGGCGTTTATCAGGAAGAATCGTGATGTGGTGGCGGTTTACCGAAACGACAAGATTGAACTATTTGATCAGGAACCTGCCGTAAGACAGGAACGGAAAAACAAGGCTGAGGCTTTGATGACGATTGAAGATAAATTCAGGCAGCGCAGTGAAAGACTCAAGCTGCAATTGTCTGTGGCACAGGAAAAACTGGCTGAACAGCAGGCAGCTTTAAGAAAACTGGAGGCGGGTTTGAATGCAGTAAAGAACTTCCGGAGCGATGCAACCTTGTGCCCGTTGGGTAGTAGTGAGATAGGGGAGAAAATCACCACCAAGGATTGTCTTGCCATCGTAGAAGAGCTGAAGCGCCAGATATATGAGGATAGCCGTACGCTCGACAATTTCAAGAAGCAATCTCAGGATTTCCTGGGTAAGTTTTCTGCCCACAATACCTTCCACTTCAATGTTAGTCCGGTAACAGAAGAAGAGTTTATCGCCTTCGCATCCAATCTCTGCGAGTTTGTAGATAATGATAAAATCTCGGAATATCAGAAACGCATTAGCGAGCGATATACCGGCATCATCTTCCGAATCTCCAAGGAGGTGGGTGATCTTACCCGAAGGGAAGGCGATATAGGCAAGACCATCAACGACATCAACCGCGATTTCGAGGAGCGGAATTTCGCAGGTGTTATCAGGGAAATCGCCTTGCGCCCGTTGAAGAGCAACGACCAGCTGATGATTCTCCTCTTGCGAATCAGAGACTTTGCGGAAGAGAATCAGTTCAATATGGGAGAGATGGATCTCTTTACCACCGAGTCACGCCAGGATGTGAATGCCAAGGCGGTGAAATATCTGCTTGCTTTCATGAAGGGGCTTCTGGATGAGCCTAACCGTAAGCAGTTGCAGGTGGCAGATACTTTTAAGTTGGAGTTTCGCATCAAGGAAAATGATAATGATACGGGATGGGTAGAGAAGATAGCAAATGTGGGCTCTGATGGCACCGACATTCTGGTGAAGGCGATGGTTAACATCATGCTCATCAACGTGTTTAAGGAGAAGGCATCGAAGAAATCGGGTGATTTCAAGATTCATTGCATGATGGACGAGATAGGCAAGTTGCATCCTAACAACGTGAAGGGAATCCTCGAGTTTGCCAATCGCCGCAACATCCTGCTGGTAAACAGTTCTCCAACTACCTATAATGTGGAGGATTACAAATACACCTATTTGCTCAGCAAGGACAATAGGGCAAATACAAAGGTAACTCAATTAATCAAGAGATTATAAAACCTCTCGTGTATGGAAATATCGGCTGATATGATATACTGGATAAAATGAAATACTGGATGATATGGAAAAGTTAGGATTGGGCGATGCCCGACAGATATTGGCAATGTTGAAGGGTGAGGAGATAGCTTCGTCGAAGCTGTCTCCTCGCCTCACGGCTTTGCTGAGGCAGGAAGGGCTCCTGATGTTGAAGAACAATGGCAGTAGATGCAAATATCGCATAGCCGAGGCCATGCGAGAGGGTTGCCGTACCTTGTTATCGCAGGAGTTTGGCTTGAAATGTTCTTTAGAAGAATGGATTTCCGCTTCTTCCTCTATGCAGACGAGGGCTGATATGGTTAGGATGGTAGGTGATTCAAAGGCTAAGAAGGTGAATACATTTCGTGGCTTTCTGGTAGATTGCTATGTTCAGATAGATGCTATGCTTGATGGAAAGCCATTCATACTTCATCCGATGGAGGGCAGTTCCGTTTTCATCAATCAGCCGGATCGTTTCGAGATACCGGAAGACGTGATAGTTGTGGGTATGGAGAATGCTGAGAATTTCATGCAGATTCGGTTGCAGCGTTGGCTTTTCGATGTCCTGTTTCCTGGTAAGCAACTCCTGTTTGTCTGCCGTTATCCACAGGAAAACCTGGAGCATCTCAGGTCATGGCTTCTCCGCATTCCTAATCGTTACGTTCATTTTGGCGATTTCGATTTGGCAGGAGTTCATATCTATCTTTCAGAGTTTTATGCCTATCTGGGTAATCGGTCTTCCTTCCTGGTGCCATCTGATATCGAGGAAAGATTGGCCGAAGGCAATGCCGCGCTTTACAATCAGCAATATGCCAGATTCAGAAATATGGCAGTAACGGATGTCCGCCTTCAGCCGCTGGTCAATATGATTCATCATTATCGCAGGGGATATGAGCAGGAGGGGTATATTTTCCCATAATTGCTTGAATTAAAATGCTGCAAAGATACGAAGATTTTGGGGAACTCAATTAAAAATAGCAGAAAAATTTGGAGGTTACACAAAAACATCGTATTTTTGCATTAAAATAGTTTGAATAATGAGCAAGTATAAATTTAATATAGACAATTATCATGCTATAGGGCATGCTGATATCGAAATAGAGGGTATCACAGTTATCGTGGGTAGCAATGGCTGTGGAAAAAGCACTATGTCCCGTTGGTTGTATTATATCGTCAATACATTGTCAGTGTTAGACAGTTTCTTTTTCTCTGATTTCAGAGATATGATTATCAAATCATTAGAGAAATATTCTAATGCGCTGGATGATATATCAAATTATCTGGATGATGATAAAAAACGATTTTTTGACCATACCTTATCATTAATGACAATGGTAACATTGAGTAATGGCGGTGTGGAAAAGCTCGATTTTTATTATAAAAGAGCGATTGGTTCACTTGATGACATGCTGGTTAACTTTCTTCAGAAAGAGCAGAATCCTCAGCAGGTGCGTCGAGTGCTTAATCTTTTTGGGATTACTGAACAAAATCATGTTCATGAGGATATAGAACGAAATTCCATTCAGTTGTTTTCTGAATGTCTTCAGAAATATGAAAACAACAAAAAAAATCGTCCCATCAGTTACTTGAAAGAGAAAATCGCTTCTGTATATCGGGAAAAGGATGGCTTTCCTGCCAGCATAAGCTTTAAGGAAGATGAAGTGGAATTGCTTGTTGGTAGACTTGGAAAGATATATAGTTTAAATAATGCCATATATATAGGAACACCTGCAGCTATTTCTCTTCGTCAATCAGATAGGGTTCTGATGACTTCCTTGGCACATAAAGTGGTTCATGTAAATGAAAAAGGAAGTGAGATTACTGGCAAACAGGAATTACTTCATTCTATTAATAAAATGATAGATGGTTCTATTGTAGAAAAGGAAAATTTCGATGCTGTTGATTTAGTTTATCACAGCAACAATGGTAAGGATATTAGAATTGAAGATATAGCATCGGGCTTCAAACCGTTGGTTTATATGCTTCGTCTGATAGAAAACGGGTGGCTGACAGAAAACACTTTGTTGGAGATTGATGAGCCTGAAACAAATCTTCATCCACAATGGGTGGTTGAGTTGGCGCATCTTCTTGTTCGCATCAACAAAACATTTGGAACCAAGATACTCATCACGAGTCACAATCCCGATATGGTATCGGCTATCAGGTATATCTCTGAAAAAGAGGGCTTATTGAATACTACTCGCTTTTATCTGGCAGAGCAAAGTGAAGGTACAGATTCGTTCTACTATAAGAATTTGGGTTGTGACATCGAACCTGTATTTGAATCATTCAATAAATCTTTTGATACTCTTCAGAAATACGTAGAGAACTATGGCGAAATTTAAGATTAGCAATTATCAGGGAATCAAGATTGATTGTTGGACAGCAAAAGATTTAGTCGGCTTGCACCATTTGATGAAGCAGGAGGGATGCCCAAATTCAGAAAATCTTTTCTCTGACACAGATAAGGCAATAGAACTTGATGATGTTCAGAGACGAATTTCTCAAAAACATCATGCTGATAAGAAATCTTCTGCAGATATGTTATTGCATGTGAATGATAAGAGATTACTTTTGGCCGATGCAAAATTCCGACTAAGCAATACCAGGAATTTGGATTCAAAGGAGATAGCAAAAAAGGTTAGTGAATCAAAGGCAATGGTTACTTCTAACTATTCTTTTGATAACAGTTTCTATGTTTTGCTGACAAAGAAAGCTGCAACTCCTTCCAATTTAAATAGGCTTAGAAGAAATGTAGGAAATAATCCAAATTATCAATTTATGGATGCCGTTGAATTTCATAAACTGTTCGAGGATTAATGTTTGAACTCCGTTCCTGATGTCTTAAAAACTCAGAAACGGAGTTTTTTATAACTTTTTTCTGTCTTTTTTTCTAGTATTATGAATTTTTCTCCATCCATTTATTATAGGATACATTCTCCTCTTTCCACTTATCCTTTGCTTCCGCCTGATTCTTCGGATATCCGATGATGAGGGTGTTGAGCGGAATCATCTTCTTGGGCAGATGCAGCAGTTGCTGCATTCCCTCGTATCGTTCTTTCAGGGGATAGAGGGCTGTCCATACACCGCCAAGTCCCAAGCCGTGAGCCATCAGCAGGATGTTCTCCGTGGCTGCCGAACAGTCTTGAATCCAGAACTCCTGCTCTGTGCCTTCCTGCGTCTTGTCAAGGCATCCGCAAACCACGATGGCGAGCGGTGGCATGTCTGTATAACTTCTCACCGATGTACGGCTCATGATATTTTCAAAAATCTGATTCTTTTCCATCATTGCTTTTCTGTGTGAGTCTTATTTTTTAGGCGAATCATAGCATTCCATAAGCCAGTCGAGCACATATTCTTGCTTGATTCCATCATGAAACTGGACGGGGTCGTTGTCCAGGGTGAGCAGATATTTTGGAAAATTGTCGGAGATGGACTTCAGGGGTGCCAATTCTCTCTGCATCGTGGTCTCATCCCTTACGCTGAGCGATACCTGATAGTATGCCTTGTGTTCACCAATGATTACCACGAAGTCTATCTCTGCATCACCGGCTTTGCCTACATAGATTTCTCCGCCTCGTCGTGCTAGTTCCAGATACACGATGTTCTCCAGTACATGCCCCAAGTCGCCACCTTTGGTGCCATTGATGACTTGACGCAGACCTACGTCGGCAAGATAAAGTTTCTGTCCAGTCTTCAATAGCTGCTTACCCTTGGCATCATATCTCTGCACAGGGTAGAAGATATAGCTGTCGATGAGGGCAGAGACATAGTTTTCTATCGTATGAGATGTAGTCTTTCTGCCCAGCGAGGTCATGGTGTCGCTAATGCGCTTGATTACGGATATGTTGCCTATATTGTCAGCAAGGAATCTTACCACACTTTGCAACATCATCACATCGGTTATCTTTTTGCGGCTCACCACATCTTTCAGTACGATGGTGTTGTAGAGACCTGACAGGTATTCACGCACCATCTCTCGGTCTTGGCTGATTTGGGGAATGTATGGGAAGGAACCCAGTTCGATGTATTGGCGATAGGCGAGCTCTCGGGAAGTATGGGCAGGCTGCGTTTGCATGAATTCTCGGAAGGAGAAAGGGAAGAGTTTGATTTCGATGTATCTTCCGGTGAGCAGGGTGGCTATTTCGCCAGAGAGCAGGTAGGCATTGCTGCCAGTAACGTAAATGTCTACGTTGTCTAGCAGAAACAGGCTGTCTATCACTTTCTGGAAATTTTCCACCATCTGTATCTCGTCAAAGAAGAGATAGTTCATCTTGTCTGGGCACAGGTTCTGCTTTACGTGAGCGTACAAAATTTTATAGTCGAGGAACGGCTCGTTGTCGAGATCCTCGAAGTTGAGGTTCTGTACTTGTTCTTCGGATACTCCGTCCGAGAGAAGTTTCTCCCTAAACATCCTCAGCAGCGATGACTTGCCACAGCGTCGTATGCCTGTTACTACCTTGATGGCCTTCTTGTCTCTCCATTTCTCCAGGAGATTCATGTATTCTTTACGCTCTATCATATTCTCTTTATGTTCTATTTATTCATTTTGCTATTCATTTTGCATTCTATCTTGATTGCTAAAAATGAAATGCGCTGCAAATATACGAAACTTTTTTGGGAAATTTGCAGCGCATTGCAAATTTCTTGTGTTTCTGAGTGAAATTTGCAGCGTATTGCAAATTTCTTTCTGTAAAACTGATAACACTTTCTGTAATCTGTATATCCGAGAATTTGTATTTATTTGGTTTTATTGCCCGATACATCCTATAGTTTTTATCGCCCGATACATCATGTAGTAGGCGTATATATAAGCCGATGTCGTTGTTATCATACTGATGATGTACATGCAGGTGAAGGCTGCCTGCTGGGTGTTACCTGCCAGATAAAACACTGCAACAGGGAGTATATTTGAGCATAGCAGCCATGCAATGAAAACCAGGATAAGGGCTATGCCCAGTTTGCGCATGTTGCCCCTGTGCTTGCTGCACAGATGACAGCCGGCTACCAGGGAGGCGATGACGGAAATCAGGCCCATCGTGCTTTCTGTCCAGGTGAGTATGGAAGCCATTTGAGTAATCTGTCCGTTCTGCATCATTGTTACGAGATGAAGATTGAAGCATTGGCCCAGGATGAATGAGAGCACATAGTAAAGTACCATCAACTCGCTGCAGCGTCGTAGCAATTTTACGCCTGCCGGTAGTGTGTAGCGGAATATTCCCCATAAAGCTATAGGGGCGAGCTGCAATACAAGTTGCTTGATGATAACCAGAATGGGACTTATTGGAATCAGGATAGGACTTATTCTGAAGGATAAGCCCGCTTGTCCGCAAACAGAAAATGCCAGCGAAAACAAAGCGAAAATGCAATATGCATACATGGCATATTGTGCAATGCGAGTTATATCTATAGAATAACTTTTTCTTTCCATAATTCTACGTTTGATGATTTTATAAACAGCTTATCTTGTATAAAGCCATTGCAAAGATACGAAGTTTTTGGGAAATTCTAGCAAAATAGGTAGAAAATGTTTGGCTATGATATATACTTGTTAAAAGAATGGCAGAGAGACCGATAAAAACTCTTAAAAATCATAACGTATCTTCTTGGATATCAATGTTTGTTGCTATCTTTGCACGATATGTACTAATAACGCTACATGGATAAATACTAATAGTGCTACATGGGTATATACTAATTGAAATATAGGTTTAATCATACAATGAATAATATGAAGTTTAATCATACAGTGAATAATATGAAGAAGATATTTTTAGGATTGGCAGCTGCACTGATGTTGACTGCCTGCAATGAGAACAGACAGCCGGAGGCAATGACCAGCGTTGACTCTGCAAGTGTGGTAACCGATTTGATGATGAGTCGCAGAAGCATCCGTGCTTACAAGGATTCCGTCATCAGCCGCGATACCCTGAACGAGATTCTGAAATGCGGCATCCATGCGCCAAACGGGCAGAACCTGCAGTCGTACGAAATCAGAGTGATAGATTCTCCTGCTCTCATCGATTCAATCACCCAAGCCGTGGTAAAGGATAATCCTAAGATAGCAGAGCGCAATGGCTTCAAGAACATCTTTGTGAATGCTCCATGCGTGGTTTGCATCGCCTACGATACTACTTATGATATGGCGCAGATTGATTGCGGTTTGCTTGGCGAGAACATCATTCTTGCAGCATGCTCAAGGGGCATCGGTTCCTGCTGCCTGGGCAGTTCTGCCCGTTGGATACTGGATTCTCCGTCGGCCAAGCCTTACCTCGACCGCATGGCATTCTCTAAGAATTATAAGCTGCTCTACTGCATCGCCCTGGGTTATCCTGACGAATCGCCGGAGGCAAAGCCAAGACGCCAGGACATGATAAAGTTCATGGATTAAGATAAATGAAGGTTGAAGTCCTGTTTCAGGACATCAACGTTTCCCTCCATAACCCAACAAAAAAAGCATGGTGCAAATCACTGCGCCATGCTCCAATAAAAGAAAGCCTTATAGTCAAAATAGAAATTAGCGATTCTAATTCTTATTCCGGTACTAATCTTTTTCTAGTACTTTGCATTCTGAGGGTCAAAGTTGGTCCAACCGCTCATCCAGTTGTTGCTGCCATCGAAGGCTCCGATGTAGGTTACGGTGTCGAAACCTGTCCAGCCGGC
>ERZ779697.794-NODE-794-length-13831-cov-1.86716_pt1 | contig 13831 bp, 10 predicted proteins | sample MGYA00511881_ERZ779697 | MGnify/ENA primary metagenome ERZ779697 (study PRJEB29588, sample SAMEA2148105) | human gut metagenome | biome: human gut; feature: human-associated habitat; material: faeces | place: Denmark | collected 2008/2010 ... | reverse complement strand
GCGTGCCGGTCTGCCAGCCGACACGTATGATGTTCATCCGTTACAGAAAGAGTGCCTTCATATACATAGAAAAAATGATAAGGCGCGTTGATACGGAATGTCATGGAACAATTGTTCGGAAAGGAACAGATGCCTTTTCCGAGCAGATGAATAAAGCCGTCATCCGCTGGTGCGGACAGCGGAAAAGCCGTAAAGTTTTTCATGTTGTCAGATAATACATGCTTTGGCACCGTTCCTGTAATCCCATGATGCTGTAATTGTTCCATAAAATCATCCTCTTTCAATCATAACCAGTTTTTAATTAAGTATAATTGGATGAAAGGTAAAAAGCAATAATTTAAAATGAAATATAACTTAAAATTACTTTTTGGACAAAAATATATAGACATAATGCATAAAAAAGTAAATGTAAAATTGTGCATTATAGGGAATGTGTTTGAAAACGCAATATGATATGATTAAAAGCAATAAAGAGTGATGATTAAATTAACAAAAAATGTATACTTAAATTAACTTAATAATTCACATGTTTAAGGAGGAGAACAACATGAAATTTAAAAAGTTTATGGCACTTGGTCTTGTAGCTGCAATGACCGCAACATTATTCGCAGGATGCGGTTCTAAGGGAAATGATTCTGCTGATACCACACAGAAATCAGACAGCGCTTCCGCAGATGGTCTTGTAAGCTATTCAGACATTGTATTGGGAGAAACAGGAAAAGACTTAAGCGCAACAATTACAATGTTCAACCACAGAACAGATATGGATACCGATGATTACGGCGGAAAGAACTGGAAATCTTATCTGGAAGACTTCAACAAAGAGTATCCGAATATCAAGGTTGAAATCACTACAGATACAAACTATGCCGATGATGCACTGACACATTTACAGTCCGGACAGTACGAAACCATTACCATGATTCCGGCAGTAGATAAGGCAGACCTCAGTACATATTATATGTCATACGGTACACTTGATGAGATGAGCCAGCAGATCAACTACGCAAACACATGGCTCTATGGAAATGATGTATACGGTGTTCCTTCCACAGCAACGACACAGGGTATCGTTTACAACAAGAAAGTGTTTGAGGATGCCGGTGTGACCGATGTTCCAAAGACTCCGGACGAGTTCATTGATGCATTAAAGAAGATCAAGGACAAGACGGATGCAATTCCGCTTTACACAAACTATGCAGCAGGCTGGACAATGGGTGCATGGGATGCTTATATCGGAAACAATGCAACTGGTGACAATACATATTTCAACCAGAAACTCCTTCATACAAAGGATCCATTCAAGGATTATGGCGATGGCACACATCCATATGCAGTATACAAGATCCTTTACGATGCAGTTGCTGGCGGACTTACCGAGGATGACTATTCTACAACTGACTGGGAAGGCTCTAAGAGCATGTTAAACAACGGACAGATCGGATGTATGGTACTTGGATCATGGGCTTACCCACAGATGGAAGCAGCCGGTGAGAACGCAGATGACATCGGATATATGCCATTCCCGATTTCTGTAAACGGTGAGCAGTATGCATCAGCCGGAGCAGATTACTCTTATGGTATCAACGTAAACGCTTCTGATGATGAGAAGCAGGCAGCTTTAATCTTTGTTAAGTGGATGACTGAAAAGTCTGGATTTTCTTACAACGAGGATGGACTTCCGGTTGCAAAGTCATCTTCTGATACAAAGCTTGATTTCTCTGGTGTGACATTCCTTGAGGATGAACCGGCTGTAGAAGGCGAAGAGGATCTTTTAAATGCATTAAATGCTGATTCAGAACTGAACATTAACAACGGCGGTAATGATAAGATTCAGGCAATCATTGAGCATGCAGCAAATGGCGATGAGAGCTTTGATGATATTATGAACGAGTGGAACCAGAAATGGACAGATGCTCAGGAATCTGAGGGCGTAGAAATTACAGAGTAGTTCCACGCTGCATAAAGGTACATCATCCAGTTGCCGGGCCGAAAAACTGTTTTCGGCCCGGTGGCATGATTGCCTGTTTCATATGGGAGGAACGTAGTATGAAATCAAAATCATTTAATTTAAAAAAATGGGCAAAGAGCAGAGCCGGCCAGCAGGTATTTATCTGTATCGGTTTTATGATTATCCCATTGCTCTTACTCTTTTTATTCACTTATTTTCCATTTGCGGAAATGATCAAATTTAGTTTTTATAAGATGAAATATACAACGCCAATAGACAGGCGCGAATTTGTCGGATGGGACAACTATCTTGATGTATTCAGAAGAAAAGATTGTTTCGGGGCGTTGAAACTTAGTTTATTCTATATGGTCGGTGCATTGATCCAGCTTGTGCTTGCACTGTATCTTGCAACAATTTTAAGCTTTAAGGTAAAGGGTGGAAATCTTTTCAAAGGGCTGATGTTTTTCCCTTACCTCATCAGTGGTATTGCCATTGGTTTTATCTTTAAATTCTTCTTCACCAGAGGATTCGTATTTGATACAATCCTGCAGTGGTGTGGGTTTCAATTAGAAAATCTTCCATACTGGTTAAAGGATCAGAGTGTAAACAACTGGTCCCTGACGGCGACTTCCGTATGGCGGTATACCGGACAGAATATGGTACTGTTTATTGGTGCCATGATGTCTGTGGATAGCGAACTCTACGAAGCAGCGTCCCTGGATGGTGCAAATAAATGGGAGCAGTTTAAACACATTATTCTCCCGAGTATCAAGACAATTATTACATTAAATGTTATCCTTTCCATCACCGGTTCCTTAAGTGCGTTTGAGGCACCTTTCGTAATCACCACCGGTGCAAACGGAACAGGAACGTATTTCGTAATTATGAACAAGATCGCACATACCAGCCAGAAAGTAGGTCTGGCATCGGCAATGTCTGTTGTTCTGCTGATGATCATCTTTATCTGTACGATCTTACAGAATGTGTTCTTTAAATATGTGTTCAGGGATGCCGCGTCGGAGGATGAATCCTATAAGGCAAAGAAAGCCCGGCTGAAGGCGGAAAAACAGGTGATTAAGCAGATCAAAAAACAGGAGAAAATGAAGAAAGGAGCGGCGAAATAATGAGTAGTACAGCAGCAGCAGTAAAACGTAAAAACATGAAACATTATTCCGTAGGAAGCATTATTTGGATTATTGTGGAATATGCATCGCTGATCTTTTTCGGATTCTGTGCAATCATTCCGATTGTTTCTTGTATCACAACGGCATTTAAGACAGATGCCGAGTACCAGAATACCAATGTTATGGCATTCCCGGGAAGCTGGCTGAATTTTGACAACTTTGTAAATGCATTTAAGACAGCAAATATGGGACGTGCATTTTTAAACTCTGTCATAGTTATGGTGGTTGTGCTTACCGTATCCGTTATTGTAGGTTCCCAGCTTGCTTACGTATTGAACCGTTTCAAGTTCCCGGGCAATGGGTTTATCCGTAACCTTTATACAATTGCCGCACTGCTTCCGGCAGTAGCAATGCAGGTTACCGTATACCAGATTATGTCAGATTTACATCTTGTAAACAGTCTGGGCGGTTATATCATTATGAGCTGTGGTACCGATGTTATTTCCATGTATATTTTCATTCAGTTTATGGAAAATATTCCGCTTTCACTGGATGAGTCGGCAATTATCGATGGCGCAAATTACTGGCAGATTTATTGGAAGATTATGCTTCCACTGTTAAAACCGGCAATCGTTACATCCTGTATTTTAAAGGGTGTTGGTGTGTACAACGAATACTACGCAGCAAACCTTTACCTGATGAGAAAAGAGATCCGTACCATGGCACTTTCCCTCTACACATTCGTAGGACCAATGGGAAGCAAGTACAATCTGATCTGTGCAGGTGTTATTATCTCCCTGCTTCCGGCGCTGATCGTATTTGTCTGCTGCCAGAAACAGATTTACAGTGGAATTACAGCAGGTGCGGTAAAGGGTTAATGATTTTGGAAAATAAGAGGTATCGGGATGAATAAGAGCATGATGAAAGAAGAAGTCACAAAGCATTTGACGGAAAATATCATTCCTTTCTGGAAAGCATTAAGGGACGATACTTACGGTGGATATTATGGATATATGGACTACAATTTAAACGTAGACAAAACAGCAGAAAAGGGATGTATTTTAAACAGCAGAATCACCTGGTTTTTTGCGAATGCCTACATACTGCTGAAAGATGAAACCTTGCTGGACGAGGCAAGACACGGTTATGAGTTCCTGCGTGATCACTGCATCGACAAAGAAAATGGTGGAATCTTCTGGTCCATGACTTATGACGGAAAGCCACTTGACACAACAAAGCATACCTACAATCAGGCATTCTGCATCTATGCTCTTTCTTCCTATTACGATGCATCCGGGGATGAAGAAGCATTAAAGCTTGCCAAAGAACTGCAGCTTCTTATTGAAAGCAAATGTACGGATGAGGTTGGATATCTGGAAGCATTTACCAAAGACTTCCAGCCGGAATCCAATGAGAAGCTATCGGAAAATGGTGTGCTTGCCGAAAAAACCATGAACACACTGCTTCATGTGTTTGAGGCTTATACCGAGTTTTACCGGGTTTCCCATGATGAAGAGGTGGGGGAGCGGTTAAAGTGGATTATGGATGTATTTGCAGATAAGGTATACAATCCGAAACTTAAGAGACAGGAAGTATTCTTTGACAAGAACTACAACACCATCATTGATCTGTATTCTTATGGTCATGATATTGAGACAGCATGGCTGATGGACCGCGGTGTGGAAGTGCTTGGGGATGATCATTACAAAGAAAAAATGTCACCGATTACCGAGACTCTTGCAGAAAATGTCTATGAGGTTGCGTTTGACGGTCATTCTCTGGCAAATGAATGCTGCAAAGGGGAAGTGAATGACCACCGGATCTGGTGGGTACAGGCAGAGACTGTGATCGGATTCCTGAATGAATACCAGAAGCATCCGCAGAAAACGAAGTTTCTGGAGGCATCGGAGGCTGAATGGGAATTTATCAAAGAACACGTCATTGATAAGAGAATCGGTTCCGAGTGGTTCTGGGAAGTACATCCGGACGGCAGTCCGATTGCGGACCGTCCAATCGTAGAACCTTGGAAATGTCCGTATCATAACGGAAGAATGTGTATGGAAGTAATAAGGAGACTTTAAACAATGCATGAAAGATATTATGTAGAACTGGCAAAGCAGGAAAAGCTGCTTTCACGTAAAAATGAAAAAAGTGACTTTTATAATGGTGTATTTGACCGTTATGTGAATCCCGTTCTTACAAGAGATATGATTCCGCTCACCTGGAGATATGACTTAAACGAGGAGACCAATCCATTCTTTATGGAACGTCTCGGAATCAATGCAGTCATGAATTCCGGAGCAATTTATTTAAACGGAAAGTATTATCTGGTTGCCCGTATTGAGGGAAATGACAGAAAGTCCTTCTTCGGCGTGGCAGAGAGTGATAACGGAATTGATAATTTCCGTTTCTGGGATTACCCGATCCTTCTGGATGATGTATGTCCGGAGGAGACAAACGTCTATGATATGAGACTGACACAGCATGAGGACGGATACATTTACGGAGTATTCTGTTCTGAGAGCAAAGATACCAGCGTGAACGATTTGTCTGCAGCCGTTGCAGCAGCAGGAATTGTCCGCACAAAAGATTTAAAGCACTGGGAGCGTCTGGAAAACTTAAAGACCCTTCGTTCCCCGCAACAGAGAAATGTCGTGCTGCATCCGGAATTTGTGGATGGAAAGTATGCATTCTATCCCCGTCCGATGGATGACTTCATTGATACCGGAAGCGGAAGCGGTATTGGATTCGGTCTTTGCGAGGACATCACACATGCAGTCATTGACGAAGAAAAGATGACCAGCATCCGCAAGTACCATACCATTACCGAGGCAAAGAACGGTGCAGGTGCTACTCCGATCAAGACTGACCGCGGCTGGATTCACATTGCACACGGTGTAAGAAATACTGCAGCAGGTCTGCGCTATGTGATCTATGCATTTGCCACGGATTTAAACGATCCGTCTAAGGTAATTGCAGAGCCATCCGGACTGTTAATCGGACCAAGAGGTGAGGAGCGTGTCGGAGATGTATCCAATGTTGTATTTACCAACGGTGCAATCGTAAACGATAAGAACGAAGTATTTATTTACTATGCTTCTTCTGATACAAGAATGCATGTGGCGACTACAACGATTGACCGTCTGATTGATTATGTATTTAATACACCACAGGATCCGGGAAGAAGTGTACTGTGTGTACAGCAGAGATGCGACCTGATTAAGAAGAACTTAGAGTATTTAAAAAATCATAAATAAGAGGAGAGTTGATTATGAGTGAAGTAAAGATGCTGACAGCTCCGGTACCAAATGTACCATGGCAGGAGAGACCACAAGGACCTCAGAACGGAGCCCCGATCTGGAGATACAGTGAAAACCCGATTATCGGAAGAAATCCGTTAAAGGGTGTTGCAAGAATTTTTAACAGTGCGGTTATGCCATATGGTGATGCTTTCATCGGTGTGTTCCGTGGAGAGCAGACCAATGGTATTCCATATATTTATCTTGGACACAGCAAAGATGCCATCCACTGGGATTTTGAAGAAAACAAGATTCCGTTTGTGGATGAAAACGGCGAGCCGTTTATGCCAATCTATGCATACGATCCAAGACTTGTAAAAGTAGAAGACACCTATTATATCATCTGGTGTCAGGATTTCTACGGAGCAGCAATCGGCATGGCAAAAACAACAGATTTCAAGACGTTTACACGGATTGAGAATCCGTTCCTCCCATTCAACCGTAATGCCGTGCTGTTCCCTAGAAAGATCAATGGAAACTTCATGATGCTTTCCCGTCCTTCAGACAGTGGTCATACACCGTTTGGTGACATTTTCTTAAGTGAAAGCCCGGATCTGGTATACTGGGGCAAACACAGACATGTCATGGGCAAAGGAAGCGAATGGTGGGAGTCCTTAAAGATCGGCGGTGGTGCTGCTCCAATCGAGACTTCCGAGGGATGGCTCTTATTCTATCATGGGGTATCCGGTACATGTAACGGATATGTTTACTCCATCGGTGGGGCAATCCTTGACATTGATAATCCTTCCATCGTGAAGTATCGCTGTGAGAATTTCCTTCTGACTCCGGAAGAGTGGTATGAGGAGAGAGGTTTCGTTCCGAACGTATGCTTCCCATGTGCAACCATTCACGACAGTGCATCCGGAAAGATCGCGATCTATTATGGTGCAGCAGACAGTTACGTTGGCCTGGCATTTACAAAACTGGATGAGATTGTAGATTATATAAAAACAAACAGTGTTGTAACATCTGCAGATACAGAAATCGGAAGGAGATAGCTATGCATATTTCACCGGACGACAAGAGATTACAATATTGTGGAAGAATTGATTTTGATAATCCAAAAGCACCTGTACTTGTCTATGCGGCAAGTTTTGTACAGATTCGTTTTACCGGGACGCAGATCTCTGTGACACTGGAAAACAAACGTGCATACTGGTCGAGCCGGATGGGATATATATTGGACGGGAAGCAGGGGCAGTTCTTACTCACCTCGGATCCGGGGGCAGAAACGTATGTGATTGCCAGGGATCTTGAACATACAGAGCATACCCTCACTCTGTTTAAAAGAATGGACTCCTGCCATATCGTCACTTTACTGGGATTTGAATTGGGAAGCGATGCTAAGGTACTTACTCCGGCACCGCTTCCGTCCCGTAAAATCGAAGTTTTCGGAGATAGTGTTTCCTGCGGCGAAGTATCAGAGGCCGTAGATTATGCAGGAAAACCGGACCCGGAACACGATGGGGAATATTCAAACAGCTGGTATTCTTATGCGTGGATGACCGCGCGGAATCTGCATGCACAGTTGCATGACACATCACAGGGTGGTATCGCCCTTCTTGACAAAACCGGCTGGTTTATGGAGCCGGATTATCTGGGAATAGAATCCTGTTATGATAAAATAGAATACCAGCCGGAACTCAGTGAAGTAAAACCATGGGATTTTTCACGTTATACACCAGATGTTGTGATTTTTGCATTCGGGCAGAATGATAACCACCCGGATGATTATATGGCAGAAGATTATAACAGTGCACGTTCCGAAAACTGGCGGCAGCATTACCGCAGATTTTTAGAGCATCTTATGGAAGTATATCCGAAGGCAACCTTTATATTGACAACCACAATATTGGAACATAACGAAAACTGGGACATTTCCATTGAGGAAGTGTGCAAAACAGTAAACAGTCCGCGGGTACACCATTTCCTGTATTCACAGAACGGAAAAGGAACACCGGGGCATATCCGTATTCCCGAGGCAGAACAGATGAGTAAGGAACTTACCGCATTCATCGAAAGCCTCGGAGAGGAGATTTGGGATATGTAATCAATTTTAAAAAAAATTGATTACATGATATAAGGAGTATAACAATGCAGATTGAATATGAAAGAGGTATTTCCAATCCGGGCAATCTGTACCGGATGAAAAAATTAATGGCAAGGGCAGAGGCCGGGGAAACATTAAACATTGGTTTCCTTGGTGGTTCGATCACGCAGGGATGTCTTGCATCCGCACCGGAGCTGTGTTATGCTTACCGCGTATTTCAGTGGTGGGAGAAAACATTTCCGCAGGCAAAATTTCATTATATCAATGCAGGAATCGGTGGAACAACATCACATTTCGGGACGGCCCGTGCCGAGTCCGATCTGCTTTCCCATAAACCGGATTTTGTTATCATTGAATTTTCGGTCAATGATGAATCGACGGAATTTTTCCGTGAGACATATGAAGGACTGGTACGCCGTGTATGGCAGGATGAAAACGAACCTGCTGTGATGCTGGTGCACAATGTTTATTATAATAACGGTGGAAATGCGCAGATCATGCACGGTCAGATAGCCAGACATTATCAGCTTCCGGCGGTCAGCATGCAGAGCAGTATTTATCCGGAGGTCGTTGCGGGGCGGATTCCAAACCGCGAGATTACAGAGGATGATCTGCATCCAAACGACAAAGGGCATGAGCTGGTTGCATCTGTGATTACCTATGCTTTGGATAAAATCCGCATGGCACAGACGGATGATGAAGAGCCGGAGTTTCCTGCACCGCTGACACAGAATTGCTATGAGAAAGCAGTTCGGTTGGATAATCGTAACTATGAGCCTGAAAATTACGGCTTTGTCAAAGATACCAGAGTACAGGAAGAAGTCAAAGACTGTTTTAAGAACGGCTGGGCGGCAAAAGAAAAAGGCTCATCTCTTACATTTACGGTACAGGGAAGTGAGATTGCCGTGCAGTTTAAGCGCTGTGTGACGCAGCCGGCACCGGTGGCGCTTGCCATCGTTGATCACGATGAGGCACATGCGGTGACACTGGATGCAAATTTTGATGAGGACTGGGGCGATTCCCTGACACTCACTCCGGTTATGGTACACGGTGCAAACGGTACTCATACGGTGGAAGTGCGTTTGATCTCTGGGGATGAGACAATGCCAGCCGCATTTGAGCTGATTTCTGTAATCACATCGGAACAATAAAAGGAGGAATGGAATGTTTCCAAAAGATTTTGTCTGGGGGGTGGCAAGCAGTGCCTATCAGGTAGAAGGAACCGACGCAAAAGATGGCAGGGGAAAAAATATCTGGGATGAGTTTGCACGCTCGGGCAGAGTATATGAACACCAGACCGCAGAGGTTTGCTGCGATCATATGCATCGGTACCGGGAAGATTTTGCACTGATGCGTATGCTTGGCATTAAAAACTATCGATTTTCCATCAGCTGGTCGCGGATTCTTCCGGAGGGAACCGGGAAGGTCAACGAGAAAGCTGTGCAGATGTATCGTGATATGATTCTTTGCATGAAAGAAAATGGAATTCGTCCGTTTATTACGCTGTTTCACTGGGAATTTCCGTATGAGCTGTTTAAAAAAGGCGGCTGGCTGAACGATGAGGTGGTACAGTGGTTTGGTGAATACGCAAAAGTTGTTGCTGAAAATTTCTCCGATCTGTGCAGTGATTTTATCACGATCAATGAGCCGCAGTGTGCGATTGGACTGGGACACTTAAATGGGGTACATGCACCGGGAATGAAATATTCCATTCCGGAGACTTTTCAGATGGCACACAATCTGATGAAAGCACATGGTCAGGCGGTCATCAATCTGCGCAAATATGCAAAACAGAAGATACGGGTTGGATATGCTCCGACTTGTGGCGTTGCATATCCGGCGACAGAGAGTGCCGATGATATCGCAGCAGCAAAGAAAGTGTACTTTGGATTTGAAAATCCGATGGATAATTGGACCTGGAATGTGGCATGGTTTTCCGATCCGGTATTTTTAGGAGAGTATCCGAAAGAGGGGCTGGAGAAGTTTGCAGACTATCTTCCGGAGATTACCGAAGAAGACATGCAGCTGATTCATCAGCCACTTGATTTCGTGGGACAGAATATTTACAACGGTTACATGATCCGCTGTGGAGCGGATGGAGACCCGGAGTATGTGGACCGTGCACCGGGCACAGCAAAGACAGGAACCGGCTGGCCGGTGACACTTTACTATGGCATCCGTTTCCTTACCGAGCGTTACAGACTGCCGCTTTATATTACGGAAAACGGGATGTCGGATCTTGACAATATTTCCGCAGACGGACAGGTGCACGACAGAGAGAGGATTACGTTTCTGGATGCATATCTTGGAGCGGTACAGCGTGCGATTAACGAGGGAATGCCGGTTATCGGATATTTCCTCTGGACATTTCTGGATAACTTCGAGTGGGCAGAAGGTTACAAAGAACGTTTTGGACTTGTTTATGTAGACTACACAACCCAGCGCAGGATTGCAAAAGATTCCGCATACTGGTACAGAGAGGTAATGAGAATGAATGGAGAAAATTTAAGTTGTAACCAGCCGTATAAGCAGATCCTCTTTATGGAGCCGGTATTTACCCACAATATCTGGGGTGGTACAAAGCTTCGTGAAGAGTATGGATATTCCATCGAGGGCGATGACATCGGAGAATGCTGGGGAATCGCAGCACATCCAAACGGAACCTGTACGATTGCAGACGGTGCGTATAAGGGAAAGAAATTATCCGATCTGTGGGAGGAACATAAAGAACTCTTTGGAAATACACAGGGGAAGGTATTCCCGCTGCTGATCAAGATTATTGATGCAAAGGCGGATTTAAGTATTCAGGTACATCCGGATGATACCTATGCTGCAGAGCATGAAAACGGTTCTCTTGGCAAGATGGAGTGCTGGTATATCCTTGACTGTGAGCCGGATTCCAAGCTTGTTATCGGACACAATGCAAAGACACACGAAGAACTGGAAGACATGGTACACAACGGACGCTGGAGTGAGCTGATCCGTGAAGTCCCGGTAAAGAAAGGTGATTTCATCCAGATTGATCCGGGTACCGTGCATGCAATCAAGGGTGGAATTACAATTCTTGAGACACAGCAGAACAGTGATATTACCTATCGTGTCTATGATTATGACCGTCTTTCCAACGGCAAACCGCGTCAGCTTCATGTACAGCAGAGTCTCGATGTCATCAAAGTGCCGGCAGCACCGATGTCCGAGTGCATGATCGAGACTGGGGAAGCGGAGACCAACAAACTGCAGAAACTCATCGAGTGTAAGTATTATCAGGTATTCCACATGAAAGTGGATGGGAAGGCTGAGTTTGAGCAGTCTTATCCGTTCCTGATCGTCAGCGTAGTCGAGGGCAATGGTCTTTTGAATCATACCAGTGTCAAGAAGGGAGATCATTTTATTCTTCCTTGTGGATACGGTAATGTCGAGATAGAAGGAAATCTGGAGCTGGTAGCTTCTACGGTTTCTACGAAATAAGACTGGGTAACGGTTTGTAAAGGCATACATGATCCTTTGAGGAATGTATGCCTTTTTTATGTGTAAAACTTTGTTTGACAAAGTAAAATATTTATGTAAAATAATTATAACAGAATTTATCAATAAAGAAATCCATGAAAACATTGGAGGAATCGTATGGCAACAATTAAAGAAATTGCAGAAATCGTAGGGGTTTCGAGCTCAGCAGTTTCACGGGTACTCAATTATGATGAGGGAATCTCTGTTAGTGATGAGACAAGAGAGGCGATCTTTGCCACAGCAGAGAAAATCGGATATAAAAAGAGAGTAATCTATCCCAAGATCGAAAATGTGGCATTGCTGTATTTTGTTGACCACGAGGATGAACTCGAAGATGTCTTTTACCACGGGGTAAAGGATGAGATAATAAAGCAGGCGAAAAAGATGAATATTCAGCTCAGCATCTATGACCGAAAAGACGGCATGGATCATGTTCCGAAAGATTTAAGTGCCTTTATTGCGATTGGATGGCTCACCAGAAAAGAAATCAATGCTTTGTATAAACGGTGCAAAAGGGGCGTGTTTATCGGCACATCCCCGGATGAAAAACTTTTTGATGCCGTGAAGCCCAATATGGATTCGTTTGTGACACAGATGGTTGATTACTTTGTGGAAAAAGGACATAAACGGATTGGATTTATCGGGGGCAGTGATAGAAATATTGACACCGGAAAACCTTCCATGGATATCCGGGAGTGGTCATTTCGACAGAGCGCTGCATACTATGGGTATCTCAATGAGGAGTACATTTTCATTTCCGAGAGATTTACGGTGGATGATGGCTACCGCATGGGAAAAGAACTGCTTAAAAAAGAGATACTGCCAACAGCACTTTGTGTGGCAAGTGACACACTGGCGGTGGGTGTGCTACAGGCTTTAAATGAAGGCAATATACAGATTCCGGAGCAGGTGGCGGTTTTTAGCATCAATGATGTGAATATTGCAAAGTATTTATCACCACCCCTTACTACTATTCATATTGATATTCCATGTATCTGTGAAACCGCGCTTGATCTGTTGCGAAACAGGGTACTATATGGCGGACGCGTAACCAAGCTGGTGTTTGTAAATGGAATTCCAGTTTTCCGGAAGAGTTGTTGAAAAAAGATGTTCGATTGCGAACATCTTTTTTTGTGTCTTTTTTGTATATATTGCATAAAATACAAAAATAAAAATTGGCAATATAGTGAAAAGTGTATTTGTGAGTATTGACATTATTAGGCTTAGATGATACATTCTTAATAAGTAAATAATTTACTTGAATATTAGTAAAGATTTAATTTTAGAAAAGGGGGAACATTTATGAAAAGGAAGTTATTACATGCAGTCCTTGTAGCGAGCATGGCAGTAGCATTGTCAGGATGTGGAAACACATCTGGTATTAATGCTGATGCGGAGAAAACACAAAAAGCTACAGAAACAGAGAACATTGAAGAGGAGAGAGGCACAGAAGTTGCTGCCGCAGAACAGAAGGAAAATACAACAGGTACGCCAGATGAAAACGGAAATTATCTGATCAACGGAAGTTTTGAAGAACCAGATTTTTCCGGATGGACGGTGACAAACAACAATGATGTTACAGAGGAGTTAGATGTTTATGATCGTGAGACAGACTGTTTTGCAGGTGCACAGTCACTGCATTTTTATTCAGGAAACAATCCGGTGGATTTTTCCATGAAACAGACAGTGAGTGGACTTGAGGATGGCACCTACAAACTAACCGCTCATATTCAGGGTGATGCAGCCGGGGATGAAAATCCGACCGTATATTTTTATGCGCTCGTGGATGGCGAAGAGGTAAAAGCAGATGGCAAATTGCAGGGGTATGTTAACTGGTATACGGTGGAAATCCCGGGCATTACACCAACGGACGGAGCAATCACAGTAGGAGCACACGTGG
>ERZ779697.782-NODE-782-length-13985-cov-3.48169_pt1 | contig 13985 bp, 13 predicted proteins | sample MGYA00511881_ERZ779697 | MGnify/ENA primary metagenome ERZ779697 (study PRJEB29588, sample SAMEA2148105) | human gut metagenome | biome: human gut; feature: human-associated habitat; material: faeces | place: Denmark | collected 2008/2010 ... | reverse complement strand
CCTCTGCTGTCCGTTTCAGCAGCCGTCCTGCCACTTCCTGCGGTCGCGACCTGACGGGCTGAAAAGGCACGCGGCGACCCCTACGAAATTGTATACAGGCGATGGGAATGAACGTAGTCGCAGTGCATTAAAAAACATGGCCCGTGGCTTTTGCGTATGGGAGGCATTGTAGGGGCTCGCACGTGGCGAGCCCGCTAGAGAGATTCAGTCACAGCCCCATTCTGGTATAATGGCAGGCTTTTACGATGAACAGAACTACATTGGGGCTGGCAGGATTTTCAGTTTCCTATCATTACAAAAAAATCACAGAAAAATTTCGCTTTATTTTATATACATAATTGCAAATAATTATATTAAAAAAGTTAATTTAAAGTATAGGACGACGACTTGGCAGCGACTTACGAATGGCTATATACCGTTTTATTTTGCGGCTTTATATGCTATAATGAAATAACAGTTTTGTTACAGATATGCGCTTCATTAATCATATAAAATGCATATAATAACGAAAAAAGGAGATGCTTTTTATGAATCGAGCGTATAAGGTCATTTGGAGTAAAGCCAGACATTGCTATGTCGTCGTATCAGAATTGGCCAAGAGCCACGGCAAGACGTCGACAAAAGCACAGACCACAAGCGGCCGGAAAATCGTCCTCGCATCACTGGCAGCGGCGGTACTGACTTTCGGTTCTTATGGTTTGGCTGATGCAGCAGGTCAGGCAGCCACTGAAAATGGACCGGCCAGCGAAGCAAACGGGATTGCCAGCATCGCCGTTGGGGTAGGCGATAAGGTCGTTTCTTCTAATACAGATACGAACCGTTACCAGGGAGCGACTTCTCTGGCCGTAGGTACTTTGAATATCGTCGATGCGGATGACAAGGTGCCTTTCGATGGCGTAGCCAGTAGTGTGATCGGGCAGGTGAACTATACCAAGAATGCCAATGCAGCAGTCATTATGGGGGCCGACAATAGAGTCACCAATTCCTATAGGGACGTGAAGCTGGATGACCAGAACCTTCAGCAATTGACACAGGCATACCTGACAAATGATATGCAGACAGTTAAGGAAATCCTGCAGAATGCCGTTCCTGAAAGTGGCGGACAGGTCATGGCCTTTGGCGGCGGCAACGTCGTAGATAATGCCTACATGACCCAGGTCATAGGTGTTGGCAATACGGTCAAAGGAAATCAGAAGAAAAATGATGATGGCACTTGGACCTCTAAAGATAATACAGGATTTAAAGACGATACCTCTTCGCAGCTCAACTATGTCGATGGCTTCTATACGACGCTGATTAATGGCAAGAGCGACTACCTCATCGGTGCCCATAATACGGTAACCGGTGACAGCGTTGACAAGAATCATTCCAATATCGTCATTGGCGACAACCATACCCTGGAAAATCAGAGCAATAACATCATCCTCGGTTCGGCAGACAGTACTCTCCCGACGACGGCTTCCCAGGTCACCATCGTTGGCCACAATGCCAATGCCACTATCGATGGCGGTGTAGCTATTGGCTCTGGCTCAATTGCAAATGTAGAAAAAGGGCAGAAGGGCTATTATGTCAAACATGACCAGCGTAGTGAAGAAGGAGAAGGATATCCGTTCCAGAATAATGAAAAGTATAAACCCCAATCTGCGTGGATTTCCAGAGCCGGCGCCGTGTCTGTCGGTGATACGACGAATGAAGATCAGTCGAAGTGGATTACTCGCCAGATTACGGGCGTAGCAGCTGGTACAAAAGATACAGATGCTGTCAACGTCGCACAGCTGAAAAACAGCCAGACCCGGTTTTATAGTATTTATGATCCCGGTGATAACTGGTTAGGCATTTTCCCGCAGATTCCGAACTGGGAAAAATATAAGAATGAAAATAATCAGGGCGCTCAGGGATACTGGTCCATGGCCGCAGGTTTTGGCACGTCCACCGGTGGCATTGCCAGCACCGTTATTGGTTCTTTAAGTAAAATCGACAATAAATGGACTGACGGAAAACCGAATGGATTTCAGGGTGTAACAGCTGTATCTGTTGGTACGCTTAACTTCAATCTCAGCGACCAGGTTACAGATAATGAGGTCCACTCTGACGATCCCAGTGTTATCTTTCAAAGCAAAGAAGAGAGTGGTGTAGCGAATAGCATCGTCGGCCAGGGCAATCTAACTAAGAATTCTAATGGCGCATTAATTTATGGTGCCGGCAATATCGTTACGGATTCCTATCGCCGAGTTGTTGCTAATGGGGACAATGATTTGGAAAGCTTGACCAACCAGGATATGGAAAGTCTTCTTTCTAATCCGGAAAAGGCAATCAAGACGCTTGGGAAAATAGTTGACATCAGCGGTGGCAAGGTCATGGCCATAGGTGGCGGCAACGTCGTAGATAAAGCCTATGACAGCCAGGTCATGGGTGTTGGCAACACAGTCGTTGGCGATGCAGTTAACTTTGAATATAAGGAGTCGCCAGAAGTTAGCAATCTTCCTGAAAGTACATGGGATGAACAGGTTATAAAAAACGCATCCAGAGACGCAGATGTCTGGACCCAGTATATGGGATCTATCCGGAAGCAAGGAACTTTGCTGAACCTCGTCGATGGTTACTACAGCACTTTGAAGAATGGCCAGAATGACTATCTTATTGGTACAGCTAATGAAGTGACTGGCGATCCTTCGAAAAATAAATCGAACATTGTCTTTGGCGATTATCATAAACTGAATAATGGGAATAACAATATCATCATCGGTTCTGCTGACGGTGCTGTCGTAGAAAAAGCTAAAGGATATTTCGAAGACTATGAATCCGGCATAACCACTTCACAGGAAATCACAAGTCAGAAACAGCATACTGAAAACCTCGAAGATGCTGTCATGATTGGTCATAATGCGGATGTACAGAAAAATGGCGGTGTAGCCATCGGTGCCGGTTCTGTAGCTTCTGTTGACAAGGCTTCTGTTGATAAAAATGCCATCGGATATGATCCTGCTACGAAAAAGCCATCAACAGTGGACTCTTCCACCTGGAAATCAACAGCCGCTGCAGTTTCCGTCGGCGATGCTTCTAAGAACATTACCCGTCAGATTACCAATGTCGCAGCTGGCACGCAGGATACGGATGCCGTCAACGTAGCACAGCTGCAGAAGGCCCTCTCTGGAGCCAAGGATGGCAACGATACGCTGAAATCCAATACGAATGCCTTGAAGCTGGATGGCAATACCTTGTCCATGAATGTGGAAGACACAGCTGGGCATAAAGTATCCGGTTCTGTAGACTTGTCCAAGTTTGCGCAGGTTGTCGATACCAATACGACCTACACGCTTACGGGCGAGGCAAATCCGGACAATAATACGACCACCATTACCTTGAAAGACAGCAATGGCAGGGAAAATAGTGTGACCGTGGCAACGAAGGATACGGATACGAGAAATACCGTAAGAGCCGGAGAAAATGTCACCCTCGATACTAAGGACAATAGTGACGGCAGCCATGAATACACAGTCAATGTCAAGGCGGATGGCAAGGTAGAAGCAGGCAGCACGAAGATTGTCAGCGGTGGTACGGTCTACAACGAAACGAGAGTCGCAAAAGACGGCAACTTCGTCAAACAGTCCAACACGGCTGGTGAAAACTTGTCGGCTTTGGATAACCAGGTAACGGCCAACACGGAATCTATTTACCATATGAATGGTCGTATTTCTGACCTCGATAACCGCGTCAACAAGGTCGGTGCCGGTGCGGCCGCTTTGGCAGCGCTTCATCCATTGGATTTTGACCCTGATGACAAGTGGGATTTCGCCGTTGGTTACGGCAATTACCGCAATGCCAACAGTGTTGCTTTCGGTGCCTTCTATCGTCCCAATGAAGATACCATGTTCAGCTTGGGCACGAACTTCGGCAACGGGGAAAACATGTTCAACGCTGGTGTCAGCTTCAAGATTGGCCAGGGCAGCGGCGTGACGACGTCGCGGACGGCGATGGCCAAGAAGATTGAAAGCCTGGAAAATACGGTGGATCAACAGAATAAGAAGATTGCCGAACTGGAAGCACTGATTCAGCAGTACATCGGTAAGAAAGCTTGAGGTTTGAAGTTTGATGTGAGCGGGGCTGTTCGCTTTTTGCGACCCCGATTTTTATATTGTTAATATATTAAATATACAAACTACGTTTAAACGATTATGAGATGGCATAAGACTGCTTTATTTTGCTAGGGTATGTGTTATAATAGGGATGCGGGGACAATATAGTATAGCTTTAAGAAAACAAAACATTTTATTACAAATTGTCTTAGCCTCTCGGACACGCAGTCAATGACTTTGAGAGGAAAGTCGCAAAACGATATTGACAAAAGAAAAATGAGAGGAGAATGTATTATTATGGCACAGACAACGATTTGTATCCGCGTCGATGCGGACCTGAAGAAGAACTTTGAAGAATTTTGCGATTCCGTAGGCATGAGCATGTCGACGGCGGTGAATATTTTCATCAAGAAAGCCGTTAACGAACAGCGCATTCCCTTCGAACTCACGACAGGGAAGAGTGTGAAGGAACTGTAAACTACAAACTACAAACTCTTTCTGCTGCGTGCAGCAGAAAGTCGACGTTATCCGTGTCGTACTCGATCTGTTCGGACCAGCGGCGCAGGCTTTCCGGGAGGTCCCGGGTCTGGATTGCGCTGAGGGCGATGAAAAGTGTGTTCATCGCGGCGTAGCGTGCGAGCGTGCCGGCCGGGTAGGGTGCGGCGGCTTCTAAGTGGCGGTACGTGATGTACTGGCAGATTCTGTCGCAGGCGTCTTGATGAGCCGTTAGGAAGGCAGATAGAGACGTTTTCAGCTGCGTCAGGTTTTGCTGCAGGTCTTTGAGGTGGGCCGTCCAGGCGTCGTCGATGGGTTCTGTTCGGGCCATGGTGTCGACGAGCGTCTGGAGAGAGGCTGCGTCGTATTTGGGTGCGAAATGTAGACTGTCTGCGGCGTCGTCGAGGCCGAGCTGGCACAAAAGGTCGGAGAAGGGAATTTCCTTTCCCGGCCTTTCTTCGTCATAGAAGGAAAGATCGCCGCTGCCGGCAAGGAGGAGTTCGCACGTCTTTTCGCAGCAGAGGCCGGCGCCGCCGAGTTCCAGGTCTTCGCCGTCGGTGGTGGTCACGACTTCGTAGAAGCGGGGATGGACGGCGCAGATGTCGCAGAGGCTTTCTTCGCCGAGCTCCAGGACCAGGCGGCAGAGGCCGTCCGGGCGCAGGAAGGAACAGGCGCCGCCGTCCATGGAAAAGTACCAGCCGTCGGGGCCGTCGACCATGGCGCGGCGCAGGTCGTCGCCTAATGGGCCGTCGATGGATTGATAATATGCTGCCGTCGCGTCGTCGATATCGATTTCCCAGCTCTCACGGCAGCAGGAATGACGGCAGGCGCCGGCTTTACAGATGAAATGAGGATAAAAATCAGGGTAGATAGTGTGCATGGAGTTTGCCTTTCTTTCTGGAATGGATGTATACAGGATTCGCGCGGGCGCCCGGTTATTAACGGCGAAAAAGGGCCGCCGCTTATGCGGCAGCCCTTTTGTTTGCAGTACTGATGTTATTCATGGATACCATCCACTTCAAACTTCAAACTACAAACTTCAAACTTTCATTTAGAATTCGTACATCGTTCCGGGTTCGACGATCTGGACGGGGATGTTGTATTTTGTTTCTGTCAGTTTCTTGTATTCCTGCGGGTCCGCTTCGACGATGGGCCAGGTCTTGTAGTGGACGGGGATGACGAAGCGCGGCTGGATCCAGAGCGCTGCCAGGGCGGCGTCTTCGATGCCCATGGTGAAGTTGTCGCCAATCGGCAAAATCGCGCAGTCGATGGGACCGAAGCGGTCGAGAATCTTCATGTCCGAGAAGAGGCCTGTGTCGCCGGCAAAGTAGATGCGTTTGCCGCCGAATTCGACGATGACACCGCAAGCCAGTCCTCCGGCAATGCCCGAACCGTGGAAGGCCGGGGTCAGGCGTACTTTGCCAAAGGGGAAATCCGCACTGCCGCCGACGTGCATGGCGTGTGCTTTACAGCCGGCTGCTCCGGCTTTGCCTGCCACTTCAGCCGTGCTGATGACGGTGGCGTCATTGGCCTGGGCAATGGCTTCGGTGTCGCCGTAGTGGTCGCCGTGGCAGTGGGTGACGATAATGTACTGGCAGGCAATGTCTGTGGGACAGACATTCGTCCAGGGGTTGTCCGTAATGAACGGATCAAAGAGGATCGTCGTCACGTCATCGGAAAGAGTGAATGCGGAATGACCGTAATAATTGAATTTCATTGTAACCTCTGCTCCTTAAAGACAAATCAGTCTTTTTCTGTACTCTTCAAACTCCATTTCTTCCATTCGTCGAACCAGCTCTTGACGTGTTCCTGCGGTAAAGAGCCGCAGAAGGTGTTCTTCAGGGTCTTGCGGAGTTCGGCTTCTTTTTCGCCGAGGGGATAGACGTCTTTGTATTCATCGTAGACGTTCCAGAAGTCGCGCATGTGCAGGTTGGCGTAGGTTTCGCCGTAGATCTTGTAGCACGTGTCGCAGAGCGTGATGAAGACGGCTTCGTCGTTGTGCTGGTTGGCGTCGTCGAGGCCGCAGCAGCGCGTGTATAGGTGGATCTTGCTGCCAAAGAGCTTACGCAGGTAGTCGTAGACGTCGGAAACCATCTGGGGCTGCAGCTGCAGCAGTTTACAGCCGGGGGCAAAATACATCGGGTACTGGGCAATGTTGTCGAAGTTATCCATAGAGTAACACCTCTTTCTGAATGTAACAGAAAAGTAAATTAAACTTTACATTTCTATTAAATAATAACTATTATTTATAAGTATAGCATAAAAAGGCCGGAAAGGCAATGTTCCTCTTGTACTTCCCGCATAAATCTTGTACAATATTCGTTGGAGAGTGATATAGCATGCATATCGTAATGGTAGAGCCGGAAATCCCCGGCAATACGGGCAACGTCGCCCGCTTGTGTGCAGCCAACCACATTACGCTGCACCTGGTCAAGCCCCTGGGCTTTTCCATTGATGACAAGCACTTGAAACGAGCCGGCCTTGACTACTGGCCTCTCGTCGATGTCCAGATTCATGAAAATTTTCAGGAAGTCCTGGATAAATACAAAGATCATCGCTTTTTTTATTTAACGACGAAATCGGAACAATGCTATGCCGATATCCAGTTCCAGGAAGATGACCTGCTCGTCTTCGGCAAGGAAACGAAAGGCCTCCCGGAAGAGCTCCTGAAAGCCAATCCGGAACGGTGCTTCCGCGTCCCCATGGTCGAAGCGGCCCGCAGCCTGAACTTGTCGAATACGGTTGCCATCGTCTCGTACGAAGCGATGCGCCAGCTCGGCTTCCCGGGCATGGCCAAGAGCGGCATCGGTATCAAGAATCTTTAAGTTAGAGAAATGATGAGGTGTAGAACGTGGAAATTTATGATAAAGCCCATGAATTAGAAGCGGCTATCAAAGAATGTCAGGAATACAAGAATCTCGTCGCCGCCGGTCAGGAACTGGCCAAAGACGAAAAGACGAAGCATCTGGTCCGCGATTTCCTTATGCTCCAGGCCCAGCTGGCCTATGCCCAGTCCATGGGTGACAAGCCGATCCGCAAGAAAATCGACCACCTGAACCAGATGGCTGAGTTCATTAAAAACAATCAGACCGCTGTCGAATATTTAAACCATTATAATAAATGGCAGTCCATGGCGGGTGAAGTGTTCCAGATTATTCAAAATGCAATGGCAGAAGGAATGAGCATCCTTGATCAATAAATACGCAGTGACGACTTTCGTCTCCGAATTAAGTATATCCATTCCGATGGAACGGATCCTTTTGGATGAACCGATGAGCGAACACACGACCTTTGCTGTCGGCGGTCCGGCGGATGTCCTCGTCCTGCCGAAATCGGTCAAGGAAATGTCCCTGGCCATCCGGGCGGCACGGCGGCTGGATCTTCCGGTCACGGTCCTCGGCGGCGGCTCGAACGTCCTCGTCCGCGACGGCGGTATCCGCGGCGTCGTCATCCAGCTGAATACGATGCAGAAAGTATTGGCCTGCCACGATAAGAAAATCATGGCCAGTGCCGGCTACATGCTGAAGGATGTCTGTCAGTTCGCCCAGGAAAACAGCCTGACAGGTATTGAATTTGCCTGTGGCATCCCGGGTACCCTCGGCGGCGCCGTCTTCATGAATGCCGGTGCCTACGACGGGGAAATGAGCCATGTCGTCTCCCGCGTGCGCACGGTCAACAGCACGGGCGGCGTCCATACCTATGATGCGCCGAACCTGGGCTTTTCCTATCGCCAGAGCCGCTTCCAGAAATCGCAGGAATTCGTCGTCGAAGTCGAACTGACCCTGCGCACAGGCGACCCGAAGGAAATCCAGGCGCGCATGGACGACCTCATGAACCGCCGCCGCAGCAAGCAGCCTCTGGAAATGCACAGTGCCGGCAGCACCTTCAAGCGGCCGCCGGGATACTATGCCGGGACCCTCATCGACCAGACGGGCCTCAAAGGCCTTTCCTGCGGCGATGCCCAGGTCTCGATGAAGCACGCCGGCTTCGTCGTCAACACGGGCCATGCGTCGGCACGGGACGTCCTCAACGTCATCCACGAAGTCCAGAAACGTGTCGAAAAAGCGCACGGTGTCCACTTGGAACCGGAAGTGCGCATCATCGGCGAAGACTAACAGAGAATGGAGAACATGATGAGCAACGAAAACAAGAAAGTAAAAGTACATTATACAGGCACCTTCAACGACGGGACGAAATTCGATTCGTCCTATGACCGCGGTACGCCGCTGGAATTCGTCTGCGGTGCCGGCATGATGATCAAAGGCTTCGATGAAGCCGTCAAGGATATGGCTGTCGGTGACGTCAAGGACATTCACCTGATGCCGGAAGAAGCCTACGGCATGCCGGACCCGCGCAACATCCTGACCATCGAACTGACGCAGATGCCGGGCTCGGAAAATCTCCAGGTCGGCCAGCGCATCGTCCTTAGCTCCGGTGACGGCCAGCAGTTCCCGGTCAAAGTCACGGACAAGACAGAAAAAACGATTACTTTCGATGCCAACCACGAAATGGCCGGCAAAGAACTCAACTTCAAAATCGAATTAGTCTCCGTAGAAGGCTAGTGAAAAAAAGCTGTTGCGTTACGCAGCAGCTTTTTTCGTTTGCCGTGGTTCGTTTGTCGTTTGCCGAAGTTTCGTACATGTACAAAATAAGACGATCAACGATGAACGACCTACGATGAATGGATTATTTATGGTATAATTTAGTCAGAATATTTTTAGTCAAAAATTATTGAGTAAAAACATTCTGACTAAATTTGTTTTGAGTAAAGGAGAGCGTGACGATGTTCATCGGCAGAAAAGAGGAGTTAGCGCGTCTGACGGAGATGTATCAGTCGCCGCAGCAGGAGGTCGTGCTGATTTACGGCCGGCGGCGCGTCGGGAAAAGTGAATTGATCAAGCAGTTTTTGCAGCGCTGTCAGGCAGAGGGCATTTACTATCAATGCAAACGGACGACAGAGATGAATAATGTGGAAAGTCTGAGCGCTTTGTTTTCGGATGTCTATGGTTATCCGCCGCTGGCTTTTCAAGGGCTTGAAGCACTATTGGATTTTTTCTTTCGTCAGGCTTGCCAGAAGAAACAGGTCCTGGTTTTGGATGAGTATCCTTATTTGCGCCAGACTGTGAAAGGGCTGGACAGTATTCTTCAGTCGCTGATTGACAAGTATCGCGGCCAGTCACAGCTGAAGCTGATCCTGTGCGGTTCCTTTGTCGACACGATGAAGTCGCTGCTGCTGGAAGAAAATCCCCTTTACGGCAGGCTGACGCTGACGATACATCTGCATCCGATGGACTATCTGGAAGCGGCGCAGTTCTATCCGGCTTTTTCGGCAGCTGATAAAGTCCGCCTGTACAGTGTCTTCGGCGGCATCCCTTATTATAATCAGCTGATTGATGAAACCAAGAGCGTCCGTGACAATATTATCCGCCTTCTCGTCGAAACCGGAGCGCGCCTGGAAAATGAAGTCCAAATGTATCTGCTCGGGGAATTGGGGAAATTCGTCAATGCCAATGAGGCCTTTGAAGCGCTGGCACGAGGCTTTCACCGCTATAAAGATATCCTTTCCCAGTCCCATATTTCCAGCGGTCCGGCGCTGGCAGAGGTCCTGAAGCGGCTGATCCTGATGGAACTGGTAGTGAAGACGGCGCCTATCAACGACGCGAAGAATGCCAGAAAGACGAGTTACCGTATTGCCGATAATATGGCCTGCTTTTATTATCGTTATCTCTTCCGCTATAGTTCCCAGCGGCAGATTATGGCAGCCGATGCTTTTTACGACCGCTATATTGCAGCGGATTTCGAGGAACAGCTCGTACCGCACTGTTTTGAAGACATCTGCCGTCAGTTCCTTATCCGCCAGAATCGCTGCGGCAACCTGCCGGAAATCTTCGATGCCATCGGCAAATACTATTATGACTTGCCGAAAGAGCACCGCAACGGCGAATTCGATGTCGTGACGCATGATGCGAAAGGGTATATCTTTTATGAAGCGAAATTTCGTCAGACACCGCTGACGGAAGCCATGCTGGAAACGGAAATCCGACAGGTGCGCCAGACCGGCATGGACTGCTATCGGTACGGCTTCTTTTCCCGTGCCGGTTATGACCTCAAAAAGACCAGAACCGACGTTGTTCTCTATACCGTAGATGATTTATACACATGTAAAATATGTAAATAATAGCGATTATTCGTTGATAAATTTTTGAATATGGAGTATAATAGGATACATAGAAATAAAGGACGCATAAAGGAGGCTTATTTATGAATATTGTCGTTTTGGTAAAGCAAGTCCCTGCGGTTTCGGATATTGAAATCGCAAAAGATAACAACTTGGTCCGTGTTGGCGCTCCGTCGATGATGAACCCTGTCGATAAGCACGCCGTAGAAGCGGCTGTTGCCGTCAAGGAGGCTGTCGGCGGTACGGTCACACTCCTCACCATGGGCAACGCCCTGGCCGGGGAAATCATGCGTGACGGCATTGCTGTCGGTGCCGATAAGGGTGTCCTCATCTCGGATGAACGCATGGCCGGTTCGGATACGCTGGCTACGGGTTTGGTCCTCGCTAAGGCCATTGAAAAACTCGGCGGTGCCGATTTGGTCTTTGCGGGCAAGCGCTCGACCGACGGCGATACGGGTCAGATTCCGCCGGCTATCGCCCAGCGCCTCGGCATGGCCCTCATTTCCTATGCCGATTCGGTCAGCGTCGACGGCACAACGATTACGGCGACGCGCGTCAACCACGACGGTCTCGAAACCGTCCAGGCCCAGACGCCGGCTGTCGTCTCGGTTACGGAAAAGAGCAACACGCCGCGTACGCCGAAGATCCGCGGCAAGATGGCTGCTAAGAAAGCCGTCTTCGATGTCTGGAGAGTCGAAGACCTGGGCCTCGATGCAGCAAGCGTCGGCAAAGCAGGTTCTGCTACAAAGGTTACGGAATTGTTTGCACCGGAACCGAATCCGGTCGGCGTCATGATCGAAGGCGCTACGCCGGCAGAAGCCGCTGCCAATCTCGTCAAAGAACTGACTGCCAAGAACTTGCTGTAAGGGGGGCTGAATTATGGAATTGAAACAGAACATTGGTGTATATCTCGAAGCGGCCGGCAGTGCGCTGAGCTCGCTGAGCATTGAATTGTTGGGCAAGGCCCGCCAGCTGGCCGATGCCAAGGGTAAGAAAGTCGTCGGTTTCATCGCCGGCCAGGACGTACAGGCGGCTGCCAAAGAAGCGGTCACGTACGGTGCGGACGCTGTCGTCACGGTCGAAGATGCGGCTCTTGCTTCCTACGACTCCGTCTTGTACACGAAAGCCATTGCCGCTGTCACGGCAAAATATGAACCTATCGTCCTCCTCATCGGCGGTTCGCCGGACGGACGCGACCTGGGCGGCCGCCTTTCGGCACAGCTCGGCGTCGGCCTCGTCGCCGACTGCACGGACGTCCGCTTTGAAGGCGATGACGATACCTTGACCTGGATCCGTCCGGCTTATACGGGCAAACTCTTCGTCAAGATCCAGACGACGACGAAACCCCAGCTGGCGACCATCAGCGACAAGATTTTCCACGGCACGCCGGCCGACCCGTCCCGTACGGGCGACATCGTTGCCGAAAGCGTCGACTTCGGCGGTGCGGCTCCGTCCGTAAAAGTCACGGATTTCAAAGCCGTTGAAAAAGAAGCCGAAGAACTGACCATCGAAACGGCAGATATCGTCGTCGGTGCCGGCCGCGGCGTCCAGAACGAAGACGGCATGAAAGCCGTCCAGGCCTTTGCCCAGCGCATCGGCGCCGCCTTTGGCGTCTCGAAGCCCTTAGTCGATAAAGAATGGGCGCCTTATGAATGGCAGATCGGCATTACAGGCAAGAAAATCGCACCGAAGATTTACATTGCCCTCGGCATTTCCGGTGCCATCCAGCACAAACTCGGCATCCAGGACGCAGGCCTGATCATTGCCGTCAACAAAGATCCGGATGCACCGATCTTCAAATTCGCCCACTACGGCATCGTCGGCGACCTCTTCGAAGTCATGCCGGAACTGGAAAAACAGATCAAGAAAATCAGAGGGTAGGCAAAGGCTTGCTGAGGCTTTTCCCTCACGCACTATATTCGGCAAACGAACCACAAAATGCTCTGTCGCTTTATACGGCAGGGCATTTTTCTCTTGACAGATACCACAATAGAGTGGTATACTACATGCAAGATACAAGTTATCCATAAAGGAGCCAGTCATGTTAAAGAAAGTATCTTATAAAGATCAAATCTATCAATATCTGAAAGAGTCGATTGTAAAAGGGGAACTGCTGCCTGGTGAAGTGTATTCTGAAAAACAATTCGCCGACAAGCTGAATGTATCGCGTACGCCTGTACGGGAAGCCGTTTTACAGTTGAAGAACGATGATCTTATCGAAATCTTTAATAACCGCGGCTTTGGTATTAAAGTGACTTCGCCGGATGATTTGCGGCAAATCCTGCAGGCCCGCTTAGCCATTGAAGGCTATAGCCTTTCATGCCTTACACAGCATGAAAGGGATGAACGCTGGCAGGAAACAGTAGATGCGTTGAAAGCTTGTCAGGAAAAGGCAGCGCCTTTTGCCCATGATGACAGCCATCATTACGAGTTCATGAAGGCTGACGTCGAATTCCATCAGGCTATCGTCGCTTTTACGAAGAATGCTTATCTGATTCGGATGGCAAATCTGATGCGCACGAAGAACGAATTGGCGACTGTTCATTCTTTGCAGAACAAACAGCGTCACAGCAAGGCGTATGAAGAACATCAGCGTATCCTGGATGCCGTGTTAGCCGGCGATGCAGAAGGGGCTGCCGCCGCTTTTAAGCAGCATATGCAGCAGACCGCTAAGATTTTGGGTGCGGAGCATCTTCCATAATGAGGAGAACGACGCAGGACAGACTGCGTTTCTCTTTTCAATATAGTAGCATGCTACGTACTAGCTATATTTTTCAATTAAGTAGTATACTACGTACTACACTTTACATTCTACAATTCCGCGAGGAGGAAAAGCACATGAAAAAGATTGGGTTTATTGGTTTGGGTATTATGGGGAAACCGATGGTTAAGAATTTGTTGAAAGCCGGCTTTGAAGTCACGGCCTATGATATCGTTCCCGATGCCGTCCAGGCGATGGTAGATGCCGGTGCGCTTGGCGGGACATCGCCGAAACAGACGGCTCAGGGACAGGATGTCATCATTACGATGGTCCCCAGCGGTCCCATTGTCCGCTCGCTGCTCTTAGGCGATGACGGTATTCTGGCCGGTGTAAAGGAAGGCACCGTCCTGATCGATATGAGCTCTGTTACACCTGTGGAATCGCAGGAATTCGCCCGCCTGGCAGCGGAAAAAGGCTGCTCTTTCCTGGATGCGCCGGTCAGCGGCGGCGAACCGGGGGCCGTAGCCGGGACGCT
>ERZ779697.781-NODE-781-length-14102-cov-3.14679_pt1 | contig 14102 bp, 9 predicted proteins | sample MGYA00511881_ERZ779697 | MGnify/ENA primary metagenome ERZ779697 (study PRJEB29588, sample SAMEA2148105) | human gut metagenome | biome: human gut; feature: human-associated habitat; material: faeces | place: Denmark | collected 2008/2010 ... | reverse complement strand
CCTCTCCGGCATCCACGAGATGACGGCCAACACGCCGGGCATCCTCGACTTCCTGCACGAGTTCCGCCGCAACGTCTTTGACGGCCACGACATCTTCACGGTCGGCGAGGCCAACGGCGTCAGCCCGGAGGAACTGCCGCAGTGGGTCGGCAAGGACGGCGTCTTCTCGATGCTCTTCGAGTTCAGCCACCTCGAGCTCTCCTACCCGGAGGGCGAAATCTGGTGCAAGCGCTTCGCCTGGAAGCTCGGCCAGCTCAAGGATGCCCTGTCAGCCAGCCAGGCTGCGACGGCAAAAGAGGGCTGGTACCCGATTTTCTTCGAGAACCACGATCAGAACCGCTCCATGCACCGCTATTTCCCGGAGGGCACCGACCCGAAGGTGGCAGCCAAGGCGCTGGCGACCGTGCTCTTCACGCTGCGCGGCACGCCTTTCGTCTACGAAGGCGAAGAGATCGGCATGACGAATACGGCCTTCCCGAAGATCGAGGACTACAACGATATCTCGACGCATGGCCAGTATGAATACGCCCTCAAAGAGGGCCTCTCGCCAGAAGAAGCACTCAAGGCTGTGCAGTTCCAGAGCCGCGACAACGCGCGCACGCCGATGCAGTGGACGCGCGATACGAACGCAGGCTTCACGACCGGCAAGCCGTGGCTGCCTGTCCACAAGGACTTCATGGACTGCTGTGTCGAGGCGGAGAGCGAGGACGGCACATCCGTGCTGAGCTACTACCGCCAGATGAACCGTGAGCGCACGGAGGGCAAAGCCTCTGAGATCCTGCTGCAGGGCTCCTATGAAGAGCTGCTGCACGAGGATGAGCACGTCTACGCATTCAAACGCGTGCTTGGGGAGCATGCGGCGTACACAGTCGTCAATTTCACGAATGATACTGTTACATACGATAGCAGCGTCCTTGAGGATGCCGACATCCTGATCGGCAACTACGAGAACGCCAAGAAGGGAACTCTTAGACCGGCGGAAGCCGTCGTCTATGTCAAATGAGGAGGAACGATGATGAAAGTAGCCGCTAGTGATTACGATGGAACGCTGTTCCGTCAGGACAGGATCGCCAAGAGCGATGCCGAAGCAATCAAGAAATGGCGTGAAGCCGGACACAAGTTCGGTGTTGTCTCGGGCCGCGACCACGGCATGCTCGTGCCGCAGCTCCAGCATTACGGCGTCGGCTACGATTATCTCGCCTGCAACAACGGCGGCATCATCTGCACGGCCGACGGCAAGGTGCTCTGGGAAGCAGAGATCGCTCCGGAGATGCTGGCCGCGCTGACGCATCTGCCGCTCGTGCGCAAGTCCTTCCATTTTGCCCTGTCCGCCGCGGACCGCACCTACCTCTGCCATGCGTCGGAAGGTACCTGGGTCATCCGCGAGGCGAAGCAGTGGAACTTCCCGATTGTCAACATCGAGGAGAGCGAAGTCGGCCATCTGCCGCAGACCATCCACCAGTTCGCTCTCGGCTTCACGAACCCGGAGGACGCCTTCGCCGCGAGTGATGAGGTCAATGCCAAGTTCGGCGACGTCGTGCACGCCTACCCGAACCGCTGCGCCGTCGACATCACGCCGAAGGAGATCAGCAAGGAACAGGCTGTCGACCACACGCTCAAGTTGATGGGGTGGCAGGATGCCGAGATCTTTGCCATCGGCGACGAGGTCAACGACCTGCCGATGATTGAGGCATTCAGCGGGTATACAGTAGAGACAGCCCGCGATGCCATCAAGGCCAAGGCCCGCTGCGCCTACGACAGCGTCGGTGCGATGCTGCTCGCCAATCTTTAATCAGCCCCCGCGCGCATGTATTTGCGTGTACATATATTTCTTTTGACCTGTGACATGTTCGCAGGAATTCCCCCTTTGGGTGTGTAACGGTTCTGTCCTCTATCACACACAGAACCGTTATCGCCTGCTTTTTACCGGGAGATATCAGAAAAGTTTATATGATGAGATTTTCATATCGGAACAAGGATAGATAAGGGAATCTCATTCTTATAAAATCCCAATTACCCATTTATCTTAAAAGGGAAAGGAAGTCTATCACATGAAGATCAACACGAAAGCACTTGCTATCCTTGCCGGTCTGACGGTCGGCATGTCCAGTACGGCATTTGCTGCTACGGCGGACAGTTTCACAGACGTCCCGAAGGATCACTGGTCTTATCAGGCTCTTGATTACCTCGCCAAAGAGGGCGTCATCGAAGGTATGGGGGATAATACCTTCCAGGGCAGCCGCACCATGACGCGCTATGAAATGGCCGCCATCGTAGCAAAGGCAATGCAGAAGAAGGACGTCAGCTTCGGCGATAAGGCCGTGCTCGACAAACTCTCTGCCGAGTATGCCAACGAACTGGGCACGCTGAAGAATCAGGTCAACAAGAATACGAATGACATCAATGACCTCAAGAACAAGACGGATAAATTCAAGGTCTGGGGCATGACGCGTGTACAGGTTGGCGATGACAATGGCTTGGTGAAAGATGGTCATAATGGCACCTATAATAATCGCTTCTACATGGATCTCGAGGGTTCCATGAAGGTCAACGATCATGCAACGGCACGCTTTACGGTTGAGAAAAACGCGCATTATCGCGACAGTGAATACGCGAACAGCAAGATTCCTAAGATGCTCAAGTTGACCCGTAAAGATGGTACGACTGATTTCCTTGAGACGACAAATGCTATTTCTGGTATCGATAAGGATAGTTTGCTCGGCGATGATAACCACAATGGTTCCATCTCGAATATCTGGGTAGAACTCCAGCTCGGCAAGAACCACAACTGGTATACGAACATTGGCCGCAAGTGGAACGGTATTGGTATGCAGAACCTCATGCTTGGTGGTCAGGTCGACGGTATCGCCACGTACCATCCGATTGAAGGTGGTCACGGTTGGTGGATGAGTGCTCAGTACTGGAAACCGTCTGCTGACTGGACGACTGTCTCGGGTACGGACCAGATCAAAGAAACGTTTAATGAAGATGGTTCGCATAAGGGCTGGGATACTTCTTCTGTCAAGATTAACACGCATCGCGCACCGATTGTTGGTTCATTGGATTTCTGGGGCCCAATCGGTAAATACCTCGATGCAAACATCGCTTACTCTCGTGTCGTCGATCATACATCGGATACGGGGAACTCGGCAGATGGTTATTACACGGGGGCTAAGAACTTCTATGGTGTTGATTTGAAGGCGAAACTTTTCAAAGATTTCTCGGTCACGGGTTCTTATCTGAAATCTGATGCCCTGTTAGAGGACCTGAATTGGCTGAAACCGCATGCAGATCGCACGTGGGCTGTCCGCTTTGATTATCGTGGCACGGATCTCAACAAAGTTGGTTCTTGGGGGGCCTATGCAAAGTGGATGGATATCGGTGCCGTTTCGGATCTCGGACATGATGATGAGTGGGCTACGCGTGAACCGACCTTTGTCAATGGCGTCAAGGGCTGGTTCTACGGCTTCAAGATGGTTCCGTGGCAGAACTGCGAGTGGGAGACGATGTGGGCTCCGCATCTCACCGAAAATAGTGATGCTAACTGGGCTGGTGGTGCCTACACGCGTCACATCCTGCGCAGCTGGCTCGACTTCCACTTCTGATGAAGTGCTTGCCGCTTGATACGCAAATGATTTTCTGACAGTATCGGGATTTCACAGTGGGGGCAACCTCGCACCTGACATGGGCTTTGTGGTTACCACTAAGGTGATAGACGAGTCGTTGCCCTCAGCAGTGAGGTCCCGATTTTATTCCTTTGGTGAAAGGGGCATTCGTAATGAGTCATAAGAAAGCGTTGAAACGTGCCATTGGCATGTCGTTGGCCTTTAGCCTGCTCGGCAGTCCGTTCGTCATGCCGGCAGACGTCATGCCAACCTGCATCACGGCTTCGGTTGCTGAAGCTGCGGCGGCGGTAGGCCCTTCAGATGTTGTTCTCGTCGGCACGGTTCAGTCGAAGCTCGGTGCTGGTGCAGACTGGGCACCGGGAGACGGTACGACGATCATGAAGGATGCCGGCAACGGCAAGTACCAGTATACGGGCAAACTGCCGAAGGGCAATTACGAGTATAAGATTGCCATCGGTGGCACGTGGGATACGAATTACGGTGCTGACGGCGCGGCCGATGGTGCCAATATGAAGCTGAAGCTCACGAAGGACACGGAGGTGACCTTCACGTACGATTCCGCTACGCATAAGACAACGGTATCGTATGCTGGACAGGGATCTGCGGAGGAAAAGGCAGCAACTACTGCTGAAGCAGCCCGACCTGGCTCCGTACAGCCGACTGACGTTGTTTTGGTAGGCTCCTTGCAGGATGAGCTTGGTGCGGCCAAGGAGTGGGATCCTGCCGATGGCAAGACCATCATGAAGTCGGACGGTGCTGGCCATCATGTCTTCACGGGGCATCTGCCGAAGGGCAACTACGACTTCAAGGTCGCCGTGGGCGGCTCGTGGGATGTCAACTACGGCGCGAGCGGTGAGGCGAATGGCAAGAACATCGCGCTGCGCCTGCTCAAGGACCACGATGTCACATTCACCTACGACGATGCGACGCATGCCGTGACGTACGATTACGCGGGCAAGGACGCTGAGGAGAAAGCTCTCGCTGCCGAGGGACGCAGCATCGTGCTGACGGGCACGGTGCAGTCGAAGGCTGGCGCGGCGAAGGACTGGGATCCGTCGGACACGACGACGCGCATGAAGGCCATCGGCCATGATTTCTATTCTTACAAGATAAAGCTGCCTGCCGGCACGTATTACTACAAGATTTCCGTCAACGGCAGCTGGGCCGAGAACTACGGCCTCGGCGGCAACTTCGACGGCGCGAACGTGCAGCTGACGCTGCCGAAGGCGCAGGAAGTCACCTTCTACTACAACGACAAGTCGCACCACATCGCAGACAGCACGAGCTACACATTCCGCGCGGATAAAGACCTGCCGGTGCTCTCAGGCAGCTTTGGCGCGGTCGATGACCCGCTGATGCGCGACCAGATGCTCGACAATCTCTTCCAGAAGACCATCCCGCTCCAGAAGGGCGACTACACGGTCACGGTCAAGATGCCGGGTGCGGATGCGCTGACGCAGCAGGTCAATATTGCCAAGGATGGCGACGTTACCTTCTACTACGACAGCAAGGCAAAGCGCCTGATCGCCGACGATGGCCGCATCCGCGAGGACAAGGTCTACCACGACAGCTGGAGTACGGATTACCGCGTGCCGTTTGAAGCCGTCAAGGAGGGCACGCCTGTAAAGCTCTCGCTCGCCACGGGCAAGGGCGATGTCACGAGCGCGAAGCTCGTCGTCTACAAGGCCAAGATCACGGCCAATGGCGGTGATGAGTACAATCCGGACTACACGGCCGGCACGGTCACTTCGTATCCGATGACGAAAGCCTCGACCTCTGGCGACCAGGACATCTGGACGGCATCGTTCACGCCGACGTCGTACGGCCTCTACGGCTACAAGTTCGTGCTCAACGACACGAAGGAGTACGGCGACGATGCGAAGCCCGGCAGCACGGGCGAGCTCAAGCTGCGCGGCGTCAAGCCGTACCAGCTCACCGTCTACAGCAAGGATTACAAGACGCCGGACTGGGCGAAGGATGCCGTCTGCTACCAGATCTTCCCGGACCGCTTCTTCAACGGTGACAAGAGCAACGACAATGCGCGCGCGAATGCGCGCGGCTTCCAGCCGGTGCAGCACCGCAAGTGGAGCGACCTGCCCGCCAACTACAGCAAGACGCCGGCTGCCGACGGCGACAAGTGGGAGTGCAACGACTTCTTCGGCGGCGATATCGCCGGCATCACGAAGAAGCTCGACTACCTCAAGGGCCTCGGCGTGACGGCTATCTACGTCAACCCGATCTACGATGCCAGCTCGAATCACCGCTACGATGCCGTCGACTACGGCACAATTGACCCGTTCCTCGGCAACTTCAAGGATCTCGAGAAGCTCTCGGCGGAGATGCAGAAGCGTGGCATGCACCTGATCATGGACGGTGTCTACAACCACATCGGCGATGATTCCATCTACTTCGATCGCTACGGCAAGTACAAGACGGTCGGTGCCTACGAGTACTGGAGCCGCATCTACGACCTCATGAACGACAAGCACATGACGGAGGCGGCGGCCAAGGTCGAGGCCAAGAAAGAACTCGAGGCCGAAGGCCAGGTCTTCAGCCCGTGGCATTGGGAGAACTGGTTCGACATCCGCAACGAGAAGACACAGGACATGATGGGCAAGAAGTACGCCTACCACGACTGGCAGGGCTACGACAGCCTCGTGCCGTTCAAGGATGCCGACTACCCGGGCTCGGAGCAGGGCACAGTGAAGTCGGACCTCGGCGACTACCTGCTCTACGGCAATGGCAAGGACAAAGGCGTCATCATGAAGTGGTTCGACGAGGGCCTCGACGGCTGGCGCCTCGACGTCGCCAAGGAGGTGCCGCCGGGATTCTGGGCCAACGTCCGCAAGGAAGTCAAGTCCATCAAGACGAAGGACGGCTCTGAACCGCTGCTCTTGGGTGAGATCTGGCAGGATGGCTCGCAGTTCTTCACGGGCGACACGTTCGACTCTGTCATGAACTACAAGCTCTCGTTCGCGCTCGGCGACCTCTTCCTCAACAAGGGCGACGCCAAGGCGGCCGACTACGAGCTGACGGTCCTGCGCCAGAACTACCCGAAGGAGGCCTTCTACGACCTCATGAACATCGTCGACAGCCACGACACGGTCCGCGCTATCTACAAGTTTGGCGGCGGCTCCGACAGCGTTGCACAGCCGACGAAGAAGGATTTTGACTACAACCTCGGCAAGGCGCGTCTCAAACTCGCGGCGACCTTCCTCATGGGCTATCCGGGCATGCCGACCATCTATTACGGCGATGAAGCCGGCCAGTACGGCAGCGGTGACCCGGACTGCCGCCGCACCTATCCGTGGGGCAAGGAGGACAAAGACCTCATTGCTCACTACAAGAAAGTCATCGGTGTCCGCAACGCGCACAAGGATATCTTCGCGCGCGGCGATGTCAATACGCTCAAGGCAGAGGGCGACATCTACGCCTTCAGCCGCAAGGCCGACTCCGGCAAACTCGGTATCGTCGCCTTGAACCGCGGCAAAGCACAGCAGGTTACCCTGCCCGTCTCCGCCGCAGATGGCACCATCTTCACCGATGAGCTGACCGGCACCAAAGCTACGGCAAATGGCGGTCAGCTGACACTCGCCCTTGGTGAGAACCAGGGGATGATGCTCGTAGAAAACTGACACGAGCATCCATAACATCCCTCATTTCTCTTAAATTTCCCTTTTTGACCCGCGACAGTTCCCCGCTGTTGCGGGTCTTTTTTGTCTGTATATAGTAAACTACATGCCTTAACGGCACCATCATGAACGAAACCACCTCCAACTGTGGTAGAATATAGTTAGACGTTGCAAGGTCGATTCTTTTTTGGGTCTCGAACTCGCATAGTAAACTGATCTGGCCCTTTTTGCACCACATTTTGTTCCTTCGAGGACGTATAGTAAAATATAACAGACAACATGAGACGTATTCAGGAGGAGTTCCCGCTCCCTGTGAATACGTCTCATTGTGTCCGGCAGAATGAGATACCGTCAGCTGCTGGGCTCAGGCAAAGGTGAAGTCAGCGTGGGAGGCTTGGCGGACGGCGGCATCGAGGACGCGGGCGGCAGCAGTGATGTCCCCGAGCTCCGCGTGTTCGGCCGGATTGTGGCTGATGCCGCGGCAGCAAGGGATGAACAGCATGCCGGTCGGAGCGTATTTCGCCCAGTGCATGGAGTCATGGCCGGCGCCGCTCGGGAGCTGCAGGCTTTGCAGATGATTCGCGTCGCATATATGCTGGAACATGTCTACGACGGCTTGGTTCATGCGGGTCGGCTGCTCTTGGGAGATCTCCTCTATCGTGCACGCTATCTGACGTGCGGCAGCGTGCTCACGGGTATAACGGCGCACGGAGTCGGCGACTGTTGCCTTGGCTTCGGCCGATATGCTGCGGATATCGACACTGAGTGCTGCATGGCCCGGTATGACGTTCATAGCGCCCGGCTCGATATCGAGGCAGCCGATTGTGCCGACGACAGGCGGCTCGGTCTGGCTGCTGGCAAGCCGTTCGGTCTCAAGCACGATTTCAGCAGCGGCGCAGAGGGCGTCACGGCGCAGGTTCATAGGGGTGGCACCGCTGTGGTCGGCCTGTCCCTGCAGCTGGATGCGGAACCGTGTCGGTGCGGCTATGCCCGTGACAATGCCGATCTGGTTGTGCGTCGCCTCGAGCACGCGGCCCTGCTCGATATGGACCTCGAAAAATGACTTTACAGGTGCGGTGTATTTTGCTTCTTCAATATGGTCCGGGTCGAGGTCCCGGGCTTTCAGTACCTCGTACAGTGAATGTCCCTGACGGTCGTGCAGGCGCTGAAGGTCATCAGCTGTGAGCTCCCCCCGCATGGCCTTGCTGCCAAGCGTCGCAGAGCCGAACCGGCTCGATTCCTCGCACATGAACAGTACGACCTCAAGCGGGTGCTCCGGCTGGAACCCGTCCTCGCGGATGCTGCGGATGACCTCGATGGCAGATAATATGCCGACGATGCCATCATAGTTGCCGCCCTCGGGGACACTGTCGCCATGCGAACCGAACATGACGGCCGGCAGATCATCGTGTGTGCCGGCCAGACGGCCGATGACGTTTCCAAAGGCATCCGTGCGCAGTGTGAGCCCAGCCGCGCGCATGCAGCGCATCAGATAGGCCCGCCCCTGCCAGTCGCTGTCCGTGAAGGCCAGCCGGTTTATACCCTGCCCCGGGGCAGTTATCGTTTGCATGTGTGCGATATCTCCAGCCAGACGATCTTGTGAAATCATAAAATCACCTCATAACTAGTTTTACTGCTCATATTGTTCCAGTAAACGGAACTAAGTTTTATAAAAAACATCCATACTTCTCCCTTCATTTTAGTTCTTGTGTGCGATATGTCAATAGACAAAAGTATATTCAGTATTGACTGATGTGAAAAAATAACGTGTGTACAAGAATACTTCTTGCTATAATAGCCTGAATATGTTATTGTATAAGCGTATAAAGAAAACAATAGATTATGCAAAGGCGCAGCTTCGTCCGAGGGGAAGTTGCGCTCATTTTTATAAAGGGGGCGTTTTATAGCTTATTTTAGAAACACTGTTTCACTTAACGAAAAATAGGAGGGATTTTTATGAGCTTCTGGAGTGAACTGAAGAATGGTGGTGCTGAGGGTGAGCAGGGGCATCACCTGCGCAGCCTGTTCGGCGCGACATCGGGCTACGCGGCAGAGGGTATGGATATGTTCCTGCTGTCGTTCGTACTTGTCTACATCATAAAAGAATTCAATCTGACACCGCTTGAGGCTGGTAATCTGACTCTGGCGACGACGATAGGCATATTGGCCGGATCATACATATTTGGTTTCCTGGCTGATTATGTCGGGCGCATCCGGGTGCTGTCGCTGACGATCCTGTTGTTCTCGTTCGCCACTGGTGCCATTTATTTCGTCGATGATTATAATACGCTGCTGCTCCTGCGCGTGCTCATCGGCCTGGGCATCGGCGGTGAGTTCGGTATCGGCATGGCGCTCGTTACCGAGACGTGGAAGCCGGAGCTCCGGGCGCGGGCGACATCGCTCGTATCGCTGGGGTGGCAGATAGGCGTGCTGCTGGCCTCGGTGCTCGTAGCCGTCATTGTTCCGGCGATGGGCTGGAGAGGCGTTTTCCTGCTCGGCCTCGTCCCGGCGCTCCTAGCTGTATATGTACGCATGTCGCTGCATGAGCCGAAGATGTGGACCATCCGTCGTCAGCGTCAGGAGGAACTGAAGCAGAAGGTCGAGAGCAACACGGCCACCAGCGAGGAGGTCCTCGAGTATGAGAAGATAGGCGGTACGCCGATCAGGAAGCTCTTTGCCAACAAGAAGACGATGATTACGACGCTCGGCCTGCTCATTATGTGCTTCGTGCAGAATTTCGGCTACTATGCCATATTCAGCTGGATGCCGACGGTGCTGGCTCAGAAATACGGCTATACGCTGGCCAAGGCGAGCGGCTGGATGACGATATCCATTGCCGGCATGATGGTCGGCATCACATTGTTCGGCATACTCGCTGACCGGATTGGCCGAAAGAAGACGTTCGCCCTTTACTATATCGGCGGCACCATATACTGCATCATCTATTTCTTCTGCTTCACAAGCCAGACGGCGCTGCTGTGGGGCAGCGCTCTGCTCGGCATGACGGTCAACGGCATGATGGGCGGCTACGGTGCTGTCCTCGCGGAGAACTACAGCTCCGAGGCACGTTCGACGGCGGAGAACTTCATCTTCGGCACCGGCCGCGGCCTGGCCGGATTCGGACCGGCAGTCATCGGCTGGCTGGCCCAGGGCAGCAGCGTCTATGCAGCGATGAGCCTCGTGTTCCTGATATATCCGGTAGCGCTGGTCGCTATGTGGCTCATGATTCCAGAGACAAAGGGTAAGACCATAGAGTAAGTCAGACAGGGGGATGTTGAAATGGTTGACTTATTATTAAAGAATGGCAATGTCGTATTTCCTGATGAGATCGTACGCACGAATATCGGTGTAAAGGATGGGAAAATCGTCTCGCTGTCGGATGCAGAGGAGCCGGCAGCTGTGACACGCGATGTCGAGGGACTGTATATCCTGCCGGGCTGCATCGATACACATTGCCATTTCCGCGATCCGGGCGCGACGCAGAAAGAGGATTTTGCCTATGGCACGCGGGCGGCTGCTGTCGGCGGTGTCACGACGGTGTTCGATATGCCGAACACGAATCCGGCGGTCATTGATGCGGAATCGCTGCGGTCCAAGCAGAAATATCTGCAGCCGAAAGCATATGTAGACTATGCGCTCTGGGGGTTGTCGCTTGGACCGATAAATATCGATGCGCTGGCGGGGATGGGGAAAGCTGGCGCCTGCGCGATAAAATTTTTCTGGGGCTATGCCCTTGATGCGAAGACGCATGCCCTGATATACAACTATGACCCGGCAGACAAGAACGTCATACCGCCCTTTGACGACGGAGCTATATATGAGCTGTTCGAAAAGATAGCCGAGACCGGCCAGACCATAGCCATCCATGCCGAGAACAGCGAATTGATACGCGTACTGACCCAGCGCAACCAGGCGCATGCCTCCGAGGGCTACTCTGCGCTGCTTGCCTCCCGTCCGGCTCTGGCGGAGGAGCTGACGATACAGACGGCGATATCGTTCGTGCGGGCGACAGGCGCGTCTCCACCAAGGAGAGCGTGGCCCTCATCCGCAAGGCCAAGGCGGAGGGGCTGCCGGTCACCGCGGAGACGGCCCCGCATTATCTGTTCCTGTCGGCCGATGATTATGACCGCATCGGTCCGATGATAAAGGTCTATCCGGTCGTAAAGGAAGAGAAAGATCGTCAGGCACTCTGGCGGGGGCTCGAGGATGGCACGCTCGATTTCGTGGCTTCGGATCATGCGCCGCATACGCTGGAAGAAAAAAGGGGCGGCCTGTTCGAGAGCCCGTCCGGTATGTGCGGTGTCGAGAGCATGCTGCCACTGCTGCTTGGCGAAGTCTCCAAGGGACATCTGACCCTGCCGTTCGTAAGCCGCGTGCTGTCTGCCAATCCGGCCCGCATCTACCATGTGCCGAACAAGGGCGGGATAAAGGAAGGCAACGATGCCGACCTCGTCATCTGCGATATGAACCGCCGTCATCCGATCCTGAATTCCGAGTTGCACAGCAAGCAGCCGCTGACAGCTTTCGACGGCATGGAGATACAAGGCTGGCCGATTGCTACCTATCTGCGGGGACAGCTCATCGCCGAGAAACAGCAGATATGTGTGGCTGAGCCGGGCGGACAGTGGCTGTCCCTGGGCTGAGCGCAGGACCTCGAACAAGGCATTGAATTCCGAACGGCAGCTGCCTCATGGTGGCATTGCCGCTCAGAATTTTGCCTATGGCGTACTTTGAGTAATGGCGTTATAATCTTATAAGAAGGATTATGATATGAAGGTTTGACGACGAAAATTCGAGGTCTGATATTATGGAATGGATGAGCCGGTTCGTGCGAATCATGGATACAGTAAGTGAAGCGGGGCCGTCTGGCCTGAGCATAACAGCGCTGGCGGAAAAGACCGATATAACAAAAGGGTCTCTGCATCGCATACTCCACGATATGATGAACTATGATCTCATCGTGCAGCATGATGATACGAAGCGCTACAGTCTCGGGCCGCAGTCTATGATATGGGGCAGCCGGTTCGTGAACGGACGGGATATATCCGACCTCTTGGGGCCGTATTGCGCCCGGCTTTCCCAGCGGGTGCGGCTGTACGGATTCCTCTGCCGGTTCGTGGCAAACGAGGTGTACTGCATCTATACGCACCAGCCGGAGCAGGAACGACGGACCTACTATGTGCATGTCGGCCAGCGTATGCCGCTGCATGCCTCGGCCTCGGCCAAGGCTATCCTGGCCTTCCAGCCGGAGGACAAGATCCGCTATCTGCTCGAGCAGACGCCACGCAACTATTTCACCGAGCGGACGAAGCTCAATGTGGTCGATATCGTCGAGGAGCTGCATGAGATACGCCGGAACCGGATCGCCTGGTGCCGCGAGGAGATGGAGCGCGGCGTGTCCGCCGTGGCCGTCCCTATATTCGGGCAGGATCAGACCGTGATGTTCAGCCTGTCGCTCATCGGCAATCATGACGAGATCATGGCGAACCGCGAGAAGATCTGCCAGAATCTGCTGGAGATCGAGCAGGTAGTCGAGCAGCAGTTGCGGGCCATGCAGTCGTTCACGTCGACCGAGGGGTATATCGGTCTTTGAAAAATATGTGCAGGTATATATTGGTAGGGAGGGACTTCATTTGGAGAGATTATTACAGGATGGCCAGGTGCTGGCTAATGAGACAATCACGCCAGTAGTCAAGCGCATGGTCATCCATGTGCCTGATATAGCGCGCCAGGTCACGCCAGGCCAGTTCGTCATGGTGCGGCCGCCGGAGGGCAGGAATTTCCTGCGGCGCCCGTTCAGTGTTTCCGATACGGACAGCGCAGCCGGTGACATCATACTGATATACCGCATCATTGGGCGGGGCACAGCTGAGATGGCCGATATGAAGCCGGGAGATATCATGAGTGTCGAGGGGCCGCTCGGACACGGCTTTTCCATACCGGAGGGCCGGGCACTGCTCGTCGGCGGCGGTGTCGGTATCGCCCCACTCATATTCCTCGCCCGGTCCTGTCCGGTGAAGCCTTTCGTACTCATCGGCGGCAAGAATGAGAGCGAGGTATTCTGGACGCGCTTCCTCGAGCCGTATGCTGAAAAGGTATTCATCACGACGGATGATGGCTCGGTCGGCAAGAAAGGCTTCACGATCGATCTCATGCCCGAGGTACTGGCTGCAGAAAAGGTTACGGCCGTATCCACCTGCGGTCCGGGCATCATGATGCGCGGCGTGGCCCGGCTCGCTCAGGAGTATGGCATCCCCTGCGAGGTATCGATGGAGAGCCGCATGGGCTGCGGCATCGGCGTCTGCCTTGGGTGCACGTTCGAGGGACAGGTATCGCACCACCGGCGCAAGGTATGCGCCGATGGTCCGGTTTTCCCGGCAGAGGAGGTATTCGGATGAGCAGCGAGCGTTTAGCAGTAGAAATAGCCGGTATAAAGATGAACACGCCGGTCATGGGAGCCTCGGGCACATTCGGCTTCGGAATGGAGTATCAGGACTTCCTCGATCTGCATGAGGTCGGAGCAGTATTCTCGAAAGGCATCACGCCGCAGCCGCGGGCCGGCAATCCGGGCGTCCGCATTGCCGAGACGCCGTCCGCCATGCTGAACAGCATCGGGCTCGAGAATCCGGGCCTCGAGGTATTCAAGCGCGACATACTGCCGCAGGCGGCCCAGCTGCCGACTGCATTCATCGTGAACATATCGGCTGGTACGGTCGAGGAGTATGGCGAGATGGCGGCAGCGCTCGACGTCGATGGCGTCGACGGCCTCGAGGTCAATATCTCCTGTCCGAATGTCAAAGAGGGCGGCATCGTATTCGGTACCGATCCGAAGGCGGCCGCCGCC
>ERZ779697.775-NODE-775-length-14210-cov-2.11989_pt1 | contig 14210 bp, 10 predicted proteins | sample MGYA00511881_ERZ779697 | MGnify/ENA primary metagenome ERZ779697 (study PRJEB29588, sample SAMEA2148105) | human gut metagenome | biome: human gut; feature: human-associated habitat; material: faeces | place: Denmark | collected 2008/2010 ... | reverse complement strand
GATCGCTTCGGGAGCCGAAGCCGCGATCATTCCCGAGATGGACACGGAGGTCGATCAACTGGGCGAGCTTATCAACCAGGGATTCCGCAAAAGTAAAAATTCGGCGATCGTGCTGGTGGCCGAGAATCCCGCTACGGGCGGTGCTATGGGGCTTGCCGAACGCGTGAAGCAGGAGTTTCCGCAGTACGATGCCCGGGTGACTATTCTGGGACATATCCAGCGGGGCGGGTCGCCGTCGGCGATCGACCGCATCATGGCTTCGCGTATGGGCGAAGCCTCCATCGAGGCGCTTATGGAGGGGCAGCGCAATGTGATGATCGGTATGAGCAACGGCCAGATCGTCTATGTTCCCTTCTCGCGTGCTGTCAGCCACGACCGGACTATCGATCGCGGAGCGGTGGATCTGGTGCGCATCCTCTCTATCTGACATTATTTTCGAACAATACTGACTTCATGAAACGCGTAATAGGAATAGGAAACGCTCTGACAGACATGTTGGTCAATCTGAAGACCGACAAAGTACTCGATACGTTCAATTTGCCGAAAGGTTCGATGAGCCTGGTGGATGCCGCCTTGCAGACCGAGATTTCGAAATCGGTCGCCGGTCTGCCTTACTCGCTCTCGCTCGGAGGATCGGCCGGCAATACGATCCGGGCGATGGCCCGTTTGGGTTGCGACGTGGGCTTTATCGGCAAGGTGGGAACCGACAAGACGGGAGATTTCTTCATTCAGGCTCTTGAGAACCTGGGTATAGAACCCTTTATTTTCCGGGGAAAAGAGCGCTCGGGACGGTGCGTGTCGCTCATTTCTCCCGACGGGGAACGGACGATGGTGACGTTCCTGGGGGCTGCGCTGGAGTTGAGTGCGGCAGAGGTTACGTCCGCTATTTTCGAAGGTTACGACTGTCTTTATATCGAAGGTTATCTGGTGCAGGATCACGAGTTGATTGCCGGTGCGGTCCGTACGGCTAAAGCCTGCGGTCTGAAGGTGGCGATCGACCTGGCGAGTTTCAATGTCGTGGAGGCCAACCTGGAATTTCTGCGCTCGCTCATTCAGGATTACGTCGATATCGTTTTTGCCAACGAGGACGAAGCGAAAGCCTTCACCGGCGAGGGCGAGCCGCTCAATGCCTTGCAGATGCTTTCGGAGCTGTGCGAACTGGCCGTCGTGAAGGTCGGTATCAAGGGGGCTTTGATCAAGCGGGGCAGCGAAGTGGTCCACGTGGGGATCATGGCTGCAGCCAAGCGGGTCGATACGACGGGTGCGGGCGATCTGTATGCCGCCGGATTCCTCTCCGGGTTATGCGAGGGGCTGACGCTGCGTCAGTGCGGTACGATCGGTGCCATCGTCGCCGGGAAGGTGATCGAAGTGGTCGGAACGACTTTCAGCGAGGAGGCGTGGCAGCACGCTTTCCAGCTGGTCGAGAAAGTACGGTCGGAGAAATACCTGTTCTAAAGGGAAACTCTTATCGGCGTGCCGACTGTTTTTGTTATTGCATTACGGTAGTTGTTTGTGCCACTTTTAAGAGAGTAGAATTATGAAAGCAAAACGAATGTTGGCTTGGACTCTGGTCGCTGTTTTATCGGCGATGCTCGTCACCTCGTGTGCCTCCCGTTGCCCTCGTCACCCGAATTCGCCTTCGGTGCACCATTTTCATGAACGGCCGCATCCGCCTCACAAAAAAGCTCCGAAGCCCCATAAACATCCCCGACCGGGGCATAAGCCCGGCACGCCTCCGTCGCATGGGAAACATAAATAAAGATGTTCCTCCGCCGGATACTCGTCCGAACTATGGTCTGGGGTTTCGCCGCCTGTTTCACTGGAATAGCGGATACGTATGTACGGCTCTGTGCGGCAAGTCCCGCATCCGGAGAACATATTTGTACAGCAAAATTTTCTGATACCGGTTTGCAGCGATGCAACCGGTATTTTCACTGGCAGAGCCCCAAGTCTGCGTCTTACGGTTTTCGACCCGATATTCCCCGTGTGATTTGCCTCCGCATCAGGAGCAGATAGCGGGCTTTGGGGACGGAGAACCGCAATAGGAAGCCGAGAGCCAACAGGAGTGTCGCACCCCACTTGACGGCTTCGCCCGATAACAGACGCACGGTTTGCCCCCTCATTCCGGCCCGCAGGCGTTGGGTGCGTCCGACCTGGTAACATAATGATTCGAAGTATTCCCGGGAAATCTTTCGCGGCGGAATGATATGCCACATAATTGCTGTCGGAACATAGTAACAACGTTCTCCGGCATCTGCCAACCGCTGAAAAAGATCGCTCTCTTCGCCTCCGATCAGTTGCTCTCCGGTTCGCCCCAGCGAAGGGTCGAAGGCGCCGTATCGTTGGACCGTCGAACGCCGCAGGGCCATGTTGCCGCCGCCGGGAATACGTCCTTTCGGAAAAGGGCGGATCTTTCGCCCCAGGTCGATCGGATTGGCTATCGGACGTTCGGTATAACTCGACATCCAGGCCGGGCGTCCCGCAGGATATTCGGGTATGATAGGGCCTCCGGCCGATGCAGCGTCGGGGTAGGCGTCGAAGAGGGCGACGTACGAAGAGATGAACTGTTCGTTGATGCGTTCGTCGTCGTCGATGATGGCGATGTATTCGCCCCGGCTTTCGTCGATACCCCGGTTGCGGGCATGGGAGAGCCCCTGCCGGGTTTCGGTTACGATCCGAAGGTTGATTGCGGGATGTTCTGTTGCGAACGCTTCGAACCGGGCCAGCGTGTCATCCTGCGAATTGTTGTTCACGACGATACACTCCCACTCTGCGGCCGGGAAATCCTGCCGCACGACCGACCGGAGCGCTTCGACGAGCGCTGCGGAGCGGTTGTAAGTGGCGATGATGAGCGATAATCGGATCATAGGGCAAAGATAGTGAAAGCCGAGAGAAAACGGGAACTTGTTCCCAATTTTCCGAGGCGCATCCTATTTAAGACTATGTCAAAGATAGTGAAAGCCGAGCGCAGCCCCAAATTTATTTAAGTTCCTTTTCCTCCTCCTTGCGGGGCAGTGTACGCAAGCGTTCACTGCTCCCGTTTCGAGCGTCGTTTGAGCTTTGCCGAGTTTTCTTATCTGGGCCGACGGTTATGGTCCGATATACTTTCCCGGATGAAAAATACCCCTGCAGTTCGGGCAGGGGTATTCGGTCTGTCGGAATCGGTTTATTTCCGAATGACCAGGTATTTCGATATGCTCCAGAATTTTGCGGGATCGGTGATTTCGAGCGTTACCAGTTTGTCTTCGCCCGGTGTGAGCGTGTAACTCTCTTTGGGGTGCGAGGTGAGCAGCTTGGGCTTTTTGCTGCCCGTTTCGATTCGGGTCAGATTCCGCAGGTCGGCCGATGTGAATGCCGATTTGTCGAAGTCGCCATCCATGATGCTCTTGGTTTTGAAGAGTCCGTTGCCTTCGACGATGCGAGCCTCCTTGAGCTGCTTCATATCGGCGATGCAGAACCAGACGACATTGAGCTGACTATCCTGTTCCTCGATCGTAGTTTTTTGGCTGGCAGTGACTTCGTTCAATCCGGCGATGTCCTTGTTGAGCTCCTCGACCGTACCGGCGAGCTCCTCGATCTCGATGTTTTTTTGGGACAGCTCGGTCTGAAGCGATTCGATCTGTGCGACTTTCCGGGTCATTTCTTCCTGCAGACGTTTGATCGTCCCGGCCAGCGAAGCGTTCTTGCGGCCGCTTTGTGCGAATTGTGCTTCGAGTTCGGCGATTCGCTCCTTGTTTTGGAGCAGGATACCCTTGATTTGGTTGATCTGCGATACCATCTGTTGTTTTTTGTCCAGCGGCTTGTTTTCGATGTCGCTTATTTGAGTCATCACGCGGTCTTCGACTTCGCGGATCGACTGAAATCCGGTTTCGATCTCATTGAGGATTTCCAGCGTTTGATCGTACTTTTGCTCGACGGTGAGCAGCGAGTCCCGTTGGGCGAGCAGGGTCTGGTATTTTCCTGATTTTTCGACGCATGACACTGCGGTCAGCGCTACGGCTGCGAAAGCCAGAATAAGTCTGAATGTCTTCATTGGTATTGGAATTTGGTTTTTGCAATTAGAAATATCCAATCGTGTGCCATTGTATTCAAAATGTTGATTGATAATTTGTTGTTGCGATATTCGTGCGGTCGATGACTGTGGAATCGTGCCCCAAATGTGTGGAAGCTGTGTGGAAACGGGCCGTTTTCGGACTGTGTATCGCGGTACAGTCGGATTTCCGATAAGCGGAGGCGGAAGCTTCGGATAAATTGCAAAGCCCCGGCCTATGAAAAGCCGGGACTTCGTTCGATGTTTACGATTCGGGGATTATTTCAGGACTTTCAACAGTTCGGGCAGCAGGCAGGAAATCGTATTCTCGTTCTGTGCCGTGTAGAAGATGCCGTCGATGACGGCTTTTTCGTCCGTTCCGATACAGCTTTTGACGACCGGTTTGAGGAACGGATGCAGGGCCACCCGTCTGCCCTGTGCGATGCCGAGGTTGTCGAAGAGCAGTGCTGCGGCGCAATGCCCTGCGATCGTTTTTCCCTGGGCCGCAAAATTTTTGATGACGCTCAACATATCCACGTTGTAGGGTTTGTCTGCGTTTTCCGCGAATTTGGGCATGGCGTCGCCGCAGGCGAATACGAGGGCGTCGTATTCGTGTTCATGGCCTTTGAGTGAGGTGATTACATCGTCCGTCTGGAGGCGAAGCCCCGAGTTGGTTTTTACATTCGTGGTATCCGCTACCGCGAATGTCCTGAAGGGAATGCCGTTCTCGAAGAAGGTTTCCAAATACTGAAACAAGCCCGATCCGTTGACAGGGTTTACGACCAATACAGCTACTTTCTTTGCCATAATTTTTGAGTTTTATGGTTATTAATGATATGTTAGTTACTTTTGTAGTGCAAACATAAAATAAGTAATCGGGTTCTGCAAGAGGTGATTTTTTGGTAAGCGAGTTACAAAAAGGTAACCGATGTTGAACGACAAAGAGATAAAACCGCAAAAAAAATGAAAACTTTTTTACACGAGGGAATTTGCCCGATTCGGGATATCTTGAGCCGCCTCGGTGACAAGTGGTCGCTGCTGGTGCTGACGACGTTGTATTCGAACGGGACGATGCGTTTCAACGACATTCAACGTTCGCTCGGGGATATTTCGCAGCGGATGCTGACTGTCACCCTGCGTTCGCTCGAAGCGGACGGGCTGGTCCATAGAGAGGTCTATCCCGAAGTGCCGCCCCGCGTCGAGTATCGTTTGACCGATTCCGGGGGCGATCTGATGCCGTATCTGAACAATCTGGTGGAGTGGGCGTTGAAGAACACGCCGGCCATTCTGGAACGGCGTGCGCAGGCGGTGCGGGCGAAGTGATCTGCCGGAGGTATAAGAAAAGTGTTTGCAGCGGATTCGGATACCGTGCTGCAAACACTTGCTTATTTAGTAGGTGTGGGGAGGAGGCTTTTCCTACAAGCTGTCCCCGAAATCCTTGCGGAATTTCTCCATCAGGCGTGCCGGCCAATCGGTAGTCGGCTCCAGACCGCCCATGAAGAACCGGAGCACGGGCGGCTCGTAGGTGAAGCGCAGACCGCCGATCAGGTGACGGTTCTCGTAGAGCCACTCCAGACGGTCGATGACGTATTTGATCTGGGAAAGCGTGAATACGCGGCGCGGGCAGGCGAGGCGTACCAGTTCGACGTCGGCCAGGATCTCTTTGCCGTTCTCGTCGCGGACACTCGATACCGTACCGCGCTCCATACCGCGTACGCCCGAGCAGAGGTAGAGGGCTGCGGCCAGTGCTCCGGCGGGGTACTCCTCCTGCGGGATATGCTCGCAGAATTTCATGGCATCCAGGTGTCCGCCCAGGACGCCGGCCGGAGTCACGACGGGAATGCCTTTCGCATCGAGCGTGTTCACCAGGTAGCGGATGGTGTCGATACTCTGGCAGATGACGGTTTCGTCCTGTGTTTCGTAGAGGCCTACAGCCATCGCTTCGATTTCACGAACCGAAATACCGCCGTAGGTAAGGAAGCCTTCGAACAGAGGAATCATAGCTTCCATTTTATTGTAAAGTTCCCTGCGGTTGGTGCAGATGCCGCCGCCGCGCGAGGAGCTGAGTTTGCGGGCCGAGAAGTAAACCAGATCGGCCAGTCCGGTCATTGCCTTGATGATGTCGGCCATCGAATTCTCTTTCCAGTGCTCTTCGCGTTGCTGGATCAGGTAAGCGTTTTCACCCAGCAGACTGGCGTCGAGTACCAGCATCAGGTTGTATTTGTCCGCGATGCGGCGCACGTCCATCAGGTTGGACATCGAGAAGGGCTGGCCGCCGATCAGGTTGGTCGAGGCTTCCATGCGGATGAACGGAATGTTCTCCACGCCTGTTTCGGTGATGAATTTTTCAAGTTTTTCAATGTCCATATTGCCCTTGAAGGGGTTGTCGGAGTGCAGTTCGAGACCTGCGTCGGAGATCAGCTCCACGATTTTACCGCCGTTCTCCTGGATGTGAGCCAGAGTCGTGGTGAAGTGGTAGTTCATGGGTACCGTCTGACCGGGCTTGATGAAAGTACGCGCAATGATGTTCTCCGCAGCGCGTCCTTGGTGGACGGGCAGCAGGTATTTCTTACCCAATACGTCTTCCACAGCTTTCTGCAAACGCACGAAAGACTGCGAACCCGCATAGGCGTCGTCGGCGCGGAGCATCGCCGCGAGCTGGTTGTCGCTCATGGCATTGGTACCGCTGTCGGTTAACATGTCGAGGAAAACATCGGTCGTCTGTAAACGGAAGGTGTTGAAGCCGCCCTCTTTCAGGGCATCGAGACGACGTTCGATAGGAACGAGATGCAATTTTTGTACTACGCGCACTTTGTGCAATTCCAAAGGCAGATCTTCGCCTCTGAAAAATTTGACATTTTTCATTCTTTAATATAAGTTAGAAATTAAGGGTCTGAATACAGGCAATAATAATAACCGTCGTCCATAGCGGGTAGGGTAATTATGTTTTATATAATTCAGTTGTTTTTGAGGCGTGCGGCTGTTGTTCCCGTCGCACGGCCTGGTTAAAAACAAATAAAGTATCCCGCAGGATACTTTATCGCAGTAGGCTGTCGGAAAATTTTCGGTCGAAAACCGAATTCCGTTCCATAGTACCCGGAGCCGGGATCGAACCGGCACAACATTGCTGTCATTGGTGTTTGAGACCAACGCGTCTACCAATTCCGCCATCCGGGCTGCTAAATCGGTGATTTGCTCTGCAAAAGTAATGATTTATCGAGGAACTCCAAATTTTTTTCGCATTTTTCTGCGCCTTACTGTCTGCCGAAGTGGGCGAGGAGCCTGGCGGCCTTGGCCGGTCCGATGAGGGCCGAGAGTTCTTCGGCGGGGGCCGTGCGGATTTTTTCCACCGTACGGAAATGACGCAACAGGAGTTCTATGGTTTTCGGACCGATTCCTTCGATATTTTCCAGTTCGCTGTGAATGAAGGCCTTGCTTCGCTTCTGCCGGTGGAAGGTAATGCCGAAGCGATGGGCTTCGTCGCGGATGTGGCACACCACTTTGAGCGGTTCGCCCGTGCGGCTCAAGTAGTAGGGCATCGGATCCCCGGGGAAGAAAATCTCCTCGATCCGCTTGGCCAGGCCTACGATGGGGACTTGTTTTTCGATTCCCAGTTCGCACAGTACGGCATAGGCGCTGGAGAGCTGTCCTTTGCCGCCGTCCACGATAATCAGGTCGGGCAGTTCGGCTCCTTCGGCGATCAGGCGGCTGTAACGGCGGAAGACGATCTCGCGCATCGAGGCGAAGTCGTCTGCGCCGATGACGGTTTTGATGTTGAAATGGCGGTACTCTTTGCGTGAAGGCTTGCCGTCCCGGAATACCACGCATGAAGCTACCGGGTTGGTCCCCTGCAGGTTGGAGTTGTCGAAGCATTCGATGTGGCGGGGCGGACGGTCCAGGTGCAGCTCCTTTTGCATGGTGGCCATCAGGCGTTCGGTATGCCGCTCGGGATTCTTGATCTCGAGGTTCTTGAGTTGTTCGGCGCGATAAATACGGGCGCTCTTGAGCGAGAACTCCAGCAGATCGAGTTTTTCGCCCCGTTTGGGAACGGTGAAGGTCACTCCGTCGAAAAGTTGCGCGGCCGAGGGGAGGTAGGGAACGATGACCTCTTTGGCCAGCGTTCCGGCGATCGTTTCGGCGATGTGCTGGATGGCCAGGGTCAGCATTTGGGCCGGATCGGTGTCGATGCCCGTGGTGAGCCGTATCGTATAGACGCCCACGACCGAACCGTGGCGGATGCGCAGGAAATTGCAGTAGGCCACGTCGTCGTCCACCAGTAGGGAGAAGACGTCCACGTTCACGATGCGTGCGCTGACGATCACCGATTTGCTCGAATAGTTGTCCAGGGCGTCGAGGCGTGTCTTGTAGCGTTGTGCGACTTCGAATTTCAGGTTTCGGGCGGCTGCCTCCATCTCTTTTTCAAGATAGGTACGCACGGGGCGCAGGTCGCCTTTGAGAATCGAAACCGTCATATCGACCAGTGCGTCGTATTCTTCTTCGCTTTGCGCTCCCACGCAAGGTCCCTTGCAGTTGCCCAGGTGGTATTGCAGGCAGACCGAATAGCGCCCTTTGGCGATAGCCGTCGGCGAAAGGTTGAGCGAGCAGGTTCGCAGGGGAATCACCTCGCGGATAAACTCCAGGATACTGCGCTGCATCATTACCGAGCCGTAGGGACCGAAATATTGGGAGCCGTCGCGGTTGAGGATGCGGGTGGACTGTACGCGCGGGAACGGTTCGCGGCGCACGACGATCCAGGGATAGGTCTTGTCGTCCTTGAGCAGGATGTTGTAGCGCGGCTGGAGGGTCTTGATTAACGAGTTTTCGAGCAGCAGGGCGTCCGTTTCGGTATCGACGACGATGTGCCGGATCGCAGCGATCTGCCTCACGAGTACCTGTACCTTGGCGCTGTGTTCCTTGTTCTGCATGAAATACGAGCTGACCCGCTTGCGCAGGCTTTTGGCTTTGCCGACGTAGATGATCGTCCCGTTCTTGTCCAGAAACTGATATACGCCCGGTGACAGAGGCAGCAGGGCCACCTGTTCTTTCAACCCGTATTTTTTTACGTTGTCCATCTGTCGCAAAAGTAGCAAAATTTTAACAAAGACCTCTGCCGTGCGCTGAATCGGAGAATGAGCCGGAGTTTTTCGGCAGAAGTCGTCGATTGAACAGATTGTTCGTGGTTGAAAAGTATTTATATTTTGATTATTTGTCGAAAACATTATACCTTTGGGCCGTTTTATTGAGCAAAATCTGCCTATGAAAATTTTTTATCCCTGTTATGTATTCTTTCGCTCTGCTTCGGGTGCGACAAGGCGTATGATCTGAACAAGATCGAATCCGGCGATGTAACCATCGGCAACGACCAGAGCGAATGGATTATGCCGTTGGCGCAGATCACGGTCGGAATGGACGAGTTGCAGGACGGCAGTGCGGATATCCGCGCTATTTTCGACGAGGTCGATATCTGGTTGCCGACGACGCTCCCGGGCAATGCGGAGTGGGTCGATATCGTCCGTCTTTCGAGCGATGGAACTTATCTGGACGGAATGCTGGAGGCTCTTATCGACGAGATGCTCGTTCCCGGATCGAAAAAAATGGACGAAGTGGTCGATCTGATTTGGTCCAACGAAGGTTACCGCGAGCGTTTTACGGCGTTGATTCCGGCCGATAGCGAGGAGCTTTTCAAGGCGGAATTCAAGAAGTTTTTCGGCGAGGACAACGAGGCTGGCGAAGCGTTGCGCGATACGATGGGCGAGCTGGCGCGGGAATTTCTTTCCCAGATTAAAATCAATACGATTACTTATAATGCGACGTTGGATGTCGACGATGATTTGATCGATATGCTTGCCGACAACCTCGATCCCGAGGGTACCGTCGATCCGGTCAATACGCTCGATCTGTACGGCGAGGTGCGGAGCAGTCTGCCGGTGAGCTTCGAAGTAGCTGCGGATTTTTCCGAAACGAACGTGGCTATCGCGCCTTTCCTGGTCGAACCCGACGAAGAGAATGACATCGCTCCCGTGCGGCTTTACAAGGATGATATCCGGAGTTTGTTCTCTTTCTTCGAACTGAATGTCGATTTTATGCCGCAGAAATATTATCCGCGCATCGGATTCAGCGACAGCCAGTCGATCCGTATGACGCTGCATTTGAAGAAACGCGGCGGTCTTAATCTGAACCTTTAATCCGGATTCCTTATATGAAAAAGATCATATATACTTTGATTGCGGCATTTGTCGCATGTACGGCCGTGGCACAGACGCCGAGTGCCTACTTTATGGAAGGTTCGACTTTCCGCAGCCAGCTTAACCCGGCTTTCGCTCCGCTGCGCGGCTATGTGAATATTCCCGTATTGGGTGGGGTACAGGTCAATGCCTCCGGCAACCTCTCCGTCAGCGATATTTTTTATCCGGTGAACGGAAGTTTGGTAACGCTGTTCGACAAGAATGTTTCTGCGGCCGAGGCGTTGGGAAATCTGCGCTCGAAAAATATGCTCGGAACCGATGCCCGGATCAATATCGTCGGTTTCGGTGCATTCCGCAAGGATCATAAGACATTCTGGTCGTTCGATCTGAATATGCGTGTGGAGGCGGAGGCCAATATGCCCTATTCGTTGTTCGACTTTCTCAAGAACGGACGGAACGAGGCCGTTATCAACGATATCAAAGCCTCGACACAGGCTTATCTCGAGGCCGCTTTCAGTTACTCTTTTCCGCTGACGGATCAGATTTATCTCGGTGCTCGGGGTAAGTTTCTCGTCGGCGCGGGCCGTGCGCGGACGTCGATCGACCGGCTCGATATAAAATTGCAGGAGAATAGTTGGAATATCGACGCGGACGGTTCGTTCGAAATGTCGGGCCTTGAGATGAGCTCCATGCAGCGTCCCGACGGGTCGGAATATTATTCGTTCAACGATTTCGACGTCTCTTCCTACAAAGGGCCTGCGGGTTACGGTTTTGCCGTCGATCTGGGTGTGACGTACGACGTGATTCCCGATTTGCAGCTCTCTTTCGCCGTGAACGACCTGGGTTTCATTTCGTGGGGAAAGAAATACCTGGAGCGTGGGCAGATGACCAAATCCCAATCTTTTACCGGCGTGGAGATCATCGACGGTGAGGTTCACGATCCGGAGTTCGATTTCGGCGAGCTGGAGTTCGACCGGGTGCAGGCTTCCAAAGGCAAGACCGAGATGCTGCGCACCTCGATCAATCTGGGGGCCGAGTACGAGGTTTGGCGTCACAAGATCGGCCTGGGTCTGCTTTACAACGTACGTGTCTGGGATGTGAAGACGTTCCACAACCTGACCGCCTCGGTGAACTTCCACCCGATTCCCTGGTTTACGCTGACTACCAGTTATTCGTTTCTCAACGGCCAGGGGCACGCCCTCGGTGTGGCGATCAATGCCTGCCCCAGTTGGATCAACTTCTTCCTGGCGACCGATATGTTGATTTGCAGCCATACGCCGCAGTTCCTGCCCGTCACTTCGACTTCGATGAACGTGACGCTCGGCATCGGCGTTCCGATCGGGCGGCGCAGCCACCGCATTCCAGAGTATCTCTACCGATAATAATATTGTATGATATTAGTTAAGAAGCCTGCATCTACCGATGCAGGCTTCTTTGATGCGGTGTTTTCTCTTTTTACGATTCTTTGCCGTAACCGGTGTTTGCCGGTTTTCGATGGCGGAATCCCGAAGGGGTACGTCTTCGGTTCGGAGAACACGTGGGAACGGTCGGATTTGACTGTGGGACCAAAGTCGGCACTCGTTTTACCGTCCGCAGCAAAGGTGATCGACCGGAATGTCGAACGGATCGGCGGGCAGCTCCTCCACGACTTGATGCGGATAGCACACGCCTGCCTTGAAAGCCCGGAAACCCGGCTGCGACAGGTATTTGTCGTAGAATCCCTTGCCGCGTCCCAGGCGCATGCCTGCGGCGGTGAACGCCACACCCGGCACGATGATAAAATCGATCTCCTCGGGGCGGCATAGCGCAGTGGCCTCTGGTTCCGAAATGCCGAACGAGCCGGAGTCGTTCATCGAGGCGGGATCGTAGTCGTAGAATCGCATTATGTCGCCTTCCACGCGGGGCAGTACGATCCGTTTGAAGCGGCTCCAGCGTTCGAGCGTCGGGGCGGTGAGGGGTTCGTCTTTGAGCGAAGCGAAAAGGGCCACCACTTTGGCGCGTGCGAAGGCCGGAAGCCTCTCCGCTTCGTTGAAAATACGCGCGGAAAGCTCTTCGCGCTGTTCCGAAGAAAGGGCCGTATTGAGCCCTTTCATCTGTTTCCGGATTTCCGTTTTGGTCATAAAATGCCTGATTTTAAGCGTAAATTTCGAATTGTTTTGTGTTGTTATTATGCAAACAATGACTATCTTTGCCGGAGCGCAAACAAATTTTTAACAAAAATAAACAAATTTCAAACATTATGGGCTGTTTTCTAACTAATTCTTCTCTTGGCAAGAAGTTGGTAATGAGCATTACCGGTTGTTTCCTCGTGCTCTTTATCCTCTTCCACATGTCGATGAACATCGTGGCGATCTTCTCGCCCGAGGCGTACAACACGGTCTGCGCATTCCTGGGTGCCAACTGGTATGCGTTGGTTGGAACGCTGGTGCTGGTCGCCGGTATCCTGATCCACTTCATTTATGCGCTGGTGCTGACCGTGAACAACTATAAGGCACGCGGTTCGCAGCGTTATGCCGTTACCGTGAAGGAAAAGGGTGTGCAGTGGGCGTCGAAGAACATGCTTGCACTGGGATGGATCATCCTCGGCGGTCTGTTGCTCCATCTGTTCAACTTCTGGTCGAAGATGCAGCTGGTCGAGGTGCTGGGACACCATGAAAATTCGCTCGGCTTCTCGCCGCAGGACGGCGCTGCGCTGATTCAGTACACCTTCTCGCAGTGGTACTACGTGGTGATCTACCTGGTTTGGTTCTTCGCCCTCTGGTTCCACCTTACGCACGGCGTGTGGTCGATGTTCCAGTCGGTGGGCTGGGGCAACGACATCTGGTATCCGCGCCTGAAATGTATCGCCAACATCGTGGCGACCGTCGTGTTCCTCGGTTTCGCCGTGGTCGTGCTGGTCTATTTCTTCCGGAGTCTTTGCTGCGGTTGTGTCTGCTAACATCTTACGTTGAATTATAAAAATATAGAGATATGGCTTTCAAATTAGATTCAAAAATACCCGCCGGGGAACTCGCGCAAAAGTGGAGCAACCACAAGGCGGCGATCAAGGTAGTAAGCCCTGCCAACAAACGCAAACTGGATATTATCGTCGTAGGTACGGGCCTGGGCGGTGCTTCCGCAGCCGCTTCGCTCGGCGAACTGGGATACAACGTGAAGGTTTTCTGCATCCAGGACTCTCCGCGCCGTGCGCATTCGATCGCGGCGCAGGGCGGTATCAATGCGGCCAAGAACTACCGCAACGACAACGATTCGATTTACCGGTTGTTCTACGATACGATCAAAGGCGGCGACTACCGTGCCCGTGAAGCCAATGTTTACCGCATGGCCGAGGTTTCGAACTGCATCATCGACCAGTGCGTCGGCCAGGGCGTTCCGTTCGCACGCGAGTACGGCGGTATGCTGGACAACCGTTCGTTCGGCGGTGCGCAGGTTTCGCGTACGTTCTATGCCCGCGGCCAAACCGGCCAGCAGTTGCTGCTGGGAGCTTATGCCGCACTCAACAAGGAGATCGCTGCCGGTTCGGTGAAGAGCTATCCCCGTCACGAGATGCTCGACATCGTGATCGAAGACGGCGAGGCGAGAGGTATCATCGCACGCAATCTGGTGACGGGCGAATTGGAGCGTTTCGGCGCACACGCCGTAGTGATCGCTTCGGGCGGTTACGGCAACGTGTTCTTCCTTTCGACCAACGCGATGGCTTCGAACGGTTCGGCCGCTTTCCAGTGCTACCGCAAGGGTGCCGGCTTCGCGAATCCCTGTTTCACGCAGATCCACCCGACCTGTATTCCGGTGCACGGGGATCAGCAGTCGAAGCTGACCCTAATGTCGGAGTCGCTGCGTAACGACGGCCGTATCTGGGTTCCCAAAAAGATCGAGGATGTGAAAGCCCTCCGTTCGGGTGCCAAGAAACCTTCGGATATTGCCGAAGAGGACCGTGACTACTACCTGGAGCGCCGTTATCCGGCCTTCGGTAACCTCGTGCCGCGCGACGCGGC